>ERZ825670.4367-NODE-4367-length-10950-cov-5.057825_pt1 | contig 10950 bp, 11 predicted proteins | sample MGYA00519929_ERZ825670 | MGnify/ENA primary metagenome ERZ825670 (study PRJEB31778, sample SAMEA3449207) | human gut metagenome | biome: human gut; feature: human-associated habitat; material: faeces | place: United Kingdom | collected 2010/2012 ...
CTTGTTCGGGATGCGCTCGCCGTTGCCTTCGGATTCGGAGCGCCTGTCCCGTCGGGAGCCCGAACGGCGGAGTGGGTCGATTTCCTTTTCAGTGCATTGCGATTTCAGGCCATGCGGATCGATGTTCCGGGTTCCGCTTCCTCATCTTTATGCCGGGACTGTCAGCCTTCGCGCCGCTCGTGTTGCGTTTCGGGTTTCTGTCGCAATCGCACCATTTAGGAACCAGAGGGCCTGTTTATGGCGCATAGCCCCGATAAAAAACAGCCGCTCGGAAGCGGCTGTTGCAGGATACGGCACTTGTCGGCGCGTGTCGGATTACCGTCCGATCGTGCGGCCCGGGTATACTTTGAGCGCCTCCTCGAGGCATTTGGCTGCGGCGAGCAGATCGCGGCGGTTGATTACGTAGGCGATGCGGATCTCGTCGTGTCCCAGGTAGCACGAGGCATAGAAGCCCGTAGCCGGGGCGACCATGACCGTCTGTCCTTCGTACTCGAACTCCTCGAGCAGCCACTGCGCGAAGCGCTCGCTGCTGTCGATCGGCAGCTTGACGATCGAATAGAACGATCCTTTCGGCATCGGCGTGTAGACCCCCTCGATCTTGTTCAGCGCCTCGATGATGCAGTTACGCCGTGCGGCGTATTCGTCATGCACCTCCTCGAAATAGCTGCGGGGCGCGCCGAGCGCGGCCTCGGCCGCCACTTGGGCCAGATAAGGGGGGCATAGCCGGGCCTGCCCCATTTTCAGCGCGGCATCGATGATCCGGCGATTCCGCGATACGAGGGTTCCCAGACGCACGCCGCACATGCTGTAGCGTTTCGACACCGAGTCGATCATCACGACGTTCTGCTCGACTCCCTTGAGATTCATAACCGAGATGCACTTCGTACCGTCGTAACAGAATTCCCGGTACACTTCGTCGGCCATCAGATAGAGGTCGTGTTTCAGCACGATGTTTTTCAGTTGCTCGTACTCTTGCTCGGAGTAGACATAACCGGTCGGGTTGTTCGGGTTACAGATCAGGATCGCTTTGGTGCGCGTAGTGATCAGTCGTTCGAATTCCTCCATCGGAGGCAGCGCGAAATCGTTGGCGATCGTCGACGAGATCGGCTTGATGTTGACGCCCGCCTCCATGGCGAAGCCGTTGTAGTTGGCATAGAACGGCTCGGGCACCAGCACCTCGTCGCCCGGGTTGAGGCAGATGGTCATCGCCATGAAGATCGCTTCCGATCCTCCGACCGTGATCACCATGTCGTCGGTCGTCACGTCGATGCCGACGCCCCGGTAGTAATCGGCCAGTTTGCGGCGATAGCTCTCGTTTCCGGCCGAGTGTCCGTACTCGAACACCTGGTCGTGTATGTTTTTCACGGCGTCGACGGCGACCTGAGGGGTCCGGATGTCGGGTTGGCCGATGTTGAGGTGGTATACCTTGATTCCCCGGCGCTTCGCCGCCTCGGCGAACGGCACCAGCTTGCGGATCGGGGAGGGGGGCAGATAGATTCCCTTGTCGGACAAGTTAGGCATGATACGATATTTTGAACCTCGCAAAGCTACTAAATTATTTTGTCGTACCTTTGCGTCCGATGAAAATATTCGCCATTCCAAGAAAAACGGCCGTTGCGGTCGTCGTCGTATGGACGGTGCTCGGAGCGCTTCTGGGACACGACTATCCGACGGCAGGTCTGGTCGTGTCGCTCGGCTCGATCGGATATTACCTGTTGCTGGTGGGCCGCCGCCGGATCGGGTATCTGCTCAACCTGGACCGTACGACGGAGCGGCAGCGGCTGCTGGTCGCCACGGCCGCCTGCATGCTGTATGTCCTGATCCGGGCCGTTCTGACGGGCTCGGTCTCCTATTTTCTGCTGCTGGTCGTGCTGGCGGCGGATTATTTCGTCTACGACCGGCACGAGCGGGCCGGCAAGGGCTGATTCGTTTCCGCCGGTTACGGGAAGCAGGCGGGGACAGGCGTTTTTTGAAGTAAAAATTTGCAGGTTATTACTTTTTGATTACCTTTGCACCGCTGAATCTGCCAAAAGATGAGGCTATGGCCCATTCGTCTATCGGTTAGGACGCAAGATTTTCATTCTTGAAAGAGGAGTTCGATTCTCCTATGGGCTACCATCGAAATGTAAGTTATCATATAAAGTTACGGAAATGGCAAATCATAAGTCATCGAAGAAGAGAATACGCCAGACCGAGGTGCGGAAGATTCGGAACAAATATTACCACAAGACGGCTCGTAACGCCGTGAAGGCGCTGCGCAACACGACCGAGAAGGAGGCCGCTCTGGTATTGCTTCCGAAAGTGACCGCCATGCTCGACAAGCTCGCCAAGGTGAATATCATTCACAAGAACAAGGCGGCCAACCTCAAGAGCAGCGTACAGCTTCACGTCAACGCGCTGTAGCGGGTCGGGCGACCGTGCTTACGAAGCCGTTCCTTCCGGTGGGACGGCTTTTCTGTTATGTACCGATACGAAATCCTCCTTGTCGTTTTGCGGCAAGGAGGATTTCGTATCGGGCCGGCATGTTCCGCGAAGGTATCACGCCGCCATTTCCGTGCTTTCCTGTCGCGGGCGCATGAAGCCGCGCTTTTTTTGGCTCTGCATTTCGCTCTGCCGAGCGAATCGGTAGTCAACCGGCAGGGTCGCTCGGTCGTTTCCGCAGAAAAGAATCGCGAAGTTTGTCGACGTGCTGAAATCGGGTCCGAGTCCGGTTTTGGACGCGGAACGGAGATCGGCGGATCGCCGGAAACGAGAAAAGGGGCACGGACTCGAAAATCTTCCCCTTTTTTACCTAATCGGGAAGCCCAACTCTTCCCGTTTCGGCGGTCCGTGCCCCGATATGTGGACATAGGCCGCTCCCGCTGTTCGAAAAGCTCGGCGCCGCCCGCAAAGGGTGCTTCCCGGATCGTCCGTGCACTGTGTCGCAGACGGGCGGCAGACGATTCCCGTGCGTGGGAAACAGGGACTGGGCAGGTCCGCTTTTCCGACGTTTTGGCTGCGAACGGCACGGAAAAACGGATTCCGTGCGACTGCAGACCGGATCGATTGTTCGGCGAGATAGCTAAAGAAAGAAGACGTGGGCGTCGCGCATTATCTACCGTGAGGCCCTAGGAAGCCTTGTCCGAATAAAGCACGAACAGCCCACGCCTTGAAGCATGCGCATAATACAGAATTGTAGCACGTTCCGTGCCGGAGCGTTCCGACCGAGATTCACCCACACTCGCCGGGCGGCATCCGTCATGCGGTGCCTCCCGACGCGGGCTCGTGCTTTAGCTCTGGACAACGAAATTTCCTAGGTTTCACAGTAGAGCTAAGACACGTCGTCTTTCGACGTATGTCGGAAGCAAATGTAAGAAGAAATATCCGATATGCAACGAATCCGAATGGAAAATCGATATAATTTTGCATTCGGCGATTCTTTTTGCAATATTTTTACGAATGTTTTGTTGTTGTGCGGGTATTTTGCAATATATGTCGTTTGTAATTAATGCGAGGTTAGTCTGCTTGCGCTGTATATTCAATATTTTATTGAGATGCCGTTTCGTCGGTTTTCGTTGCATCGGCCGTTCCGAATGACGGAAATCCGCCTCTCCGGCCTGTTTTTGTCTCTCGATCGCCGTTCTTTGCCTCCGTTTCTTGCTCGTCTCCTCTTTGCGTAGGTCTCCGTCCTTTAGAATTATATCCGAGGGGGAACGGACTCCGTGCCCTTGGAGTTTTTGTCTTGGATGGTCCGAGATCGGTCGCCGGCCGTGTTTATTTCCGGCCCTTTCTACGAGTGCCGTCGTCCTGACTCGCCGGCTGTTCGGGTTATCGGAAATACCCGGCTTGCGGATACGGGCTTCCCCGGTTCGTCGGCGGGATGTCTTGCCTTCTCGTTCATGCCGTTTGCCGGAGCGAGGACGTTTCGTGCTATCGGGCCGAGGAATCGCTTGAATCGAATGCAGGCGTCATTTCCTGTCCTCCGTGCCGGCCGATGAACGACCGGATAATTCGCTCCGAAGCTTCGGGTTCCTCCCAGAAGCCCATGTGGCCGGAATGTTCGAGCCATGCCACTTCGGCCTGCGGGTGTGCGGCTGCCAGCCGCTCGGCCGTCTCGACGGAAATGAATCCGTCCATGCGGCCGAAGATGAACAGTTGGGGTACTTGCAGCGCGTGCAGCATGTCGTTCATGTCGCGGCGTTCGATCATGCCTCGCAGTAAGGCGACGATGCCGTCGTCGTCGGTCGCGGCCGTCAGTTCTTCGAGCTGTCCGATCCGGTCCCGCAGACGTCGGCGGTTCTCCTCGGCGAAGCCTTTCGGAGCGAACTGCGAAGCGAGAAGCTCCTTTTTGTCGGCTCGAATCAGCTCGATCTCGCGCAGCCGGTCCGCCTTTTTCTGCTCGGTGTCGGCGTTCGGCGTCGAGTGGAACAGGATCAGTCCCTGAAGCATGTCGGAATGACGTTCGGCAAAAGCCTCTGCGGCATAGCCGCCCATCGAGTGTCCCGCCAGAAAGCAGCGACGGACGCCGAGCTTTTCGAGCACGGCGGAAAACTGCTTGCAGATCATCTCCATGCCCTGCCGGTGGGGGTCGCCCTCCTCAAACTGCTGCACGCCCCGCTCCAGATTGTCCAGCACCGCCAAAAAGGGCTTCACGGTGTCGGCCTTGGCGTCGCCGTACAGGCTCTCCTTTTCCTTGGCGGTGCGTTTGCGGTAGTTGTCGTACTCCGCCGCCAAACGCAGATATTTGTCGCTGGCGTCGGACACCATCTTGGCCAGCTGCTCCATTTTTTCCATCTGATCCCGGGTAACGGTGAAGGTCTCCTCCGCCGTTTCCGGAGACGGCTCCTGCTGGGGCTGGGTCTCCGGGATGTCCGTGTTTTCCTGTTCCTGCTTGTTTTCCTGATTCACATTCTCGCTCATGTTTCCTGGTCCTCCTTGGGGGGCAGCTGGTTCTTCCCGAACATGCGGCCCAGGCTCTCTGCAAAGTAGCTCAGGCGCGCCGCCACGGTGGCGTAGTCCATCCGGGTGGGTCCGACCACGCCCACCAGTCCCCGCATATTGTCTCCGATGTCATAGCTGGCCACCACCACGCTGCTGTCCCGCAGGGCCTCGCTGAGATTTTCCGGGCCGATGAGGATCTGCACCGGGCCGCCCTCCGTGGGCGCCGGCAGCTGCTCTTTATTGTCCACCATAAAGGTCATCAGGTCGTGGGCCTTGTCCGCGTCCCGGTATTCCGGGAACCGCAGGAATTCCTTGGCCCCGCTGGGAAAGACCTCCTGGCTGTTTGCTTCCTTCAATAGCCGCCCGGCGTATTCCACCACCTGGTTCAGCGGCAGGAACCACTGGCCGGGCACCTGCTCGGACAGGCTCATGAGCCGTCCGTTCATATCCTCCGGGCCGATCCCCGTGAAATGGGTGTTCAGCAGGTGGCTCATGTCCGGCAGGCCGCCATCGGCCACCGGCAATTGCAGCGGCAGCAGCTGGCTTTTCACCTGGCTGTCCGACAGCATCACCACGGCAATGAAGCTGTTGGCATCCACCGGAATCAGCTCAAACCGCCGCACGGTGGCGGCCGTCTTGTGATCCGCCACGGTATAGGCCGGATAACCCACAAAGGAGGACACCATCTGGCCTGCCCGGGCCATGAGCTGATCCGTCCCCGCCAGCTTCTCCGCCAGAGAGGCGTTGAGCTTATCCTCCTCCTCCCGGCTCAGGGCGCGATGCTCCATCAGCTCGTTGACGTACAGCCGATAGCCCTTGGCGGAGGGGACCCGCCCGGCGGAGGTGTGCGGCTGCTCCAGATAGCCCATTTCCGTCAGATCCGCCAGCTCATTGCGAATGGTGGCAGAGCTGATCTTTCCGGGCATCCGCTGGGCAATGGCCTTGGAGCCCACCGGCTCCGCCGCCGCCACATATTCTTCCACGACGATCTTCAGTATTTGCTTTTTTCGATCGGTCATTTCCATATCGTTTCTCCATTAGCACTCCATCTTCCTGAGTGCTAAACGCAGTTTACCACCCCCCGCCGCCCTTGTCAAGTGGAAGGCTTTGAATTATTTGTAAACAAACGCATCGAGAAGCCGGTTCGCCGCATGGATAATAGGCTCTTTTGAGGGCGTAACGCCTGAAAGTCCATATGCCGCAATGGATTCCGGACACAACAAAGCGAGGACTTCAAGATTTCTCTTAAAGCCCTCGCTTTGTGATTGCCCACAGGTTTTGTCGTGTCTGCAATCAGCGGTATGTGATCGATACCCAAGGATATTTCTCCTGAAGGTCGCTGAAAATCTCCTGCATCGGTGCGGCATACTCCTGCAGCTCTTGGGGCATAGAAGCAAAGCCTTCCACAACGATGTGTCTCTGCACCGGCCGCAAGAATACGTCCGTCAGGCAATCCCACATGGCATCCCAGTTTTCTCCGTAGTAATCCGGAAACCCAAACGCCTTACGGATGCGCTGGTGTAATGTACCCCAGTTCTTGCAGCCGTTCAAGCTCAGAAAAACAGGGTCGGTTGGAATGGGCGTATATGCATAGTGATTCATAACAGTGTCCTCAATATAGTAATTTCTCATCAGTAGAGCATACCATAAAACAAAAGACCGCCGTTGGCGGTCTTTTGTTTTATGGAGCAGGGTACGGGAATCGAACCCGCCTCCTCGGCTTGGGAAGCCGATGTACTACCGATGTACGAACCCTGCAAGTGGAATTATCATACCACACTTTTCCGCCCATTGCAAGGCGAAAATCGCCGCGGCCGTCACTTTCCCCGCCGCGCATAGGCCAAGCCGCCCGCGGCATAGGATAGCAGCAAAGAAAAAGGAGGGCTTGGGGTATGAAACGAGCAGTAGGTTTTCTGGCGGCATTAGTGCTGACGGTCGGTCTGGTACGGCCCTGCTGGGGGGTGGAGCTGACGCTGACCTCTCACGCGGCGCTGCTGATGGAAAAATCAACAGGGGAGATCCTTTACGCCCAGAACGAGCATGACGCGCTGCCGCCCGCCAGCGTCACCAAGATCATGACGGTGCTGCTGACCATGGAGGCCATCGACAGCGGCCGCATCGCGCTGGACGACATGGTGACGGTCAGTGCTTACGCCGCCGGGATGGGCGGCAGCCAGGTGTTTCTGGCGGAGGGTGAGCAGATGTCGGTGGACGATCTGCTGAAGGCGGTGTGCGTATCCTCCGGCAACGACGCGGCGGTGGCGCTGGCGGAGCATGTGGCGGGGGTGACGGAACTGTTCGTGGAGCAGATGAACAACCGCGCCCGTGAGCTGGGCATGAAGGACACCCACTTCGTCAACTGCACCGGCCTGACGGCAGAGGGTCACGTGACCTCCGCCCACGACATTGCCCTGATGAGCCGTGAGCTGCTGCTGCACCACCCGGAGGTGCGGAACTACACCACCATCTGGATGGACACCCTGCGCAGCGGCACCTTCGGTCTCAGCAACACCAACAAGCTGATCCGGTTCTACGAGGGCGCCACGGGGCTGAAAACCGGCTTCACCCAGGAGGCAGGCTACTGCATCAGCGCCACGGCGGAGCGTGACGGCATGGAGCTGATCGCCGTCATCATGAAGGGCACTACCTCCGACAACCGCAACACCGACGCCAAGACGCTGCTGAACTATGGCTTTTCCACCTACACGCTGGCCGATATCCAGCCGGAGGAGCCGCTGCCCGTCCTGCCGGTGACGCTGGGCACGGCGGACACCGTGGCCCTGACGCTGCCGGAGGAGGGCCGCACGCTGCTGTTGGAAAAAAGCCGTTCCGGCGGCCTGACCCAGACGGTGGAGCTGCCGGAGACTGTGGCAGCGCCGATACAGACGGGACAGCAGGTGGGCACGCTGACCGTCCGACAGGATGACACGGCGCTGCTGACCGTTCCCATCGTGGCGGCGGAGACGGTAGAGAAGCTCAGCTGGAGCCAGATGACGCGGCACATGCTGCAAATGGCCATCTTCTGCGGATAAGCGGAAAAATACGCAAAATCCCCCTTGTATTTTCCTGCCGGGCGATGTAATATTATCCTTTAAGAATAGATTGTTGCACAACAGGAGGTACGCACGATGATAAAGGTCGATCTTAGTAATATTCAGAGCTTTCTACGCCTGCCCTATGAGGCGGCGGTGTCTCCCCGGCTGAAGATCGCCCACAGCCATTTGCAGCTGGGCAATGGCCGCGGCGGCGAATTTACCGGCTGGGTACACCTGCCCCGCGACTACGACCGGGCGGAGTATGAGCGCATCAAGGCGGCGGCGAAAAAGATCCAGAGCGATTCCAAGGCGCTGGTGGTCATCGGCATCGGCGGCTCCTATCTGGGTGCACGGGGCGTGATCGAGTGCCTGTGCTCCCCCAACTATAACCTGAAAAAGAAGAACACCCCCAACATCTACTTCATCGGCAACGGTCTCAGCAGCGAGGCGCTGACAGAGGTGATGGAACTGGTGGAGGATGTGGATTTCTCCGTCAACGTGATCTCCAAGTCCGGCACCACCACCGAGCCTGCCGTGGCCTTCCGCTTCTTCCGTGAGCTGCTGGAGAAGCGCTACGGCAAGGACGAGGCCGCCCGCCGCATTTACGCCACCACCGACGCCCACAAGGGTGCGCTGAAGTCTCTGGCGGACGCCAACGGCTACGAGACCTTCGTGGTGCCCGACAACATCGGCGGCCGCTACAGCGTGCTGACCGCCGTGGGTCTGCTGCCCATTGCCGCCGCCGGTATCGATATCGACGCGCTGATGAGCGGCGCGCAGGAGATGATGGAAACCTGCGCCGCCGGCGACATGGAGCGCAATCCCGCGTGGCGCTACGCCGGAGCCCGGTATGAGCTGTACCACATGGGCCGCAAGATCGAAATTCTGGCCGCCTACGAGCCGTCCTTCCGGTTCATGGCGGAGTGGTGGAAGCAGCTGTACGGCGAAAGCGAGGGCAAGGAGAACAAGGGTCTGTTCCCCGCCAGCGTGGAATTCACCGCCGACCTGCACTCCATGGGTCAGTACATTCAGCAGGGCGAGCGGCACCTGTTCGAGACGGTGGTGCGCTTCGGCCCCTCCGCCCACCAGCAGCAGGTGCCCTTCGACGAGGGCAACGGCGACGGCCTGAACTTCCTTGCAGGAAAGAGCATGGACTTCATCGCCCGTCAGGCCATGGACGGCACGCTGCTGGCCCATGTGGAGGGCGGCGTACCCAACATCATCGTGGAGACCGGCAGCAACGACGCCCACACGCTGGGCGGACTAATCTACTTCTTCGAGTATGCCTGTGGCCTCAGCGGCTATCTGCTGGACGTGAATCCCTTCGACCAGCCCGGCGTGGAAGCGTATAAGAAGAACATGTTCGCGCTGCTGGGCAAGCCCGGCTACGAGGAGCTGCGGGAGCAGCTGGTGAAGAAACTGGGTCGTTAACAGTTTTTTCATGGTGATTTCCATTGCATTTTCCCCGGCGGTATGGTATGCTGTTAGCAGAAGCATAACCATATCTTTATAAAGGAGTGATTTCTTATGGTTAGATTGATTATGGGCGCAAACGGTGCAGGTAAGACGAAGCAGCTGATCGAGCTGATCCACGCTGCGGTGGAGAGCGAGAACGGCAGCGTCGTGTGTATCGAGCCCAGCGCCGACATGACCTACGACATCAGCTACAATGTGCGTCTGGTCAACGCCGGTGAGTATAATGTGAATAATTACGAATGCCTGCGTGGCTTTATCAGCGGCCTGTACGCCGGCAATTACGATATTTCCCATGTATTCGTGGACAACCTGTGCAAGATCGCGGGCGACAAGGATCTGCAGGCGGTTGAGGACTTCCTGGGCTGGCTGGATCGTTTCAGCAACAGCAATGACGTGAAGTTCACCGTCACCATCAGCGCCGACGAGGATCTGGCCACCGAGGGCCTGCGGCAGTATACCTGATTTTCAAAATTGATCAAACAAGAGGAATGGCTTTTGCCATTCCTCTTGTTTGATTAATTGGCTTTTCTTAACATCCCAGCGCTGTTATTGTGCCGAAGAAATTTCTGCGTCTACTGTGCGGCAGGGTGTGGGCACCCCGCCCTACGCATGCTGCCGATAGAATTTTGTAGGGCGGGGCCAATGTGCCCCGCCGCACGGAAAACGCAATAGGTTCGATATATCGTCGTAGGGCGGGGTTCTACCCCGCCCGCTGTTTACCTGAAACACCATCATAAGCCGAGCGGGAGGGATACCCCAAGGGCACTCACTCCGCTGCGCTCACCCCTCCCCCTACGCACGGATACAGCACCCATTACGTCCATCGCGCGGTGGCCGGACCACCGACAGACCATTTGTAGGGGCGGACGACTCTGTCCGCCCTAACGATAAACATCCGGGCCACCGACAGGGCCGGCAGAGTCGTCGGCCCCTACAGCATTCTATCGCACAGCTTTGCCCCCCTCGGAATGACAGAGATGGATTTCTCAACAAGCTAAAAACAGGGACGACATGCGCCGTCCCTGTTTTTCTTATTGCCGCCATGTGTCGCCGCTTGGGTCAAACGCCACCTGCACGGCGCTGTCCGCTGGCGGCGCGGCGCTTTTCAGTGACGCGTTCAGCGCGGAAAGCTCCTTGATCGCTCCGGCCAGCTCCTTGATCTCCCGCACGGCGGTCTCGTCGCCGGACATGTGAGCCGCCGTCTCCGCGCAGGCACGGCTCAGCTGCTCCGCCGCGCGGCGCATATGAGTTTCCCACGCCGTGGTTCTCGCCATTTCTCACCCCCCTTTCACCAGATACGGCGCAAAGACCTGCACCGCGTATTCCGCCAGACAATCCCGGCAGACGGCCTGACCGTTAATGTGGTAGTATTTCTCCCCACGGTAGATCTCGCCGTCGCACAGTGCGCACCGGGCGCTGACGCCCTCATAAGGCTCCATATCGTCACCTCCCCTATTGGTGACGACAGCCATGAGCAAAACTCCAAAAGAGTAGAGATTGTAAGGGATTCCGGTCATGG
>ERZ825670.4368-NODE-4368-length-10950-cov-3.779624_pt1 | contig 10950 bp, 10 predicted proteins | sample MGYA00519929_ERZ825670 | MGnify/ENA primary metagenome ERZ825670 (study PRJEB31778, sample SAMEA3449207) | human gut metagenome | biome: human gut; feature: human-associated habitat; material: faeces | place: United Kingdom | collected 2010/2012 ...
AGTTCAGGCCGGACGTTATATTTGCGCCCGACCAGGATGTCGACAGCGAGTGCCATGCCGACCACCTGAACGTGGGGCGCTGCGCGCGGCAGATAGCCTGCTTCGCGCCGTACGGCGGGATAATGGCGGGCTACGAGGCGGAGAGTGCGCCGGTGAAGGTGCTGGCGTATTATATGACCGCGCGGCCCAATACATATGTGGCGAGCGGGGGATATATCAGCCGCCAGCTCGACGCGGTGTTCTCCTGCCATAAGACGCAGTTCCCGGACGGTTCCGCGGATGCGAAGGCGATAGCGCTGTATCTGAAGATACGCGCGGCGGACTTCGGTCTGCGCAGTCTGAAGGGAAAAGCCGAGGGCTTCCGCGCCCTGAGCAGCCTTCAGATGCACTGTATGCCCGAGGCCGGATTATAAAAAGCATATAAAAACACCGGAGACGCGATGTCTCCGGTGTTTTTGGCGTTATAAATTATGTTTTACTTGGCTTCTACGGTTTCCTTCTCGTCGGCTTCGGCTTCGGCAGCCGCGGCGGCGGCCTTTGCGGCCTCCTCTTCCTCAAGCACACGGTAGGCGACTTTGCCGACCAGCGTCTTGGGCAGATCGTCGCGGAACTCGATCTCCTTGGGCATCGCGTACTTTGCGATGTGCTTGGAGGCGTACTCCATTATCTGGCGGCGGGTATCCTCGTCTGCCGGAACGCCGGGCTTGAGCACAAGGAACACCTTGACCCGCTGCATACGGTAGGGATCGGGCACGCCGATGACGCAGCTCATATGCACAAGCTCATTAGCGTCGAAGATGTTCTCAAGCTGCGCGGGGTAGATGTTGTAGCCGGAGGAGATAATCATTCTCTTGCTGCGGCCCTTGAAGTAGATGAAACCGTCGCTGTCCATGACGCCGAGGTCGCCGGTGTAGACCCAGGTCAGGCCGTCGTCGTGATGGCGGAGCGTCTGCGCGGTCTCGTCAGGGTGCTTGATGTACTCCTTCATGACGGTGGGGCCGGCGAGCAGAATCTCGCCCTCTTCGCCATAGGGAAGCTCCCTTTCGGTGCCCGGCTCGACGATCTTGATATAAGTATCCGGGAACGGCAGACCGATGCTGCCCTCCTTGAACATGTGCGACGGGGTCAGGCAGCAGGCGGTGACGGTCTCGGTCGTGCCGTAGCCCTCGCGCACCTGAACGGTGGACTTGTGGTCGTACAGGAACTTGTCAAACTTCTTCTTCAGCTCCACGGACAGCGAGTCGCCGCCGGAGAACACGCCCTTGAGGCAACTGAGGTCGGCCTTGCCCATGCTGGGCAGACGCAGCAGCGCTTCGTACAGCGTCGGGACGCCGGCGATGAAGTTGCAGCGGTACTTGGTGATGAGCTTGGAATAGCTCTGCGCGGTGAAGCGCGGGACAAGGATGCAGCGGCCGCCCTGCGAGAGCATCGAGTGAATGCACACGCCGAGACCGAAGCCGTGGAACAGCGGCATCGCGGAGAGCATCTTGTCGCCGGGGCGGAACATCGGGTTCGTGGCGATTATCTGCTGGCCGAGCGCGTTGAAGTTGAGGTTGGTGAGCAGAATGCCCTTGGTGGTGCCGGTGGTGCCGCCGGAATAGAGGATAGCGGCGGGGTCGTTCGCGCCGCGCTTTACGCGGTAGTTCCAGAAGCAGGCCTTGCCGAGATGCATGAACTCGTCCCACATGATGACGGGCGCGTCGGCGGGTATCTTCTTTATCTTTCTGCCCTCGGTGAGCATGTACCCGGCCTTCATCGGGCGGGACAGCGCATCCTTGATGCGGGCGATGACGATGTTGACGGCGCAGGTGTTCTGGCGGATGGCCTCGATCTTGTGATAGAACTGATCGAGCGTCACAACGGTAACGCTTTCGGACTCGTTGATGTAGAACTCGAGCTCCTTTTCGCTGGAGAGCGGGTGCACCATGTTGGCGACGGCACCGGCGAGGTTCACGGCGTAGAACATGTATATCGCCTGCGGGCAGTTAGGCATGGCGATGGTGACCTTGTCGCCCTCGCGTACACCGATGGTGCGCAGACTGCGCGCGCATTTTTCGATGTTGGTGACCATTTCGCGGTAGGTCGTGGAGCGCCCCATGAAGTCAAAGGCGATGTTGTTCGGGTACTCGTCGGCTATCTTCTCGACGGCCTCGAACATGGAGCCCTGGAAATATTCAAGATGCGACGGCACGTCGCCGAGGTTTTTTCTCCAAGGGGTCTTGGCGGTGATTTCCAAAATAGTTGCCTCCTGTCTTTAGTATTCCACCTCAGTGGAGAAGGGCTGTTCAAGCAGCTCCGGATTTTCGAGCAGCTTTCTCAGCAGACGCACGGTTCCGGAGTAATAGAAGCCGTCGCCAATGCGCTCGTCCAAAGTCAGGCCGAGGTCGAGCACGGGATGCACGGTGCAGCTGCCGTCCTCGTGCCATTCCGGAGCAAGATGCTTCTTGCCGATGACACCGAAGAAGGAGTTGGTGCCCCAGTTGTTGAGGTGGTGATATCCTGCGTCAAGGCCGATGGAGCCGAGATTCGTCAGGAATATGGATGCGTAGTTGGGGTCGGTGCGGATGATATCGTAGGGAACCTTACCCTTGCGGTCGAGCTTGAAGAGAATCTTCACGACGAGGCGCAGCAGCCAGCTCGGCAGACGCATGAGCTTCTGCATGAAAGCGTTGGAGTTGTCCTCAACGTCGGTGCGGCGGCACTGGTAGATCTCCTCAAGGATGGATGCGTGCAGGGTGTCGATAGTGTCGTCTCCGGTGTAGCGCTTGTAGGCAAGACCCTCGGAGGAGCTGTCCTCAAAGCGCTTCTTGACGACGAAGGCTACGGAGATGTGGTCGCGCTGATATATGCGGTTGCCGGAGATGAAGCGGTTCATGCGCGGGCGCAGCACGAAGCACTTGACGCATGCGGCGAGTATAACGTGGAAGTAGCTGTATTTATCCTTCTCAAGCCCTGCGTTTTTCTTTGCAAGAAAAGCGTCCATCGGGCGCAGGTCAATCGACTGTTCTATAAACGCCTCGTTGTCGGCGCGGTTGGGCAAAAGATAACCCATAAACTGATTCATTGCGGGGACTTCGTCGCGCAGCCAATAGCCGTCAAAACGGTCACCGCGCTTTTTCTGTCTGGTTTCCAATGTAAATCCCACCTTTCCGCGTAACAGTATAAAGCCTGACCGGAAAAAACGCAACAAAAATTTAAAGTAAATTTAGGGTAAAATCTTAATTCTGTGTAAAAGACACAGTTACGCGCATACGGGGACTCCCGCCAGCCGTGAAAAATGCCCGCCGTACGATGAGTACGGCGGGCATTTTATGTGAGGTTCCGGTTCACCACTTATTTTCAACTTTCTCGGCGAAGCCGGGGAAGTCCCTGACCTCGATGACTCTGCCGTCATCGAGCACGGCCTTGCCGGTGAAGCGGCCGAACACCTGATGCTGGTCGGACTTTATCAGCTTCACGTCGGTACAGGCGGCGCGGTCAAGCACCGGAACGAAGTCCATCTCGAAGCGCCCGTCATCGGACGTAAACGTCCACGGGGACATGAAATCCTTCTCCCCGCCGGGGATGTTGAATTTCACGGCGCTGATCTTGTGCGCCTTACCGCCATAGAACAGCATGTTCTCGCTCGCGGCGGAGGTGTCGCCGAAGCCGTAGCCGATATTCCAGCCGAATGGTACGCCGTCGACCTGATACGACGCGCTGCCCCAGTACCACGTGTTGTGGTACGTCCAGACACCGCGCCCCCAGTCGAGCACCGCGAAGCTGTCCGACGGGTCAAAGACATAGGTTTTCCCGTCGTACACGACCTCGCCCTTGGCGCGCATGCAGTTTATCTTCTGATTATAGTAGAAGTGGCCGGGCTTATCAAACGGCGTGCAGATCACCATGCTCTCTTCCGGCTCGTCGAACAGCTCCACGCGCGCGTATATAGATCCCGCGGGGCCGAATTTTTTCATCTGCGCGATGAGCGTACGGTGTCCGCTGCCGTCGTTTTTAAAAGTGATGCTGTGCCCGCTGCCGGCGTGGTGCACGTCGCCGACGGCGGAGGTCTCCGGCATGCGGAGCTTGCCGAGCGGCATGAAGCTCATCGGGCTTGTGGTTATCTCCCAGCCGTTTTCAAAGTCGAGCAGGGAGATGGAGTCAAGCCCCATGTAGCCGTTGTCGTCCACGGTGAGCGCGAGGGCGAAGCGGCCGTTGTTGACAAGGTAATAGTCCCATTCCTTGATGCGCATTTTGCCCGCCTTGATGTCGGCGCGGCGGTATACCGGCAGCAGCTTTTTGGCGTAGCCGGGCTCGGTGAGGTTTCCTTCGGAGTCAAGCAGGGGGATGGCGCGGGTGATCTCGTGCTGCATATTCTAAACTCCCTTCCGCGTCCGGATATCGCTCCCAGCAAAGTGGAGCCAGAGAAATTCGCCCTCAAGGCGGGAGCCTATCTGCGGACTGTATCGTTTTGCAAGCTCCTCCTCGGAGCAGTTGGTGCTGATTATCATTTTCCGCCTGTTGACAAGGCGGGTGTTTATGAGGGTGTAGAGCGCGCTGACGGACATCGGCGTGACCATCTCCGTGCCGAGATCGTCGAGTATCATCAGGTCGCAGTCGAGCATGCGCCGCACGCGCGCGGAGGCGGCGTCCGCCTCGTCGGGATCGCGGGAAAACTTCTGCTTCTCGAAGGCTTCCAGCGCGGAGACGGCGGAATCGTAGCAGACGGAGCAGCCCTTCTCCGCCACGACGCGCGCTATGCACGCCGAGAGGAAGGTTTTGCCCAGCCCGGGGCCGCCCTGAAACAGCAGATTCGAAGAGACGTTCGGGAAGTTGTCGGCAAATTTGCGTCCGGCGTCGCGCACTATGCGCATCGCGTCGCGCGGGATAACTCCGCTGCGCGGGTCGAGCCGGTCGCTGTACAGGTTCAGGTCGAAGCGCTCGAAGCACTCGCTGCCGTTTTGCATCAGCACGCCCAGCTCCTTCGTTAGCTCGCGGTTATAGAGCTTGTCGAGGCAGTGGCACACGCCGCCGTTCAGAACGCCGGTGTCGCGGCAGTCGGGGCAGGAGTAGATGTCGTTCAGATATTCCACGGTGTACCCGTTTTCGACCAGCAGCTCCGCGCGGCGCATCTGGCAGTCCAGATTCTCGCGCTCAAGCGCGGCAAGCTTCTCTTTCATATCCGCCGGGCGGGAGACGGTTATGCGCACAAGCTGCGTCATCTGCTCGCGCATTTTGCCGTCCAGCCGCTGTATCTCCGGCACGCGGGCGTATACCTCGGCCTGCCTACGGTATTGCTCGGCCTGATTTTCGTTTTTGATATCCTGAAGCCGCAGACGCGCTCTGGCCAGCAGCTTGCCGTCATATGCCATGTGTTGCACTTCCTTATAAGAAAATGTGGAGTATCATATCTTTTCCAGTACGGACTGAAGCTCGTCCATGTCTATCGCCTTGCCCTGCGCGGCGGACTGCTGCGGGCGGCGGCGCGGATCGCCGGATTCTATCTCTGCGGCGGAGTGCAGCCCCTTCTCATGCCACGACTGCATGATTTTGTTCATGTAGCTCCATTTCAGCGCGCCGGTGTTCGTGACCGTGCGGTCGTAGCCGATGGCGAGCGCGTCCTCATCAAAGCCCATGTCGAGCCACGCGGAGATGTACTTCGCCTCCGTCGGCGTAAGCTCGCGGCCGTGGATGCCGAGCGCCGCCTTCGCGCGGCCGAGCGCGTCGCGCCGCTCGCGCTGACGGCGTATGTATTCCTCGGCCTGATCGAGCGTCAGTATCTCCTGATGCACCCAGTTGTAGGCCTCCTTCTCGATGCTGCGCATCGAGGGACGGCGCGTGTGCTCCGGAGTGGACTGCTCGCGGCAGCGCGCGACGCAGTAGTTTATGAGCATCATTATAACCTCCGGCGGCAGCGCCAGATAGTCGTATATCCCGAAGAGCGTTTTCATCTCGACGCTTGAGAGCGTATGCCCCAGCGCGCTTTGCGCCTCGGCAACGACGACGGCAAATTCCCCGTTCTCCTTGCTGCGGCGCACGATATCCTCCGAGCGGTACTGCGGTATCTCGTCCGGCGGGGGGAGCTTTTCCGCCCTCGCAGCTGTGCTCTGAGCGGGCGGGGCGGCATTCGCAGGTTCGGCGCCGTCCGGCATCAGCCCCATGCGCTGGAGCTTTTCCGCTGCGGCGCTTATCTCACTCATCGTGCGGCAGAGGTCGCGCGCGGCGGCGTCAAGGTCGTGCCCGCCGCGCCGCGCCATGTAGATATACAGCAGCGCGACGTCCCCGTCGTGCGCGGAAATGAGCTTGTCCGCGATGGCGGAGGATATTGAATTTGAGCGATCCTGACCTGACATAGGGCTTTATCTCCGGTTTGTTTACGAAAAATTTTGATTGGGTACATATTATACCATCAAAATTGACTTGTCGCAATAGGTATATATGTGCTATAATCTACTCTGTATTATAATGCAAGAGGTATGAGCAATGATAGAACTTCTGTCCCCCGCCGGCTCTCCGGAGGGCGTTATCGCCGCCGTGCAGAACGGAGCGGACGCCGTATACATGGGTATGGGCGCGTTCAACGCCCGCCGCGGCGCGAAAAATTTCACAGATGAGGAATTCGTGAAGGCGGTGCGATACTGCCATGTCCGCGGCTGTAAGGTCTACGTCACGCTCAACACCCTCGTGAACGACCGTGAGATGCGCGACGCCGTCGCCGCGGCGAAGCTCGCGTCGGACGCGGGCGCGGACGCGCTCATCGTGCAGGATCTCGGCATGTCCTATGCCATCCGCTGCGCGCTGCCCGATATCCCGCTGCACGCGAGCACGCAGATGAGCCTGCATAACCTCGCGGGGGTAGAGGCGGCGGCGGAGATGGGCATCACCCGCGCCGTGCTTGCGCGCGAGCTGTCGTTCGAGCAGATAAAGTTCATTACCAAGAACGCCTCGATAGAGACGGAGGTGTTCGTTCACGGCGCGCTCTGCTTCTGCCATTCCGGCCAGTGCTACATGTCCGCCCTCATAGGCCGCCGCAGCGGCAACCGCGGACTCTGCGCGCAGCCGTGCCGCCTGCAATACAGCCTCGGCGGCCGCATGGACGATCATCCGCTCTCGCTGAAGGACAACTGCCTTGTAGACCAGATACGCAGACTTGAAGAGGTCGGCGTCGCAAGCCTCAAGATAGAGGGACGCATGAAGCGTCCGGAGTACACCGGCATAGTCACCGGCGTCTACGCCAAGGCTATCCGCGAGCAGCGCAACCCCGATAAGGAAGAGATGGAGCTGCTGGAGAAGACCTTTTCCCGTCAGGGCTTCACTCAGGGCTACTTCATCGGCGACAAGCTCGATATGTTCGGCGTGCGCTCGGAGCCTGACAAGGACGCGGACAAGATATTCGCAACAGCCCGCAAGCAGTACGCCGAGGGCGAGATGCGCCGCGTGCCTGTGCATTTTTACACGGTGCTCGAAAAGGGCGAGCATATCAAGGCTATCGCTTTTGACGACGACGGGCACAAGGCTATTGCGACCGGCCCCGTGCCGGAGCGCGCAAAGCGCCAGGGACTTACCGAGCAGTATCTGATCGAACAGATGTTCAAAACCGGCGGAACGCCCTATAATTGTATTGAGAATAAGGCCAAGGCCGAGCCGGGGCTGTACCTGCCCGCATCCGAGATAAACGAGCTGCGCCGCAAGCTGATCGCCCAGCTCTCCGCGGAGCGCGAGAAAGCGCCCGAACGCAGGACTCTGCGCATCCCCGCCCCTCCCGTGAACGTCCCTGCAATATCCGACCCTGCGCGCATATATCAGGTGCGCACGGCGGAACAGCTCACGCCCGAACTGGCGGAGCTGAAGCCGGACTATATATATTTCCCCGCCATGGAGCTGGCGGAAAACTTTGACCCGCTGCGCCCGTTCATTGATAACGGCGCGCGCCCCGTCGCCGTGATGCCGCGCGTTATCACGGACGATCAGAGCCGCGAGCGTGCGCAGCGCGCCCTCAATGAGTTCCTGCGGCCGGAGTTTCTCAACCGCCTCGACGAGATCGTCTACTTCAACCACCTCACGGAGGAAAACTTCCGCGCTATCGCTTCCCTCATGCTCGACGAAGTGCGCACCGCCATGGCCGAGCGCGGCATGACCCTGCACTGGACGCCTGCCGTCGTGGACTATCTGGTCGCCAAGGGCTACAGCGAGACGTATGGCGCACGCAACCTGCGCCGCACCATCCAGCGCGACGTGGAGGATGCCATCGCCTCTGCCGTCGTCGCGCAGCGCAAGGCCGCCGGAGACGTTGTTATCGACGCGCAGAACGACCGCATCGTTGTCACCATCGACGGTAAGGAGGTAACTGCATGAACCGTTTTGAGATCATTCAGGGCAACATCACGAAATCTGATGTCGACGCCATCGTCAACGCCGCCAACTGCTCACTGCTCGGCGGCGGCGGGGTAGACGGCGCCATCCACATGGCCGCCGGGACCGGTCTGCTCAATGAGTGCCGCGGTCTTAACGGCTGCCGTACCGGCGAGGCGAAGATCACCCGCGGCTATCGCCTGCCGGCGCGCCACGTCATCCACACGCCTGGTCCGCGCTGGCGCGACGGGCAGCACGGTGAGCCGGAGCTGCTGGCCAATTGCTACCGCAACAGCCTGCGCCTTGCGAGCGAAAACGACTGTCATACGGTCGATTTCCCGTCCATCAGCACGGGCGTCTACCGCTTCCCGCTTGATCAGGCGGCACAGATCGCCGTGCGCGAGATCACGCGCTATCTTGCCGACCATCCCGAAATGACGCGCGTGCGTATGGTCTGCTTTGACAGCCGCACCTACGCCGCATACGCCGCCGCGCTGGCCGCGCAGGAATGCGCCGGCTGACGCTCACCGTCACGCCGGAGCAGGCAGGCCGCACGGTCAAGAGCCTGCTCCGGCGTGAGCTGCATATGGCCGACGGTGCGATCGCCCGCGTCAAGACCGTGCCGGACGGCATCTGTCTCAACGGCGTGCACGCCGGCACCGTTGACCGCGTCGCCGCGGGGGATGTGCTCACCGTGCGCATCGATGATAAGCGCTCCGGCGGCAAGTTCACACCCGTGGCCGTGCCGCTGGACATTTTGTATGAAGATGCCGACCTGCTCGCGCTCAACAAGCCCGCGGGCATGGCCGTGCACGGCGGATATGACCGCGGCGAGCCCACGGTCGCAAACGCCCTTGCTGCCTATCTCGGACCGGACGCTGTGTTTCACCCCGTCAACCGGCTTGACCGCGGCACGTCAGGCGTCATGCTCGTCGCCCGCAGCGGTTACGTGCACGACCGGCTGCGCCGCGTGCTGCACACCGGTGATTTCCGGCGCACCTATCTCGCCGTCGCCTGCGGCACGGGGCTGCCGCCGCGCGGCACGATCGATCTGCCCATCGCCCGCGCGGACGACGGTTCGACCCGGCGCATCCCTGCGCCCGGCGGCCAGCCGTCCGTCACGGACTATACCGTGCTTGCCGAGCGGGATGGCTGCACGCTCCTGCGCGTCGCGCCGCGCACCGGGCGCACGCATCAGATCCGCGTGCACTTTGCCGCCCTCGGCCATCCGCTGCTCGGCGACGCGCTCTACGGCGGCGATGCGTCCCGGCTCGCGCGCCCCGCGCTGCACTCTGCCGCGGCCGACTTTGCGCAGCCCGTCACCGGGCAGAGCCTGCATATTACTGCGCCGATCCCGCGTGATCTGCGCGCGTTTGATTTTGAGAGGTACTTATGAAGAAACGCTCCATCACGATCCTGTATAATTCGCCCGTCATCCTCACATTTGCGCTGCTGAGCCTGCTCGCGCTCGGCCTCGGCAAGCTCACCGACGGCTGGACGACGCAGAACCTTTTTTGCGTCTACCGCTCATCGCTGACGGACTGGCTGACCTACCCGCGCTTTTTCCTGCATGTGCTCGGCCATCCGGACTTCGCCGCCTATTGCAGCAACATCGTGATCCTGCTCGTCGTTGGCCCGATGGCGGAGGAGCGCTTCGGCGGCAAGCGCATCCTGCTTGCCATCGCGCTCACGGCGCTCGTGACGGGGCTGGTGCTCTGGTTCTTTTTCCCGAACGGCGCGCTCATGGGCGCTTCCGGCGTCGTGTTCATGCTCATCGTGCTCGCGTCGTTCGCCGGCATGCGCACCGGCACCATCCCGCTCACGCTCATCCTCGTGCTCATCCTCTACCTCGGCGGTGAGATCTTTCAGGCCGTCACCGGCTCTGCCGGTCTCGCGCAGCTCACGCACATCGCAGGCGGCGTGCTCGGCATGATCTTCGGCTTCACGTGGAGCCGCGGAAAGCGCGGTGGACGATGAAACTGCTCGTCAGTGCATGTCTGCTCGGCGTCGCCTGCCGGTATGACGGCGCGTCCAAGGGGCTCTCTGAGGATGTTCTGCGCGCGCTGATGGCGCGGCACACGCTCGTGCCCGTCTGCCCGGAGCAGCTCGGCGGACTGCCGACGCCGCGCGACGCGTCCGAGCGGCAGGGCAGCCGCGTCGTCATGCGTTCCGGCCGGGACGTTACAGACGCCTATGCGCGCGGCGCGCAGCAGGCGCTCGCCCTTGCGCAGCGCTTCGGCTGCACGGCCGCCCTGCTCAAGCAGCGCAGCCCCTCGTGCGGCCACGGGGAGATCTATGACGGCACGTTTACCGGCACGCGTGTTGCCGGCGACGGCGTCACCGCAGCGCTCCTCGGCGCGCACGGCATCCGCGTCTATGGGGAGGACGACATCGCGGAGCTCTTGAACGAATAATTATGTAAACCAAAAGTCCGAAAACAGAATCCTTTTCCGGCAGTCTTAAGCGCAGTCTTGTGAGGCTGCGCTTAAGACTGTCAAAAAAGCACTGCTTTTTTGACAAAGGGGTCTGCGGCCTGACTGCAGCGCACGCGCCGCCCGCTTTCTGCGGACGGCGCGCACGTTTGCAGGCCGAGAAGTATTTTCTTCGCCGCACATGTCG
>ERZ825670.4370-NODE-4370-length-10949-cov-3.545071_pt1 | contig 10949 bp, 7 predicted proteins | sample MGYA00519929_ERZ825670 | MGnify/ENA primary metagenome ERZ825670 (study PRJEB31778, sample SAMEA3449207) | human gut metagenome | biome: human gut; feature: human-associated habitat; material: faeces | place: United Kingdom | collected 2010/2012 ...
TAAAATCAAAACGAAAAAAAGCGGAAAAACAGAAAGAAAAAGAGTGAAAAAAAGAGAAACGGTCAGAATGCGGGGGAATGACTGGACAAAAGGAAAAACGGGGTGCAACAATGAGAATTCAGGAAGTAATCAAAAAAACAGGATTGTCCAGGAGGACGGTTTATTATTATATCGATCAGAAGATGATTTCGCCTGTTGTTGATGAACATAACGGTTACCATGATTTTTCAGAAGCAGATATTCAAAAACTTTTTATCATCCGCAAGCTGCGCGAGACAGGACTTTCACTGGCGGATATCCGCGCGATTCTTCACAAGCCGCGCACAACACCATTTTATCTGCATAAACAGCTGAATGCACTCCAGTCGCAGATGCTTACCATTCAGCAGACGATCAGCGAAATGGATCGTCTGAGCGGACAGCTTCCTGTGTGCCAGTCGCTTGACCAGCTTGCGGGGATGCTTGCAGATACCGATTTTTGCCCGGAGGATCCTACCCGGAATCAGATGGAATCCCGGGATGCCCGGCTGCTGGCACAGTATTTGTGGATGGCATATCTGGATACGCCGGTTACGGAATATCAGCAGTTTTTGTGGCAGAAAATCACACAGCATACGATTGAGCACGCAGGTACGGATTTGAAAATGATGTCCCGTTATTTACAGTACATTTCTCCGGAGCAGATTGATGCGACGAATATCAACCAGTATCTGCGCAATCAGAAAATTATCTCTCTGACGGAGGAAGATTATCCGGGTTTTATGGAAGAGCTGAAAGTTTCTTTGCTTGCGTTTGCGGCAGATCCAGTACAGCAGGAAAAATGGCGTCTTCTTTATCAGCCGGTGATCCATCCGACGGCGTTGTTCTGTGTATCCGTGAGCGGATGGATGCGGGAATTTCATCCGGCATACCGCCGCTATTATGAAAACACGCACACCTGCTGCCGGATGCTGAAAGATTTTATGGACAGTGATGAGGGAGCAGCGCTGAATGCGACACTGCGGGAGGCGTTCCAGGGAAATTGTGATGTGCGTACAGGATATTACGGAGAACTGGAAGTGGCGGCAACATTCCATAAAAGTATTTATGCATTGCTGCCGCCAGAGAAGATCCGAAAATTTCTGGAAGAAAATTCAGATGAAAAATGATCTGGTTTTAGGATTCTGTTTTTATCATTCGAAGCGAGGATGCCCGGGGAACAAGTGTCACCGGCAGCACAATTTTTTCCGGTTCCGCCGCAGGGTTTTCCAGTGTGGAAAGGAGAATCCGGCTGGCTTCCCGTCCGATGCTTTCAAAGTCCTGATGAATAGAGGTAATTTCAAGACTCCGGCTGAGACTCGTGTCATCAAAACCACAGAGGCAGAGATCTTCCGGAATCCTAAGGCCAATGGTACGGCAGGCGAGAAAGATGAGTTCGGCAACCTGATCATTTTCTGCGAGAAGTGCAGTAATTCCATTTTGCCGCAGGGTAAGGAGCTGCTGTTGAAAAGGTGTGATTTCTGTTGAAAGGGCATCTTCTGTAGAAAGTGCATGTGGCCAGGTGATAAGCTGCCGGGAATCGGGCATGATTCCGGCGGCTTTTATTTCGTGCAAAAATCCGCCGAAACGATCACGGACCGACGAGGTTTCGGAAAGGGGAGCTGTTGTGAAAAAGGCGATGTTGCGATGCCCCTGTTCCAGGAGGTGACGGGTGAGCTGCCGTCCGCCATCGTAATTGTCGCAGACAACATTGTTTAAATACGGACAGTCGGTCTGCTTGTCGATGATGACAACCGGGCGGTTTGCAAACAGGAAATCGTTTAACTGTTCCAGGTGGATATTGTCACGCTTGGGATAGTAGACAAGTCCGGCGATATTCTGAGAACGGAGCAGTTCCAGTGTGGCACGTTCCTTCGGAGAGGAAGAGCCGGTGATATGAATGCTTAAAAAGTATCCTTTTTCCGCCAGCGCGGCACTTAAGGAACCAATCGTTTCCGAAATGTTTCCCTGTGTTGTGGCAAAGGGAAGCAGCAGGGAAACCATTTTTGATTTGCTGTCGGTTTCTGATGCGGAGGAGGAAACCGGTGGGATTTTCTGCGAGACAAAGCTTCCAACGCCGCGTTTTCGATACAGAATTCCCTGCTGTTCCAGATCTTCAATCGCCCGCTTTGCTGTGATGCGGCTTACCTCATATTGCTCCGAGAGCATTTTTTCCGTGCAGAACACGGCATCGGAAGAAAACTGTCCGGTGCGGATGCGCTCTAAAAGAGCTTCTTTGATGATTTCATATTTGGGTTTCGTTATTCTTTTATTTCTATCCATGTCTGTAAAATTCCTCAAATAGTATGATTGGTGACAACTGTATTTGTAAAAGTGTGATATCGACTTGCTTTGTATTATAATCTCGGGAAAAAGATAAGTCAAACTAAAAATGATATATCAAATAAAAAGAAAATGATATAAAATCATGGAAAAACGTAGAAATACTTGACAGAAGCATTGCGTTTTTTTATGATATGATATATCAAATCAACACGGCAATACAGGAACAAGACTTAAATAGAAAGAGTTTTAAGTTTGAAAATCATTTTTATAACAGGAGGAAACACATCATGAAAACAACTGTTCATATTATTTCCCATTCCCACTGGGACAGAGAGTGGTATCAGTCTTTTGAAAAACACAGAATGAAACTGATTGAGCTGGTAGACAATATTTTGGAAAAAGCAGAGAACGATCCGGAATTTGGCGGATTTTTCCTGGATGGACAGACGATTGCCCTGGACGATTACCTGGAAGTGCGCCCGGAAAAACGCGAGCAGGTGGAAAAATGCGTCCGTGAAGGAAAAATCCAGACTGGCCCGTGGTACATTCTGCAGGATGAGTTTCTGACCAGCGGTGAGGCATGTGTCCGCAATCTTCAGGTCGGCATGCAGGAAGCAGAACAGTACGGTGCAGTCGGGAATGTTGGTTATTTCCCGGATGCGTTTGGAAACGCAGGTCAGATGCCGCAGGTATTAAAGCAGGCAGGCATGGAGGCAGTTGTCTTCGGGCGGGGTGTCAAACCGATCGGACCGAACAACGAAGTTACCGGCGGACAGTATGAGTCTACATATTCTGAGATGATGTGGGAATCCCCGGATGGAACGAAGCTGCCGGGTATCCTGTTTGCAAACTGGTATAACAACGGCGTTGAAATTCCGGTAGACGAGGCGGAAGCGAAGGTTTACTGGGATAAAAAGCTGGCAGATGCGAGAAAATTTGCTGCAACGCATCAGCTTCTGCTGATGAACGGATGCGATCATCAGCCGCTGCAGAAGAACATTACGGAAGCAATCCGCGTGGCAAGAAAGCTGTACCCGGACATCGAGTTTATTCATTCTGATTTCAAAAAATATGTAGAAGCAATGGAGAAGGAAATCTCTGAGAACTTCTCTACGGTTAAGGGTGAGCTGACAAGCCAGGAAACCGACGGAAGATGGACGCTGGCAAATACAGCGTCTTCCTGGATCGGATTAAAACAGGATAACCGCGCGGGAGAGACGGCACTGGAGCGAAAAGCAGAGCCTGCGGCTGCAATGGCACAGGTGTTTGGGAAAACATATCCGGAGGACCAGATGACCTACAGCTGGAAGAAGCTGATGCAGAATCATCCGCATGACAGCATCTGCGGCTGCAGTGTGGACGAGGTCAACGAAGAAATGAAGACTCGTTTTGCAAAGAGCAGACAGGTTGCGGATGCAATTTACGAGGAGAGCGTGGAGTATCTGACGAATAAGGTAAACACGGCGGCACTTCCGGGGGACGGCGAGAAAATCCCGTTTGTGGTATGGAATACATCGGGAACAGCGAAAACACAGGTGGTGGAGAAAGAAATTCACCTGTTCCGGGATTACAATCTGTTTGTGTGGGATGGCTATGAGGCGGCAGAACAGGTGGAGCTTCCGGCAATGGTGCTGCGCGATGCGGACGGAAATGAAGTTCCGGCGAAGATTGCGGATGCGGGGATTGCGTTCGGATACGATCTGCCGGATGACCGGTTCCGTCAGCCATATATGGCGAAGAAGGTACGGGTGACGTTTGAGGCAGAGGTTCCGGCTCTTGGATACCGTACGTATTATTTGGAAACCGCAGAACAGCTGCAAAACGTGGACGTAGTTTCCGGTGACGCGAATGTGCTTGAAAATGATGCAATGAAGGTTGTTGTGAACGAGGATGGTTCTTACAGCCTTCTGGACAAGAAGACGGGCAGAACGTATGAGAACCTGGGTTGCTATGAAGACACCGGGGATATGGGTAATGAGTATATTTATATTCAGGATACGGGCAAACAGGTGATTTCTACGAAGGGCAGAAAGGCGGAGGTTTCCTGCGTGGAGCGAAATGCGTTCCGTACAGTGGTTGAAATCCGCCACAAAATGATGGTTCCGTCCGGAATGGGTGAAGAGCTGCAGCGGCAGCGCGAGATGTGTATTGATCCATATACGCGGGTGGCAAACCGCTCTTTTGAGCTGGTTGAAATGGATGTGAAGACGGTGCTTACGCTGGAAAAATCGGCGAAAGGGCTGTGTGTGGCTACCACCATCTGCAATCAGGCGAAGGATCACCGGGTTCGTGTGATTTTTCCGACGGGACTGCATACATCGATGCATATGGCGGATTCTGCGTTTGAGGTGGTTCGGAGAAATAACCGTCATAACGATACCTGGACAAATCCATGCGGATGTGAGAGACAGCAGTGTTTTGCGGCGATGGAGGACGAAAAAGGCGGCCTTCTGGTTGCAAACCGCGGATTGTATGAGTATGAGATTCTGGAAGAGCAGGACAATGCAATTGCGGTGACGCTGCTTCGCTGTGTTGCGGAGATGGGCGATTGGGGATATTTCCCGACACCGAAGGCACAGCAGCTTGGAACATTCTGTCTGGAGTTTGAGGTTGTGCCATATGCGGCCGGGGAGACCGGCACTGCATTTGAGGAAGGCTATGCGTTCCAGCAGGATCTGACGGTGGCACAGGCCGGGCTGGAGAGAGCGTTCCTTCGGAAACCGGGTCAGGTAAAGCCGGAGCTGATTGAAGGTAAACTTCCGTTAGAGATGAGTTTTCTTGCATTTGAAGGCAATGGTATTCATATGACTGCATTTAAGAAAGGTCAGAAGAAGGACGATCTGTTTGTGCGGTTCGTGAATCATATGGAGCAGGGAGAGATCCTTTCTTTTAAGAAAGAAGATTGGATGAAAGAGGTTTATCGCAGCAATGTCATCGAAGAGAAGAACGATGTGCTGACCCCGGATGCGGACGGTATTTATCATGTGTCGCTGAGGGAATTTGAGATTGCTACGTTTGGGGTTGTGAGATAAGCGGACGCTTCGGCAGGAGGGCGTGCGGTCGTTGCAAAAAACGGGGAAAAAGCAAGAATAAGGTGGACTTTAGGGCAGACAAGTTATATGCTTTTGGTATAAGTAAAAAATGATTTTTTACAGGAGGGTTTTTACATGAAAAAATGGACAGACCGAATGGAAACTCCGATTCAGGCGGAGCTGATCTGTTATGATGTGAATGGAATTCACATTGTGTTTGGGGTGACAAAAGAGAAGGCGTTAAAGCTGTTTCATTTTTCAAGTGCACCGTTTGATGCAGAGAATCTCTGCCGGAAGCCGGATAACTGGTGGCCGATGGAGGGAATGCGGGAGGCTCAGATCGAAGAGAGCTTCCAGCTGGTACAGGTGAATTTTTCCGGTTATAACCGGCCGTATGAAAAGCACGGAAATAAGTACATTGTGACAGCGCCGGGCTTTATGCTGAAATTTGACTCGATTTCGGAAGAAAGAAACGAAGATGGCGATCTGCTTCGCATTGTACAGAAGGATGATGTGACGGGCGCGAGGGTAGAGTCGGTCATGCAGTTTTATGACGGTCTTCCGGTTGCAAGAATGTACAATACCGTGACGAATGAGGGCAGTGAGAACCAGACACTGGAATATATCTCAAGCTTCAGCTACTGGGGCATCGAAAAAGAGCAGAAAGAGGGCATTCCGGAGTTTATCAGCTCAGATGATAAGATGTCGATGATAGTGGTTCACAATGGCTGGCAGAAGGAGCTGACGGTGAAAAAATACCGCTTTGCAGATCTTGGCATGGCGCAGACGCAGCCGCACAACTATCAGAGAACATCGAAGACGATTGAGATTACAAATACGGGTAACTGGTCGGCGAAGGAATATGTTCCGATGGGATATATTGGGAACAGCGCAGCAGATGCGAGCCTGTTTTTCGAGATCGATCACAGCGGTTCCTGGCATTATGAAATTGGAGATCAGAACTGCCACTTTTACCTGGCTGTGAGCGGCCCGACGGAAATCCAGTCGCACTGGTCGAAAAACCTGAAGCCGGGAGACAGCTTTACAACCGTGCCGGTGGCTGTCGGTGTCGGTCATGATGATTTTGAGGAGGCAATCGGTACCTTAACGAAGTACCGCAGAAGAATTCGCCGTCCGAATAAGGACAATGAGAACCTGCCGGTTATTTTCAACGATTACATGAACTGTCTGTTTGGAGATCCGACGACAGAAAAAGAATTTCCGCTGGTGGATGCTGCCGAAAAAGCAGGATGTGAATACTTTGTCATCGATGCCGGCTGGTATGCGGACGGCAACTGGTGGGACAGTGTCGGCGAGTGGCAGGAGAGCAGAAAACGTTTCCCGAACGGCGTTCGTGAAGTGACAGATTATATCCGTTCCAAGGGTATGATTCCCGGCGTATGGCTGGAGCTTGAGGTTATGGGTATTAACTGTAAAAAGGCTTCTATTCTGCCGGATGAGTGTTTCTTCCTGCGCCATGGAAAACGTGTGTATGACAGAAGCCGTTATCAGCTTGACTTCCGTCATCCGCTGGTCGTTGAGCATGTAACGGAAGTGATCGACCGCGTGGTCAGAGATTATGGTGTCGGCTATATTAAGATGGATTACAATATCGAACCTGGTATCGGTACGGAAGTGGATGCAGACAGTTTTGGAGATGGTCTCTTAGAGCATGAGAGAGCATATCTGGCATGGCTGGATGGTATTTACAGAAAATACCCGGATCTCGTGATCGAGAACTGCTCAAGCGGCGGTCTTCGGATGGATTATGCGATGCTGGCAAGAAACAGTATTCAGTCCACCAGTGATCAGGAGGATTACCGTAACTACGCGACGATTTCGGCGAATGCGGCGATTGGTGTAATGCCGGAGCAGGCTGCGATCTGGTCGTACCCATTGCGGGACGGTACCGAAGAGGAAGTTATTTTCAACATGGTCAACGCGCTTCTGCTTCGTATTCACCAGAGCGGTCATCTGGCAGAAATTTCGCCGGAGCGGTTTGCACTGGTAAAAGAGGGAATCGACTGCTACAAAGAGATCCGCAGCGGAATCAAGGATGGTGTTCCGTTCTGGCCAATGGGATGGGCGGATAATGAGGACAAGCATCTTGCAGCCGGAATCCGGGTACCCGGAGATGTGATTTACCTTGGTGTATGGAGACGCGGCGGAGAGACGGATTTTGAAGTTCCGCTTGACCGTGCCTTTCCGGGAAAAGAGCTGGAAGTAAGCTGTATTTATCCGAAAGCGTGCGGAGATGTATTCCATTACGATGATTACAGCAAAAAACTGAAGGTCCATTTTCCGGAGACGTATATGGCGCGGCTGTTTCAGATTAAAGTGAAATAAAGTAACGATTGAGAGCCCCATTTCGCATGGCGCTGAATCGTTACGAAATAAAAACATAAATCCCCACCCACGGAATAAATTGTATGGAGTGTATCTTCAGCAATGTTTTCCGGGGAGGGGATTTTTTGCGTATTCTTACGGTACTTTCAGATCTTATGGTTCCCCTGCTGATCTTTTATGTGGTCGGATTGGGGCTTTTGATGAAGCAGGATGTGTTCGGAGATTTTTTGAACGGGGCAAAGGATGGCATGCGGACTGTGATCGGGATTGTGCCGACGCTGATCGGGCTGATGGCGGCGGTCGGGGTTTTGCGGTCATCGGGATTTCTGGAGGATTTTGGAAACCTGCTCGGAACTGTGCTGGAACCGACGGGAATCCCATCTGCGCTGGTTCCGCTCAGTGTTGTGCGTCTGTTTTCCAACAGCGCGGCGGTGAGCCTTTTGCTGGATCTTTACAAGGAGGCGGGCTGCGACTCCTTTGCCGGACGGGCAGCTTCCATTATCATGTCGTGTACCGAGACCGTTTTCTATACGATGACGGTTTACTTTGGTGCGGTTCGGATCAAAAAAACGCGGTATACTCTGGCTGGCGCCTTGTTTTCTTCTCTTGTTGGAATGACAGTCGGTGTTTTGCTTGCACGGTTGATCTGACCATTTTTTCTGATCATACCAGTGAAATGTGTTGACATTTCAAAACGATTGGAATAAGATGGAAACAACTTAAAACATACAAAATCAATAGGAAATAAGGAAATAAAAGGTGCAGAATAAGGAGGAAATGAACGATGGCAAAGGTATATGACAGCATTTTAGATCTTGTAGGAAAAACTCCGCTGGTAGAGCTGAAACGGATCGAAGAAAAAGAAGGACTGCAGGCGAAACTGATCGCAAAAGTAGAATCCTTTAATCCGGCAGGAAGTGTCAAAGACCGTATTGCAAAAGCGATGATCGAGGATGCGGAAGCAACCGGAAAGCTGAAGGAAGGTTCTGTGATCATCGAGCCGACATCCGGAAATACAGGAATTGGTCTTGCAGCACTTGCGGCAGCCAAAGGATACCGTATCATTCTTACTATGCCGGAATCCATGAGTGTTGAACGTAGAAACATCTTAAAGGCTTACGGTGCAGAAATTGTTCTGACAGAAGCAAGCAAAGGAATGAAAGGTGCAATTGCAAAAGCGGATGAACTTGCAAAAGAGATTCCAAACAGCTTTATCCCTGGACAGTTTGTAAACCCTGCGAATCCAAAAGTACACAAAGAGACAACAGGACCGGAAATCTGGAAAGATACGGACGGAGCAGTAGACATCTTTGTAGCAGGAGTTGGTACAGGTGGAACCGTAACAGGAACCGGTGAATACTTAAAAGAGCAGAAAGCAGATGTTAAAGTTGTAGCAGTAGAGCCGGCATCTTCACCGGTATTATCCGAAGGTAAGAGTGGAGCACATAAGATTCACGGTATCGGTGCAGGATTCGTACCGGATGTATTAAACACCAGAGTATATGATGAGGTATTTCCGGTAGAGAACGAAGATGCTTTCCGTGTGGCAAAAGAAATTGCACACAAAGAGGGCGTATTAGTAGGAATTTCTTCCGGAGCAGCAGCTTATGCAGCAATTGAACTGGCAAAGAGACCTGAAAATAAAGGAAAAACAATTGTAGCTTTATTACCGGACAATGGAGACAGATATTATTCAACAGCTTTATTTACAGAGTAATTTGCAGTAGAATGGAAAAAATCTGATGTAACATCAGAGTGACAGAAATAAATAACAGAACGGAGAAAAAGAAGATGAGCACAAAGAAAAGCAGAGCAGAACGTAATTTAAAATTTGAAACTTTACAGTTACATGTAGGACAGGAAAATCCGGATCCGGTGACAGATGCAAGAGCAGTACCTATTTATCAGACATCATCCTATGTATTCCGCAACAGCGACCATGCGGAAGCAAGATTTGGTCTTGCAGATGCAGGAAATATTTATGGAAGACTTACGAATCCGACAGAAGATGTATTTGAGAAGAGAATTGCAGCATTAGAGGGTGGAGTTGCAGCGTTGGCAGTAGCATCCGGAGCAGCAGCAATTACTTATACGATTGAAAATCTTGCACAGAATGGTGACCATATTGTAGCTGCAAAGAATATCTATGGTGGTTCTTATAACCTGTTGGAGCATACACTTCCACAGTACGGCATTACAACAACCTTCGTTGAGCCGGAGCCGGAAGCATTTGAAGCAGCAATCAAAGACAATACAAAAGCATTATATATTGAGACATTAGGAAATCCTAACTCAGACGTAGCTGATATTGAAGCCATCGCAAAAGTAGCACATGCACACAAGATTCCATTAGTCGTAGATAACACTTTTGCAACACCTTATCTGGTTCGTCCGATTGAATATGGCGCAGACATCGTGGTACATTCTGCAACAAAATTCATTGGTGGACACGGAACAACAATTGGTGGAGTTATCGTAGACAGCGGAAAATTTGACTGGGAGGCAAGTGGAAAATTTGCATCTTTAACTGAGCCAAATCCAAGTTATCATGGCATCAGCTTTACCAAGGCAGTAGGACCGGCAGCATTTGTAACCAAGATTCGTGCAATCTTACTCCGTGATACCGGAGCAACTTTATCTCCGTTCCATGCATTTATCTTCTTACAGGGATTAGAGACATTATCCTTAAGAGTAGAACGTCATGTACAGAATGCATTGAAGGTAGTAGAGTTCTTAAATAATCATCCACAGGTGGAACGTGTAAATCATCCTGCAGTAAGTACAGATCCAAAGCAGCAGGAATTATATAAGAAATACTTCCCGAACGGTGGCGGTTCTATCTTTACCTTTGAAATCAAAGGTGATGACAGAAAGGCAAAAGATTTCATCGACAATCTGGAAATCTTCTCCTTACTGGCAAATGTTGCAGATGTAAAATCTCTGGTGATTCATCCAGCATCAACCACGCATTCCCAGCTTAGTGCAGAAGAATTAGAAGAGCAGGGAATCAAACCGAATACCATCCGCCTTTCTATCGGAACAGAAAATATCGACGATATTATTGAAGACTTAGAGGAAGCATTCAAGGCAGTAGAGTAAATGACTGAAAGAACTAAAATGAAAAGCATGAGATAAAAGAAGTCTCATATACTTTAGAAAGAGTATATGAGGCTTTTTTTATGAAAAAATGGAAAAGGATACTGGCAGTGGCGGTAATGCTGGCATTGGTATTTTGCGCAGGTCGTGGGAGTGCAGTGCTGGTAAAAA
>ERZ825670.4376-NODE-4376-length-10937-cov-5.551002_pt1 | contig 10937 bp, 7 predicted proteins | sample MGYA00519929_ERZ825670 | MGnify/ENA primary metagenome ERZ825670 (study PRJEB31778, sample SAMEA3449207) | human gut metagenome | biome: human gut; feature: human-associated habitat; material: faeces | place: United Kingdom | collected 2010/2012 ...
ACCCGCAAGTATTAACAACCAAAATATCCGCTTCTTCTGCCTTATTTATAATCTGATAACCATGCTTTTGAAAAAGGCCTATGGTAATTTCTGTATCAATTAAATTTTTACTACATCCTAATGAAATAAATCCTACTTTCACTTTTTACTCCTCTTCTTCTTTTCCTACTAATTTTTCTATTTCTTTTAAGGCTTGCTTTAGTTTTTCGTACAATTCTTTTGTTACCACATCATCTTCCCCATTTTCATATTTTTGAATAACATCTTTTATATCATAAAGTTCGTAGCGATTTTCTGCATTTTTGCCATTGTCTAACAAATAGACTGGTGTATAAGTAACTTTATTTAACGAAACTTTTCCGGTTTCTGCATCTTTTTTGATTTTAACTTCTAAAATCATTTCTATATTAGAATTTTCGTATTCACTTGCAGAAATATAATTTCCCACACTGTAAGAAATAAATACATTTTCCCCTTCTGCATTTTGACGAATTTCTAATGGCTGAATTACTGCTGGATGGCTACCTAAAATTAAGTCTACACCATTTTCTACTAAAAAGTCTGCTAATTCTTGTTGTTCTTGGTTTACCTTGCTAGAGGTTAAATCTCCCCAGTGTAGCATGGTACAAATGTATTCTGCTCCTTGTTCTTTGGCTTTTTCTATATCTTGTTTTATTTTTTCTTTATCTATCAAATTAACATACGAAAGTTCTTCTTCTGTTTTTGTTTCTTGTTCGTTTATGCCATAGGTATAGGATAGAATGGCAATTTTTATTTCGTTTACTTCTTTTATTACAATACTATCTTCTTCTGGATTTAATTTTGTTCCTACTGTATCTATTTGCAAAGAATCAAAGTATTCCTTTGTTGCTTGAATTCCTTCTAGTCCATAGTCTAAACTATGGTTATGTGCTGTACTTAAAACATCTACTCCTGCTGTTTGGAGCGCATTTCCTAATTCTTTTGGACTATTATATAGTCTGTATCCAGAAATGGCATCATCGGTAAAATTTGTTTCCATAGTACCTAAGGTTAAATCTGTATACTTGGTATATTTTTGGATATTTTGAAACATTGGTAAAAAATTAAATGTACCACTTTCTTTATCATATGCATCATCGTAAAGTGGTTTTTCGCATAAAATATGTCCTGCAACAGCAATTGTTACATAGGTATCCTGCTTCGTTTCTCCTTCTACATTGTTAGAAGCACTAGTAGTTTCTTCTTCTTCCTCTTCTTGTTTTGGTAATAAATTTTTTGATTTCAAGTACAATAATGTAGATGCCATAACAAGAAATTCACTTGCTATTTCTAAATTCATTTCTTCCATAGCATTTAAGAATTCTATATATTGGTCTGTTATATCACTTAAATTCACATCATATATATTCATTTTATTTTTGTCTATTAAATAACATAGTAAGTCTATTGGACCTTCAAAATTATCTATTTTTATTGAATATTTTTTTGTTTCTAATGTTAGTATTGACATTGTTTTCTCCTTGTTTTTATTTATTGTTCTTCCATAGCTCTGTTTATATTTTCTATTTTATAGCCTTTTTTTAATAAGTATTGTTTTATTTCTTCCATATCTACCGAAGTTGATTTTTTGTATATGATATTACTTGCTGATTTTTTTTCATACTCTTCTAGTTCTTCTTTATTTTCGTAGATATAGTCTTCTACATCATTTTTATTTAGACCTTTTGCTAGAAGTTTATATTTTAATTCTTTGATTGATAAATTCTTTAAAACTATAAAGTTATTTATTGTTTTTCTTATATATTCTCTGTCATCTATGTATTTGGCTTCTTTTAAGTATTCTATTATATCTTCTAATAAGTTTTCTTCCATTTCTTTGGAGAATTTTGTGCGTATTTCACTCTCTGTTCTTTTTTTGTATAAGATATATTTTAATACTTTAGTTTTTCCTTTATCAAATTCATCTATGGTATACATTTATTATTCCTCATCCTCAAATTCGCCATCTTCATTTACTTCTGGTAATTCTTCTCCTAAGCTATCTTCAAATGCTTTTGCAAAATTTGCTCTAACTTTTTCTTCTACTTCTTCTAGAATTTTTGGATTATCTTTTAAATATTTTTTAACATTTTCTCTACCTTGTCCAATTCTATCTCCATCATAGCTGAACCATGATCCACTCTTTTCTATTATGTCCATATTTACAGCCATATCTAAGATATTTCCAGCTTTTGAAATTCCTTCTCCGTATACTATATCAAATTCTGCTTCTCTAAATGGTGGAGCTACTTTATTTTTGATTACTTTTACTCTAACTCGGTTTCCTTTTACTTCTCCATCTTGTTTTATGTTTTCTATTTTTCTTATGTCTAATCTTACTGATGCATAAAATTTTAATGCTCTACCACCTGTTGTTGTTTCAGGATTTCCAAACATTACTCCTATTTTTTCTCTTAATTGGTTTATGAATATTAATACTGTTTTTGATTTATTTATTGCTCCTGCTAATTTTCTTAGGGCTTGTGACATAAGTCTTGCTTGAAGTCCCATATGTGAGTCTCCCATGTCTCCATCTATTTCAGCTTTTGGTACTAATGCTGCAACAGAGTCTACTACTACTACATCTAATGCTCCACTTCTTACTAGGCTTTCTGTTATTTCTAAGGCTTGTTCTCCTGTGTCTGGTTGAGATACTATTAAGTTGTCTATGTCTACTCCTAATTTTTTAGCATATACTGGGTCTAATGCGTGTTCTGCATCTATGAAAGCTGCTTCTCCACCCATTTTTTGTGCTTCTGCTATTACATGTAATGCAAGTGTTGTTTTACCAGATGATTCTGGTCCAAATACTTCTATAATTCTTCCTCTTGGAACTCCTCCTATTCCTAATGCCATATCTAAGCTTAAAGCTCCTGTTGGAATAGCTTCTATTTCCATTGCTTTAAATTCTCCAAGTTTCATTACTGAACCTTTTCCAAATTGTTTTTCTATTTGGCTCATTGCTGCCTCTAAGGCTTTTTTCTTTTCTACATTTTCTGCCATTTTTTGTTCCTCCTTAATTTGAACTTTTGTTTGATAAATACTTTATATCATCAAATATTTGTTTTGTCAATATCTTTTTTTAAAAATTTTTATTTGTACCAATCTTTTATATTATAAAACTGATAAAACCAGTTTGGTTCTAAGCTTCCACGTAAGTTTGAATTATATGCAACTGTATATTTATTATTATACAAACTTAAATATGGAATTTCAATTTTATATATTTCTCCTAGTCTCTTATAATTTTGTTTTATTTTATTTTCATCTGTTGTATTTTTAGCTTCATTTATTAAATTTTTTACTTCATCATTTGAATAATTAGCTAGATTATTGTCTCCAAAAAATGTTGATAAATCTGGACTTATTGAAAGATTCATACTACACAAAATCATATCATAATTTTTATTTTGCAAATAACTATTATATTGTTCATTATTTGCTTTTATTATATTTACTCTTATTCCTTGATTTTCTAGTTGTGTTTTTATGTTTTCTGCTACACTTACTCTAGTTGTATCTGTTGATTTTACTACAAAATTTAATACTATTCTTTGAGTTTTATAATTTACTGTTTTTTGCCAGTATTTATATTTATAACTCCAACCATCATCTACTAATATTTGTTTTGCTTGTTCTAAATTATATCCTGAACTTGAATCTTGTTCTTTATAAACCCAAGAACCATAATCAAGTGGAAAACTTGATTGATAATATTTGTCTCCATATATACTTGATACTATGTTAGATTTATCTATAGAATAAGCTATAGCTTTTCTTATATTTAAATTTGATAGCAATGCACTTTGAGTATTAAATGCTATAAAGTCGTGTTCTCTTCCTTTCATTTCCTTAGCAGTATAGCCAATTACGCCTATATAATCTGATAAATTGCTATTTTGGGTACTAACTAAATCTATATTTCCAACTTTAAATGCATTATATAATTCTCCTGCTGTTGAATATAAATTTATTGTTATTTTTTCTAAGGTTAATTTCTCATCTGTTTTCCAATAATATTCGTTTTTTTCTAATATGATTGCAGAAGATTGCACTTCTGTTACTTTATACATTCCTGTTCCAAGTGGTACTATATTAGGTATAAATTCTTTGTCGCTATAATACTTACTTGATAATATTGGAAATGTTAAATTATATTCAAAAAACGGAACTTCTTGATCTAATATTATTTTTACTGTTGAATTATCTACTGTTTCGATTTTTATAACGTGTGCAACATTTGCTGAATAAATTGTATCTGAATCTTTTAATCTATCTATTGTAAATCTTACATCATCTGCAGTAAATTTTTCTCCATCTGACCATTTTACATCTTCCCTTAGTTTTATTAAATATTCTGTATCAGACTGTTTTGCCCATTCTTTTGCCAAACTTAGCTCTGCTTTATAATCTGTTGATATTGTTACTAAAGAATCGAATATAATCTTTGATATATCTTGTATATTTTTGTTTTTGCTTAATATTGGATTAATACTGTCAAAAGATGCAACACCTAATTTTAATTCTTTTGTTATTTCTTCTGTTTTTTCTTCTATTTGTACTTGTTGAGTATCATTTTTTTTCTCATCATTTTTTATTTTTATAATTGCAAATATCATTATTCCTATAGCAAATATTATAAAAATGTATTTAGAAAAATTCGATTTCATAATCCACCTCTATCTTATGTTGTTATCATACATTAATTTTGTTATTTTTTCAAGTTCTTTATTAATATTTTTGAATTAATGTTTCTAAATAAAAAAATACTACTATTAAAATTATAATAGTAGTATGCCGATATTTAACATAATTATCAAGCTATTTGGTTTAATAAATTGGCTAAAAAAATCATTGAATTGTCTTCATTCAAGATAGTTATTGTAAAATATATACCTTTAACTTCTTTAATCTTGCAATAAACCAATCCAACTTTTCTAGCTTCATATTCTACAATTCTTACTATGTTTTCTTTACTTCTCAATTTAGTTGTATAAAATGTAATTTTATATATTTCATTTACTTTTCTACAATCACATATTGGATTACATACTTTTTTACCTCTTATACATCCATGTAAATTTTCCTTTATCTTGTTTTCCATTCTACTGATATAAGATTGAGAGAAACCTAAATTTTTACCTATTTCATGCTGTTTTACTCCTGCACTTTTCAGCAATAATACCGTTCTTTCTTTTGCATCATTTAAATTTAAAATCCAATTTAATGCATTTTCCAGTACTTCATTTACGTCTCTATCTTCATAATAATTACTTTTATCAGCTATTATTTCCGATAACACTAATGTATTTCCATCTTTATCTTCTGATAATATATCATCGATTGATTTTACATCTAAATGTTTATTTTCCTTCCGTAAATACATTAAAATTTCATTTCTTATACACTGTGATGAATAAGTTGAAAATTTAACATTTTTTGTTTCATCAAATGAAGATGCTGCTTTTATTAGTCCCATTGTTCCCTCAGATACTAAATCATCAAAATCAACATTTGATGAAGAAAATTGCTTTGCTACATACCGTACTAACCCTAAATTATTAGTAACTAATTTTTCTACTTTTTCTTGCATTTTTCTTTCCCCCTCAGCTTTTATTAAATATCTAATTAAATAGTTACAACGATATATTTTAGTCTTTTTTATTGTTATATACATATATTATTTGTAAAAAACTGGAAATGTTTTACAAAAATTAGGAAACTATTTTTTCGTAAATAATATTAATTTATTAACAATATTACATTATATGCTAAAGTTGTGCACATACATAAAATTATTCCACAAAGTGTTGGTAATAAAAACGCAATTCCAGTCCATTTCCAACTATTAGTTTCTTTTTTTATTGTAAGTAGTGTTGTAGCACATGGAAAATGTAATATTGTAAATAACATTACATTCATTGCAGTAAGCATGTTCCATCCATTTTGAATTAATATTTGACCGATTTGAATTGTATCTTCTATTTTTACTAAAGCTCCTCCTTTTAAATAGCACATTAATATTATTGGTAAAACTATTTCATTTGCTGGAATACCTAATATAAAAGCTGTTAAAATGTAACCATCTAACCCCATTAATTTTGCAAATGGATTTAAAAAATTTGCAATTATTGTAAGTAGACTTTCTCCATTTATTCCTATATTTGCTAATAACCATATTACTAATCCTGCTGGTGCAGCAACTGATATTGCCCTTCCTAATATAAATAATGTTCTATCAAATATGGAACGTACTAATATTTTTCCAAATTGTGGTTTTCTATATGGTGGTAATTCTAATACTATTGATGATGGCATTCCTTTTAATATTGTATTTGATAATATTTTTGATATTATTAATGTCAAAAATATTCCAAATATTATAACAATAATAACTGCTAGTGTTGATAATATTGATGATAAAAATCCATTTTCTGCCGAATATGCCCCTGCAATAAATATTGTAGCTATTGATATTAAAAATGGAAATCTTCCATTACATGGTACAAAATTATTTGTTAGAATTGCTATTAATCTTTCTCTTGGTGAATCTATTATTCTACATCCTGTTACACCGCAAGCATTACAGCCAAATCCCATACACATAGTTATCATTTGTTTTCCACTACAACATGCTTTTTTAAAAAATCCATCCATATTAAATGCAATTCTTGGAAGATACCCCAAATCTTCTAATATTGTGAATAATGGGAAAAAAATTGCCATTGGTGGTAACATTACTGCTATAATCCAAGTTAAAGTCTGATATATTCCATTTATTAGCATGTCTGATAACCATTGTGGACAATGTATATAATTTGCAAAATTTATTAGTTTGATTTGTATTGAATTAAATAAATTAAATAATAATTCCGATGGATAATTTGCCCCTACTATTGTTAACCAAAATATCAATCCTAAAAATAAAATCATTATAGGAATTCCAAATTTTTTTGAAGTTAATATTTTATCTATTTTTCTATCTCTTCCACTATAATCTCTATCTTCAAAACTACATACTTCTTGACTGACTTTCTCTGCATTTTTTACTATGTTACTTACAATTTTATCTTTAAAGTTTTTATTTGTTATTCCTGACTTTTCTAGATTATTTTTTATATGTGTCGTACATTCTTTTATATTTTCTGCTTCCAAATTGATATTAAATTTTTGTTGAATTGTTTCTAAGATTTTTTCTTCTCCGTCTATTATTTTTATTGAAATCCATCTATACAATTTTTCTGATATTTTATTTTCTTCTAAAGCTAATGGAATTCCTCTATAATTTTCTTGTTCATTTTCTTCATATGTATTAATTAACTCTTGTTCAAGTATATCTATATTTTCTTCAATTTGACTACTATATTTTATTTTTTTAGGATTTGGTATTATCTCTTTTTTACATACTTTATATATTGTATTTTTTAAATTTTCTAAAGTACGTTTGTCTCTAGCTGTTGTTCCTACTACTGGAACTCCCAAAAGTTCTTCTAATTTTTTTAGATTTATATGTATTTTTTTCTTTTTTGCTTCATCTAATAAATTGACACATACAATGATATTATCTGTTATTTCCATTATTTGAAATACTAAATTTAAGTTTCTTTCTAAGCAAGTGCTATCTACTACAATTATTGTTGCATCTGGTTTTTCAAAACATATATAATCTCTTGCTATTTCCTCTTCTTGTGAATTTGACATTATTGAGTATGTACCTGGAATATCTACTAGATTAAATTTCTCATCTTTTATCACGAGATTTCCTGTTGCATTTGCAACTGTTTTTCCTGTCCAATTTCCTGTGTGTTGATGCATTCCTGTTAAATTATTGAATATTGTTGATTTTCCTACGTTTGGATTTCCTGCTAGTGCTACTGTATATGTGTTTTCCACAATATCACCACCTTTATTTTGTTACTTAAATATATGTCAATTTGTTTAAATAATTACAATATTAAAAGAGCTTTCACACATTTTATGTATGAAAGCTCCCCATAATCTTTAATTAACGATTGATAATGGATGAGATATACTTGTAATTAATATTCTCTGCGCTAACAATCCATTCATCTCCATTGCGAACTTCTCCGCCCAAACTCTTTAAGACATTAGCTATGCTTGCATTGATATCGTTCATCTCTGTTTTATCTTCTGGATATGAATGAACTACCATTAATGCTTTTGCCTTTTCATTTGGTGCAGTTGAATAAAGATAATGATTGTCTTTTATAAGCCATAAAATTACACAAACGACTAATTCCTCCAAAGCTCTTGCTCCGCCTTTGACTGGTGAAATCCAATCAATTGTAGGACAATCAAAACTCACACGTATCTCATTGCTACTCTCTGAATATCTAGGGTCATAATTATATCTTACCTGACCCCGAAATTTAGAGCTACCATCGTGTTCTATCTCGAGAATATCAAGATAGCAAGTTGGAATACTACCTGCGCTTATTGAAGCGACTTTTAAAAAGACTTCTCCTGAATGATGTAACATAAGTTATTCCTCCTTATTTATATAAAAGATATTTTTATTATACCACCTTATTTATGTAAAGTCAAATTTTATAATAAAAAAAGAACCATTTAAAATGATTCTTGGTACCAATGGTGGGACTCGAACCCACATGGTTTCCCGCACGATTTTGAGTCGTGTGCGTCTACCGATTCCGCCACATTGGCATATATGATATATGCTAATATATATTAGCATATATCTAAATAAATGTCTAGTACTTTCAAAGCTTTATTTTGATTTTCTTGTTCTAGTTTTTTCCTTCTTTTCTATTTCTTCATCAAATACTACAATTTCATATTCATATACTTCAACATCTTTTACAAGAACTTCTGAAAAATCATCCTTTTCATCTTCTAATTTTGCAACTTTAAACGTTTTTTTACTTAAAAGATTTAAATGTAATTTTGCTGTGTTTAATATTAATTTTGTTGATAAATCCATTCCAAGTGGTAATGTTTTATTTTGATTATCATAGAAAATAATATTAGTAAATGCAACTCCATTTGTGCCTTCTTTTACATTTATTTTGTATAAATTAATTTTATTTCCATCTTCTATCATTGCATCTTTGATTTCTTCTTCTGGATTTATGTTAAAAACATTAATTTCTTTGTTGTTTAATTTATCATCTAATACTGCTTTGTATACTGGTAAATTTTCTGGAATTACACCTTTTTCTAAAGCACTTGTTACATTTTTTATTATAGATTGTAAAGTAAGTTTATAACCGATTTGTTTTGTATTTTTGTTTACATCTAAAATATTATATTTGTCTCTTGGTAATTCTCTATGTTTTTTATTTTTTATCTTTTTAACTTTTATATTGTCTTCTATTAAATTACCAAAAATATCATACTCTTCTGCTAAAGATTTTTCATCTATAGCTTCTTTTTTGATTTCTTTTAAACTTTTTTCTATGTCTTCTGGCATAATATCATTTATTTTTATTTTGTTTAAAATTCCGACTACATTCGTTGATGCTATAAAGGTAGCATCTATTTCTTCTTTGCTTAAATTTTTTCTTTGCATTCTGTCTAATTTTTTTCCAAGTTCTTCAAAGTCTTCTTCATAGTCAAACATTTTTTCTATTCTTTTTATTACATTTACTTCTTCTAATTCCCCTTCAGGAAGTACTGCCATTTCATCTTTATTGCTATATTTCCAAAATTCAAATATGCTTTTTTTATGGCTATCTATTTCTTCTATGAATTTTGCCGCATTTTGAATTTTCTTTTCCATGTTTTTGTTTTTCAATTTTAAAGCATTTACATCCATTAAAAGATTTTTCATTTCTGTTTCTAATTTTTCTAGTTCTTTATAATTTTCTATTAATTCTTCTAATGTGTATACCTTTTTAATTGGTATTTTTTTCTTTTCTTTTTTTGCTTCTTGCATTGCTTTTGGTAGTTCTTCTTGATTATTTTCTTCTATTTCTTCATATTCTTGTTCTTCTGCTTCTTTTCTTACTTTGTTACTTTTTTTACTGTATTTGAAGAAATATTTTACTTTTCCAAAGAATGATTTTTTACATTCTAAAAATGTTGATATTTGTTTTTCTTTAGCTATATATTCTATATCTTGCTCTGCTGCAATTTGTTTTAATTCTTCTAATTTCTTTTTATAGAAACGTATTTTACTTCTAATTTCTTTTCTTGATTTTAGTGCAACTTTGTATTGGTCTCTTATAAAACTTGTCATGTATTTATATTGGATTTTTTGGTCTTCTAAATAAAATTCTAAACTACAATTTTCATCTATGTTTGTTGTAAAATTAAAGTAATGTGGTAATTCTGTTTGTAATATAAATAATGCTTTTACTAATTTATAGAATTCGTTTGCTTCTTTAGCTGTTTTTAATTCTATTTTATATGGTGTTTTTATTTTTCCATATACATTTGTTTCACCTATTATTTGAATTGATAATTCTTCATTTTTGTCATATACTTCATATATTAAAGGCCAGTCTTTTGTAAACATCCATAAGTAATTTTCCATGTCTTCGAAGGCTGATTTTGTCCAAAATTTATTAGAATATTTTACATTACTTACTGGTACAAATATTTTTGCATTTTTCTTATTTTCAATTTTCTTCTTTAATATGTAGAAAAATGTTGAGTAATCTGTATCTTCTGTTGGAACTATCATGAAATATTTGTCTGTATTTTCTGAGTAATATATTTGCCATAGGTAATTTCCTTGATATTTTATTTTGAATGGTATTTCTCTATTTAAGTTGTTTTGCTCTTTTTCTACATTTTCTACATCTTCTATATTAAAGTTTTTTAACATATTTAAAAATGTTGTATATTTTAAAATGTTTTCTTCTTTTTCATTATCTAAGTATTCATATAAAGGACTTGCTTTTTTGTATTTTTCTCCTAATTCTTCTAGTCTA
>ERZ825670.4379-NODE-4379-length-10933-cov-4.039989_pt1 | contig 10933 bp, 14 predicted proteins | sample MGYA00519929_ERZ825670 | MGnify/ENA primary metagenome ERZ825670 (study PRJEB31778, sample SAMEA3449207) | human gut metagenome | biome: human gut; feature: human-associated habitat; material: faeces | place: United Kingdom | collected 2010/2012 ...
AATAATCATTAAATCTAATATCAGTGTGACTTTCTGGTTTTGTTATATAAAAATCGTTAATCTCAATATTTGTTGTTCCTACTTGTGCTGGATAACTTTCATTAATCATACCTTTATAAGTAATAGTTACCTTATCACCAATTTTACAAGAATTAAAACCGCCAACATATTCAATTCTAAATTTATCACTAGACTTATATTCTTCTTCATTTTCATTTGGGCGAACAATCATAGTTTTTTCTTCGCACTCTGTTATAGTTCCCGCAAAAGTATGAATATCATCTTGATTCTTTTGTTTTGACTTTCCGCAGCCAGTCATTCCTAATACCGTAACCCCACACACTAAAATAGCAAATAATGTTTTTTTCATAAGTTTAATCATCTCCCATATAATTATAATATTTTAATTAAAACTTTTGGGCCATAATCTCAGCAATTTTATCTAAAACTTCACTAGCATTTCGCTCATCAATCTTAGTATAACCAAGTTCTCTTAATGCTTGTATTTTAGCGGTATTTAATTCCTGCGTACGAGATAATTTTTCTTCTTTTTTAGAAGCCAGCATATTTTCCCATTTTTTATGTGATTCAGCAAGTCTTGTTCTTGATGCTCCCCCATTACTATATAATGTCATCGCAGAGAACATAATACTTTCAAATACAAACTGATTATTCTCGTCAAATGCAAATTTATTTGGATCAGTATAACCATAATTTTTTGAGAAGTATGCCAAAATATATTTTAATTCTTTGATAGCATTTAGATTTTCAATAAAGTGATGTAAGTAGGTAACTGTGGCTAATGCCTCCCCTTCTCTACCTTTATTTTCTAATAGAACATTCTTAGACATTAATGTAATATCATTTATTAATTCTATTTCTTCTTTCTTTAATCCTGTTAAATCAATACAAGTTTTTTCTTTCTTTTCTTCTTCTTTAGCACTATCAAATATTCTACTTCCTACTGTTTGTAAATATTCCTTATTTATTTCTAAAGCAAGTATTTCGTCAGCGCTCTTTACATTTAATAATTCAAATAGTAATTGACACTTTTCATTAGGTAATTTTGACAAGTCTGTACTATCTAGATAATTGTAAACCATTTGTCTAGATACTCCTAGATACTTAGCCAAGTTAACTTTGGAAATATTTGCTTTTTTTAATATTAAATTTATTTTTTCTACAACATTCATAATTATGTAAGCCTCCTATTGTTACCTATATATATTGTAACATTATTACTAAAAATATGTCAAGTAATTTGTCTAATTTAAAAAAATTACCAATTACTATTGATAACTTAAATATATATCTATAGCTTCTATATTATAGATATGTAGATATATTTATTTGAGACAATACTTTGGCTCAAATAAACACTCTAGAGCCTTAGATCTAGAGTGCATATAATAAATAATATTATTTTACCTCTTTAATAATTCCACCACCTAGACAGATATCACCATCATATAATACACAGAACTGTCCAGGAGTAACAGCCTTAGACTTTACATAATTAAGTCTAAGCATATTGTTATCTAGATATTCAACCTCGGTATTAATATCGGGCTGTCTATATCTAAATTTACAAGTACATTTATTAGGTCTTTCATCAGTTAAAAAGTTAAAATCTTCAATAACAGCGGTATTAGAAAATAAATACTTATTCTCATCACCAATAGCAATATATAGAATATTCTTATCTAAATCTTTCTTCACTACAAACATTCTATCTTCAGTACCACCTATATTTAAACCTCTTCTTTGACCAATAGTATAATACATAAGACCAATATGTTTACCAAGTACTTCACCAGTATCAATATTTACAATATCACCAGGAGTATTAGGTAAATAATTCTCTAAAAACTGTGTAAAGTTTCTTTCACCAATAAAACATATACCCGTAGAATCTTTCTTCTTTGCAGTAATTAAACCGTACTCTTCAGCAATCTTTCTAACTTCAGGCTTTTCTATATCTCCAAGAGGAAATAAAACATTCTTAAAGATATCTCTATTAACATAAGCTAAGAAATAAGATTGATCTTTATTCTTATCTTTAGCCTTAGCAAGTTTACCATCAATTAACTTAGCATAGTGTCCAGTAGCTATATAATCCGCTCCTAGTTCTTTAGCCTTCTTAACAAACAAATCAAACTTAATATATTTATTACACATAACATCAGGATTAGGAGTTCTTCCCTTTTTAAGTTCATCTAGGAAATAAGTAAAGACAAAGTCCCAGTACTCTTTAACAAAGTCTACTCTATGTAATGGAATACCAATTTTATTACAGACCTCTAATGCATCATTATAATCTTGTTCCTGAGGACATATATTATTATTTAAATTAGGATTACCTAAATAATCATTATTAATAGTACTATCCCAATTTCTCATAAATAAACCTATTACATTATATCCCTGTTTCTTTAATATAATAGCGGCAACTGAACTATCTACTCCTCCAGACATACCTATTACTACTGATTTCATTTAATACACCTCTTCAGTTAGTAATTATATCATATTTTATAGTTTAAATAAATAGTTTTATCATTACTTTTAATAGAGAAGGTAATAAATAAGCTTCACATAATGCAGATATTACACATAGTATAATACATATACCAAAAACTAGAACATATTTCTTGAAGAACTTACCTAGATTTACTGTTTTATCTTTAAGAAATATCATTTTAAATAAATACTTAGAAAATAGTAGTGTATATACTCCTAGTATAAGAATTATAAGGATATTAATTAACTGACTAGGAACAGTGTATACTAGTGAAGATAGTATTCCCTTATATTTATATGCTAAGATAAAGGAAGATATTGAAAAACCTATAGTAAAACTTTTCATATATATAAAGAAGATATTAAAGATAACTCCTATTATAGACATACCAAGTATCCAAGATAATATTATAAGTATCATACCTTCAATTAAACTATTTTTAAAAGAATTAAAATTATTAATATTATTAGTATTAATATTAGCCATAAAAGTACTAATCTCATTAATAACTTCTGACTTATCATTTTCATTTAGGACCATTAAGAAAAGAGATCCTGATATTATACCAAGTACCACTATAAAGATTACAAATAAATTTACTTTTTTATTAGGTAAAATTAGAGCAAGTCCACTATTTAATTTCTTATTCATTTCTTATCACCAATAAAGTATATTAATTAATAGTTGAAAATATGCTTAATATTTAGTATAATTAAATAGAGGTGTATAAATACTATGAGTAAGAAAAAGAAAAAAGCCAAGAATATCGGCTCTAAGATATTTGCTTATGTAATGCTTGCCCTAGCGGTAGTATCTGCATTAACATCAATAATAGCATATGCACTAGCCTAAACTAAGTGCTTTTTATTTTATCAATTAAAAAGTATACCTAAAATAGTATACTTATTTTTATTTAATAAATAGAAATAATAATAACATAGATACAACAAAGCTAACTACTCCAAGAAGGATGTAAGAGACAAAACCAGCATTATTTTTTTTATTACTTTGAAAAGTATCTTTCTTCTTAGATTCAGTATCTACTATATCTCTTGTCATACTATTAAATGTTTCAGTTTCTATTTCTACAGTTTTATCAATTTTAGGTTCTTCATTCTTACCTACAACGAAATTAATACTAGGAGTCTCTACCATATCATAACTATTAAAGTGATCACTTTGTTTAACTAATTCTAGAATTGTTTTATACTCTATTCTATTATTATATCTAGATACAAACCAATTAGTAAATGTCTTAAATGAATCATTATTTATTATATAAATATTACTATTTACTTTAATATTATTCTTAGTAAGAAAAGCATAGGCATTATTAAAGATATTACCTAAATATCCATCTAATCTTTGATATAATACTAAATCTTCAACAGTTCTTATTCTATCTAATATACCATCATAAAATATTGGTAATACAAGAGTTACATTATAATTATCAATACTCTTATAATAATTAATAAGTTCTTCAGTAACACTCTCTAATGAATTTTTATTTAAATCATATGACTGATAGTTACCCTTTAATCTAAGAACAATATTAGTATCTGTATAATCAGTAAATGGAACTAGTATATAAAAGCCATAACTTGGTGTACTTATATAATAAATATTATGTTTATTTAATTTATAAATTAGTGTCTCTTTCATAATCTCTCCTACTCTACTATATAAGTATAACACATTCAAAGTAACTTGTCATTACTTTTTATAAATTTTATTTTTTTATATTCACTATAAGCCTTACTATGTAAGTCTTATTAGTGCTATTTTTAGCCTGTAGTCTAAAAATAGTATATCAGCCATATCTATTATATATAAGAGAGATCTATATATTTAAATTAAAACAAAAACTTAAAGAGCATAAATATTACTCCTATTACAAAGAATAATAATAGATACTTCTTATTATTATACCTTCTAGCGGTCGGTAATAGTTCACAAAAAGATATTTGAAGCATAATACCCGCAATTAATGAGAATAATATACCAAGTACTATATCATTAATAAAATTCTTTAAAAATATAAATGCTAAAAGAGCTCCTAGTGGTTCAGATAAAGCGGATACTAAGGTATAAAATATGGCTCTTTTTCTACTACCAGTAGAATAATAAATAGGTACCGATATACTAATACCTTCAGGTATATTATGCATAGCAATAGCTATTGCAAGAGATAGTCCTAGTTTAACATCACTTGAAGTGGCTACAAAAGTAGCTATACCTTCAGGTAGATTATGTAATATTATGGCAATCATTGATATTATACCTACTTTAAATAATGATTTATCTTTAGTATCTTGAGGTGGTTTATCAGGTAGATAATAATCTATTATCATTGATATTACTATACCTAAAAGTAAACCTAAAAAACTAATTATTATAGTAGTTATTTTACTTAGATTATTACTAAGTAATACTAATGATTCCGGTACTAAATCAGTTACTGATACAGTTATCATAACACCCGCTGCAAAAGCAAGTGAAGCCATAACTATCTTATCATGATTTTTCTTCTTTATAAATATTACTAGTAGTCCAATCATCGTAGAAAATCCTGCGATAAAAGTAAGTAAGAATGCTAAAAGGGTATTATTCATTGTATCACCTATTTAACTATATGAAAAAAAATACTATCTATACTAGTATTTACTAAATAAAATATAATGTATAAAAATATATTAATGTCATATATTATTAATGCAAGTAAAATAATATTTGCCTATTTTTGCATAGTTATATTGACTTTTTATGTAAAATATAGTATATTATTATTGCATTTGAAAGAGTGCTTAATATGTAAATGTTTAGCCGCTTATGGATGGTGCGGGTTATAAATGATTCCAATTGCGAAATGTTAGTCGCTTACGGATGGTGCGAGTTATAAATGATTCCGAAGGAAAATGTTTGAAAACTCTATTAATATAATGGAGTTTTCTTTTATTTTGTGATAAAATGTTATACATAGGGAGTTGATACAAAATGAAAGTAGAAACAGGATATATTTATCATATTAAAGAGGATTTTTTTGATAAAATAAATGATAAAGGATTAATGATAAACCATGAGAATGGAAAAGCCAGACCTACATATTTTACTATTAAAGACAAAGAGATATTATGGTTTATTCCTTTGAGTAGTAAAGTAGCCAAATATCAACCAATAATAGATAAAAAAATAAAGAAGTATGGAAGTTGTAAATCTATAATGATAAGTGAAATTGCAAATAAACAATCAGTAATATTACTGCAAAATGCATTTCCAACATTAGAAAAATATATAGACCACCCACATACGATTAATGGTGCACCTGTTAGAGTTGCTGATAATTTAAAAGAGGAAATATTAGAAAACTTTAATTCGTTATTAGCATTAAAGAAACAGGGTACAAATTTATTTTTTCCAGATATAGATAAAATAAAACAAATTATGCTTGATGAGTTAAAATAAAAGTAATGATAAAAAATCAGTTGTAAATAAAAGAATTATAAAAAGAAATACAAGTACATTAGTATTTCTATTGTTTTGTTCTGGTTTTATGATTTTTAACTTCTAATGCAGGTTTAACTATTGGGACTACATTATCTTCACTATCGTGTATAGTAAGTTGTCTATCAATTGTATACTCTTTGATTAAGAGTTTAGCATACACTTCACTAGATATAGTATAAATAATATCATTATTATTAGGATTAATAGTTTCATCTTTTTCTATGCTAAATAATATATAAAATTAAAAACATTGGTATTATTTTCTATTAAAATTATACCAATGCTTCTTTTTACTTTTTACCATACCATTACTATATCTATAAAGTAAGTAATTATAATCTTCTTTAAAATCATTAGTATCGGTAGGTATTAAACTATCTTCAATTACATAGTCATTTTCATTTGTATCTGTAGTATATTCTTTCTCATTTAATAAATCAATATACACTACTTTATCTTTTGAATATAAAACTGCTTTTTCTATTTTACTATTTCTTTTTTTAGAATGAAATATATCTCCAACATAGAAATTATCTTCCATAATTAATCATTCCTTTAAATAAATTATTACTTAAAACATTAAGATCAAGTTCAAAAGATAAATCTATATTAAGAGTATCTCTAATATCTTCAATTATATACATATAATTTTTAATAATATTATATATACTAATAAATGATATAATAGTACAAATAATGGCTATAATATTAATTATTAAGTAATTAAAGATACTACTTAGTAAAAGAATAAAAGATAACTTAAAACATACTTGAAGTACTTTAATAATCATTTTCATAAAAAAGTAATTATAATTATATTTAGCTTCTTCTAACTGATTAGTTACATAACTCATATCCATACTATCACCTCTTCATAGGCTAATATTTTACAATAAAATAGTCATAAAGTCAAGTAAATCAAGATGATTTATGAATATGGTAAATATTATCTTTCATAATTTTATCTATAAGAGAAATACTAATAATGTAGTCTGTGAATATAGTTAAAGGAGATGTATTTTATGTTTTTTAAAAAAATAAAAAACAATGTTATTCTGCTGATACTCTCATTATTTATTATTCCCACTTATGCCCTTGCTTATTCAGACTATGTAATAGCGGGAGGAGAAAATATTGGTATTGAACTTAATTCTAAAGGTATAATTATCGTAGGTACTTATAGTGTTAACAATAACAATCCTGCTAAAGAAGCTGGACTACAGAATGGTGATAAGATAATTAAAATTAATTCTAAAGATGTAGATAATATTAAAGATATGATAACCACTATTGAGAATAGTAATAATAAAGAGAATTTATCTATTACCTATTTAAGGGGAAGTAAAGAGAATACTACCAATATTAAGTTAGTTAAATCTGAAGGTGATATCTATAAGACAGGACTATATGTTAAAGATAGTATAACCGGTGTTGGAACACTTACCTACATAGATCCTAATACTAAGTTATTTGGAGCATTAGGACATGAAATAATTGAAAAAAATACTGGGCAAAAACTTGAAATAAAAGATGGTAAAATATATAGTTCTACTGTAACAGGAGTTACCCGAAGTAGTATTGGTAGTCCTGGTGAAAAGAATGCTAGATATGATAGTTCTAAGATATTTGGTAATGTATTTGAAAATACTAATAAGGGTATATTTGGTACATATACTGGTGATATTCCCAATAAGAAACTATATACTGTAGCAAAAGATAGTGATATTAGTACTGGTAAAGCAAGTATTTTTACTGTAGTTAATAATGATAAAGTAGAAGAATTTACTATTAATATTATTAAAATTAATAATAATGATGCTGTTACTAAGAATATATTATTTGAAGTGACTGATAAGAATCTACTTGATTTAACTGGTGGTATTGTTCAAGGAATGAGTGGTAGTCCAATAATTCAAGGTGATTATATTATTGGAGCAGTAACTCATGTAGTAGTAGATGATCCTACAAAAGGATATGGTATATTTATTACTAAAATGTTAGAAGAGGCAGAAAACTAAAGAGGATATTATTCCTCTTCTTTTATATATCCTCTTGAGTCTAAAGTCTCTAAATTAAAACTTTTTCTTTATTATATTCATCACATTTAACTTCTAATAATGGGAAATTACAGCAGCGTTCATAGATATTTGTATATAATGCTCCACTAATATAAGCATTATATAATATTATAGATTTTTTTCTTACTATATCACTATTTTTATTTAACCACAATAATTGCTTCTTTAAAAGTGTTTGATATTCCTTTCTGCCTTTTGATAAATTATGTTTATTTAAAGTAATAACATCATAATTATCTTTATATAATGGTATCATATTATTAAAGTTGATTACTCCAAGTGTACCATTGTCAATTTTAAAAAAATCAATGTTATTTTTCATTATCTGATGCTTTGGTTTAGGACTAGAAAGAGATGCAAAATATTCTTAATCACCAATAGAAAATAAAACACCAATAAAAGGTCTTAATTCCTTTTTACCTTTATTATAAACTACTCTTTTATCATACTTTCTTAAATAATCACAATACATATAATCTATTTTTACCAACTTAAAAACCATAAAAATTTACAAAACCTCCCTTCAATTTTTGCTAGCAAAATTATACTATTATAAATAAGAAAAGTCAATATAAAATTAAAAGAACCAGAGTGAAGTCTCTAGTCCCCGCATATATATGCTCCCAATTAATTTATGTCTAATTGGTGTAACGACGCTTTTTTAGTTTCCCGTTTATATGGCCGGACACACCGCTTTTTTAGTTTCCCGTTTATACGGCCGGACACACCGCTTTTTTTAGTATAGTGAGAATATTTCTCACACAACATAATAATACTATAATAATTTGTATTTGTCAATTATTTTTATTCGCTTACAGTAAAATCTTCTAATTTACCATTTTCAAGCATAATTTTATTTACTTTTTCAGTTACTTTATTTAACTTATCAGAGCATTCTTTAGCTAGTTTCATAGCTTCAGTATATTTATTTATTGCTTCATCAAGTGGTACTTCTCCTGTTTCTAATTCTTTTACTATTTCTTCAAGTAATTTAATTTTTTCTTCAAAAGTCATTTCTTCTTTTTCTTTTGCCACTTTTATTCACCTACCTTAATTATTTTACTTTCAATATTACCATCTTTAAACGCTATAGTAATTACTTCATCTTCTTTTACATCTTTAATACTAGATAACACTTTATCTTCTTTTTTAACAATAGCATATCCTCTATTTAATGTATTTAATGGATTTAATACTTCTAACTTTGATATAATATGATCTAGTCTTTGACTACTATATTTATATAGCATACTAGGATTATTTAATACATAACTATTTTTTACTGTATATAATCTTATCTTAGTATTATCTAATATTTTATTTATTACTTTATCTAAATTATCCATTAGATTATCTAGTTTTTGTTCTTTTACTTCATACATAGATAAAGGTTTAGTTAATATATAACTATTCTTTATATTATCTAGTCTTTTATAATTTATACTAATAATATTATTTAAAGCATTATAACTTCTGTTAACTGCCGTATCTAAATATGTAATTATAGTATTAATATCTGGTACTGCAAGTTCTCCTGCAGCAGTAGGAGTTGGTGCTCTAAGATCTGCAACATAATCTGATATAGTAATATCTATTTCATGTCCAACAGCAGATATTACTGGTATTTCACTATCATAAATAGCTCTAGCTACTACTTCTTCATTAAAAGGCCATAAGTCTTCGAGTGAGCCACCACCACGGCCAACAATTAATGTATCAAGTTTAAGTTCATCTTTTAAACTATTAGCTAGTCTTATTTTATTAGCAATGTCATTAGCGGCCATATCACCTTGTACTAGTGCTGGAAATAAAACTGTCTCACATATTGGATATCTTCTTTTAATAGTAGTTAGTATATCCTTAATAGCGGCCCCCGTAGGAGATGTTACTATACCTATTCTATTTGGTATTCTTCTAATCTTTTTCTTTTTATCTTTATCAAATAAGCCTTCACTAGATAGTTTCTTTTTTAATTGTTCAAAGGCCACATATAATGCTCCTATTCCATCTTCAAGCATTTCTTCTATATATATTTGATAAGAACCACTTGCTTCATATACATCTATTTTACCAGTAACTAATACTTTCATACCATCATAAGGCATAAACTTCATATTTTTGTTATTAAAAGAAAACATAACAGCATTTATTCTACTATTCTCATCTTTTAAAGTAAAATAAAAGTGTCCTCTTGAATGAGCCTTAAAGTTAGATATTTCACCTTTTAGATACACTTTCTTTAGTAATAAATCTTCGTTAATAACTTCTTTTATATATTTATTTACTTCAGTTACAGTAATATAATTATTATTCATAATTACTCCTCAGTATTATTATCTAATTTTTCATGATATATTTTATCTAGTACTCCATTAATCATTTTAGATACTTTTTCATCTGAATATTTTTTAGATAATTCTATTGCTTCATTTATACATACTAAGTCTGGAGTATCGGTATAAATAAGTTCATATACTGATATTCTAAGTATTGCTTGATCTGTTAATCCTAGTCTATCTATAGACCAAGACTCTATATATTTTTCTATACTTTTATCAATATCATCAATATTATTTAATACTCCATTAATTAAAGTATTTAAATATTCTGTATCTATTTTCTTTCTATCTTCTATTACAATATTTTCTAATACTTCTTCTATAACATTATTTATATCATAATTTATTTTATTTTTTTTATATAAAAAGATTTGGTATAAAATAGTCATAGCTTTTTCTCTAGTAATTGTTCTGTTTGTCTTCATAAAAATACACCTCTTATTAATTCTACCACAAAATATTAATATTTTAAATATATTATCATAAGT
>ERZ825670.4384-NODE-4384-length-10914-cov-3.381158_pt1 | contig 10914 bp, 5 predicted proteins | sample MGYA00519929_ERZ825670 | MGnify/ENA primary metagenome ERZ825670 (study PRJEB31778, sample SAMEA3449207) | human gut metagenome | biome: human gut; feature: human-associated habitat; material: faeces | place: United Kingdom | collected 2010/2012 ...
GACCTTTACCGGCTCCAGAGTACCTGCACAGCCCACGGTGGATCCGGCGGACTATGTGCTGACCAAGGTGGATACCATTACATATCAGATCTCCGTGACGGATGTGGACAAAGCCACTACTCTGTCCATGCATCCATCCACCAAGGCGGGGACGGACTGCACCGGCACAGCGGAGATCACCGGCACCGGGAATTACACCATTACCTGTGACATGGGTGGTGCGGAAGGTATGTCCAACATGGGCTACTTTACTGCATCCGATGATGCGCAGATCACCTTTACCATTGATACCATGCTGGTAAACGGCACCTATGCCTTTGACCTGTCCACGGAGCTGACCAATACCCGGGAATGGGCGGACGGTCTGCGGAATATCTGGAACGGCTTTTCCGATGGGGACACGGTATACACCGGCGAAAATGCTGCATTCCGCTACAGCAAGTCTGCGGATACAATTCAGCTTTATACCGGAGAAGCATCCGGAGAAACCGGGGCAAATGCACCTTTGCTGGAGGATTCGGCAGTGCTGACCGCAGAGGTACGGGGTACCGGCACTATGGAGGTGCGGCTGGATGCGCCTACGGGACAACTGCTGACCAGTGTCAGCTTTGATGCTCCGGATGCATTCGCCAAGGTATCCGGCAAGGCATTTACCGGCATCGGCGGCACTCACGATCTGTATTTTGTGTTCTCCGGCAAGAATATTGCATTCCGCAGCTGGCAGGTGGAAAGCACCGCTGAGCGGCTGATGGGGGATGTGAATGCGGATGGCGTATGCAGCGTGGCAGATGTGGTAGCACTGCAAAAATATCTCATTAAGCAGACGGACACGCTGGCGGATCCCAAAGCAGGGGACTACAATGGGGACGGTGTATTGACCGGCATGGATCTGGTACGTATGAAGCGTGCATTACTCGGATAAAGCAATATTGTACTGATTTTTAGGAAACAGCATTTCGGTAGCACTGAAATGCTGTTTTTTGTGCTGGATTGGTCATAAAATAGATGCAATTTGTTATTGCTTTGGACGTTTTTCATGTGATATGCTGTATGTATAGAAATTAACGCATGCGGCAGAAAAATATATGCAGATTGCCGCATGGGGCAGGGAAACAGGGAGGAATTGAATATGATATCCAAAATGAAGCGTTGTCTGGCGCTTGCCGTGGCAATGACTGTCACCTTTGCCGGAACCAATGCTCTCGGCAGCCGGAATCCCGCATCCGCCGAAACCTACGACAATGGAGGGAATTACTGGGGACTGGAGAATACCCGCTCTGCCGAAACGGGGAACCGGATCCTGGTGGATCTGAACCGGAACGATGGCAGAAAAGCATCCTATTCCAGAAAGGCAAACAACTGGTGCTTCCCCAGAGGCAGCGCATCCGGCTCAGTGAAATTTCAAGGCATCACCTTTACCCTCAGCAACGGGGGCGGTGCAGCAGGCAATCTGCTCAGTGAAAACGATAAGACACTGCAAAAGCTGGATCTGAGCCATCCCTATCTGACCATGGACGGGGTGACGGTGGACAATACCAACGGCGGCGGCATCATTAAGCTGGAGATCGCCGGTTTGTCCGCCGGTACTCATTCCCTCAAGACCTGGCACAGCTGTGTGGGTAAGGGCAATTCTGCCGGATCCATGAAAATTACCATCAACGGCAAGACCACCCAGACCGGCGTGGCATGTCCCACCCGTGTGGCCAGTGAGGACGATGCCGGGATCTCCTACTCCACCTTTGAGGTGACAAAGGGACAGACTGTGACTGTGCTGATTGCACCGGAGGGTAAGGGCAATGCCTGGCTCAATGCCTTTGAGCTGGATGGGGGAGACCCGGTACAGGGCATTTCCAAAATGTCGCCGGCAGACCAGGAGTTCCACCATGATGCTGCAAAGGGCTTGACCTGGACGGCAGGAAAAAATATGAAGAGCCAAGATGTGTATATCGGTACGGAGTACAATAGCGTCTTTTCCGCAACCCATCAGTCTCCGGAATTCAAGGGGAGTCAGACTGGCACCAGCTTTAGCCTGGATGACAGTTATTCCTCCATTCCCACCTATTACTGGCGGGTAGACACAATCGATAAAAATGGAAACACCATTAAGGGTGCCGTGAATTCCTTCCAGCTTAACCGGCTTGCCTTTCCTACCGCAGAGGGCTATGGCAGATTTGCCCGGGGCGGCAGAGGCGGACAGGTGATCCATGTTACCAATCTGAACGATAGCGGCGAGGGCAGTCTGCGCTGGGCGCTGTGTGATCCCCAGTGGCTGACAGAGGATTGGCAGGGCGTGCCCCGTGTGATCGTGTTCGATGTGGGTGGCGTGATCGCTCTGAAGGATCGTCTGGTGATCCCGGACAACGGAGGCAACGTATACATTGCCGGACAGACCGCACCTGGAGACGGCATCACCCTGATCAATTATGACTTCGGCGGCATGGGAACCTCGGATCTGGTGATCCGGGATGTGCGTGTGCGTGTGGGGGATATGAACGGCAAATCCTCCGGCGGCATGGGTCTTGGCAGCTGCAATCACTCCATTGTGGATCACTGTTCCATTTCCTGGGCGACGGATGAGGGCTTTTCCTCCCGAAGTGCAGCAAATATTTCCTTCCAGTGGAACATCATCGGAGAATCCCTCCACGATTCCGTGCATTATGACGGAGATCGTACCGGCACGGAGACCCATGCCTTTGCTGCATCCATCAGCGGCAACAAGGGCAGCTTCCACCACAATCTGCTCATCGACTGCACCGGACGGAACTGGTCCCTGGCAGGCGGGACGGAGCAGGATGAGACTTACGGCGGACAGTTGGATATCCGGAACAATGTGGTCTATAACTGGCGGGACCGAACCACGGATGGGGGCGCAAGACGGCTTAACTTTGTAAACAACTATTATAAAGCAGGAGCAGAAAGCAATACCAGTCTTCATGTGGTATCCACCGACGGCAATGAGCTTGGGTGGGCGGACTGCCAGAAGATGTATGTATCCGGCAACGTGATGCTGGATCAGAAGGGTAACTACCTGCTGCAGGCATCGGACAATGCCTGGGACAAGGGCAAAGCGGTTTCTGCCAACAGAAACTGCACCACAGCGGACGTGCGCAGCGATCAGCCCTTCTTTGAATCCTATGTGAATACCCAGTCTGCGGAGGATGCCTACAAGAGCGTCATTGCCGGAGCAGGGGCGGGCGGCGCATCCGAGACCGGCTGGGATTACATTGACGCCCGGTATATTCAGGAGGTCACCAAGGGCACCTATACCTATACGGGCAGCAAGCAGGGACTCAAGGGCATTATCGACAGCCAGAACGATGCGGGAGGCTATCCCAATCAAAACAACTTCAAGCACAGCACTGATGGGGTGTGCAATGCGAAGAACGATACTGACCGGGACGGTATGCCGGATGCCTGGGAGATCGAGTATGGGCTGAATCCGAAGGATCCCACAGATGGAGCAAAGGTAAGCCTGTCCGGGGATGACTACACCAATCTGGAAATGTTCCTGAACGAGCTGGCAGGAGATCCGGTGGAATACAATGGAACGCCGGTGAAGCGGGATCCCATTGACGGAAAGCTGATCCGGAGTCTGGAGGTACTGGACAACGAAAACTACATGGACTGGTCCATTCGCTATGATCTGAAGGCAGGGGATCCGGTGTTCGGCGACCGGGAGGTGACCTTTGTCACGCTGCCCAAGTATCTGAACGGTGCAGAGTACATTTGTACGGCGGCAGATTCCAAAACATGCACAACGGATGCAGCATCCTTTACTGCCGGAGAGGATCTGACGGTGTATGTGGGTCTGGACACCCGTGTGACCAGCGAGCCTGCATGGCTCCAGGGCTGGACTCGGACAGAGGATACGGTAGTTAACTCCAACCAGGTTGCATTCCGGATCTATAAAAAGGATGTGTCCAAGGGAGACACTGTGGTTCTTGGTGCAAACGGTCAGTCCAGCGGCTGTGTGTTCTATACTGCCTTTGTGACTTTGCAGGGCGTATCGCCGCTGCTTGGAGATGTGGATGCGGACGGCGATGTGGATGCAGCAGACGCAAAGCTTCTGCGTGATTACCTGGTACGTCGGACGGCGTCCTTGCCGGATGCCCAGGCAGCCGACCTGAACGGGGACGGCATTTTGAACGCAGCTGATCTTGCCATTCTGAAATCCATGCTGCTGGATTGAGCTGTCATACCATTTCATTTGACATTCCGCGCGGAAAATTGTATACTATATATAATAGCATAGGACAGCAATGACGCACGGAGGAAGCTATGCATGCAGTAGGAAAAATTGGGGTGATCGCACCGCCGATCACCCATGCGCTGATCGTGGATGCGCTGGACGGCATTGACCGGACAGCACGAGCAGCCGGATATGATGTGGTAGTGTTCATCTGTTCCACCAATCCAAAGCAGCCCTATTCTAAGGTGCGGGATCCTTTTTATATCCACCATATTAGTGGTGAAAAGGAGATCTATGACCTGGCGGTTCGGGCGGATCTGGATGGATATATCATCCTGGCGGACTATTTTTTTGATCAGGAATTTGTGGGAGAGCTTTTACGGCAGTTCCATCAGCGGGGCGCAAGATGCGTGGTGCTGGAAAAGGAGAATAAGTTGTACCCCTATGTGTATGCAGAACAGCGGAAGATCGTTTACCGGATCACAGAGCATCTGATTCAGGTGCACGGCTGCAAGCTGCTCTACTGTCTGACCGGTCAGAAGGATCGGTTTGAAGCGATCCAGCGGCGGGATGGGTTTTTAGAGGCGCTTCGGGACAATGGACTTCCGGTTTCTGAGGAACAGGTTTTCTACGGGAACTTCTGGATGAACACTGCGCAGGATTTCGCCAATAAGATCCTGAACGGAGAGGTGCCAAAGCCGGACGGGGTGGTATGCGCCAACGATATGATGGCCATTGCCCTGTGTGATGCCCTGCAGGCAGGGGGAATTTCCGTGCCCGGGGATGTAGCGGTGACCGGTTATGACGGCACCATGCAGGCACTGATCCACGATCCGCCGGTGACGACGGTCAAAGGCTGCGGGCAGCAGGCAGGGCAGCTGGCGGTGGAAAACCTGCTGAAACAGCTGGGCACGCAAAGATCGTGTAAGCCTTTGGAGCCGACGCTGATGCTGGGAGGCAGCTGCGGCTGTCCGGTGTCCCCGGAGGTTGCTGTCGCTGCTGTGGAACAAAGCAATACCATTACCCGGCAGCAGATGCTGACGGAGGCGTATATGAACGCCAACCACATTGTCTGGCTGTCCAGTGCGGCGGATGTGCAGGCGCTGCAGCTCCGGATCAGCGAAATTGCCTATCTGGTGCCGAACTGGACGGAAATCGACGTGTGCGTATGCAGCGGCTGGCTGGGGAAATTTCAACAGGGACAGTCCTACCAGCTGCATCGGTATACAGACCGGATGCTGCTTCTGATGGGCACCCGGGTCGGAGAATATGCCCGTGCCGGTGCCAGCTTTCCGGCACGGCAGATTCTGCCCCGTTTTGCGGAGCCTCATGCGCCCATGCTGGTGCGGTTGACCCCGCTGCACAGCGATCAGGATATTTACGGCTACTGTGCTGCAGCGTTTCAGCATGCTGCAGATTGTCAGATGGATTTTCATTATTCCAACTGGTGTGGCGCCGTTTCCAATGGGTTCCGTATGCTGCGCAGCAAGCTTTATACGGATTTTCTCCAGAAGAAGATGGCGCAGTACGATACCCATGATATCCTCACTGGTTTTTACAATCACAAGGGCTTCTTGCAGCAGCTGCCCCAGCATGCCGCCCAGGGCGGAATCGGGATACTGTTGATTCAGTGCCCCCGGGCGGAGAGTACGGAGCATGTGTTCATGCTGGCAAATGTGCTTCGGCTGCTGCATGGAGGCGGTCTGCATGCAAGATTCAGTGATTCTGTGTTTGCTGCCGCTTTCGCCGGGGAACCCAAGGAACTGCGGGAGACCATGGATCTGTGGATCCTGCGGATGGAGCAGGCGTTGGAGGATCTGAAGCGTGTGTCCCCCGGCGGAGAGCATGCAAACGTGCGGTATGCTGTTTGCGTGATTACCGACCTGGAGCATGCTCAGGAGCAGATTGATGACTGCATGCTGGAGATGACCTCCAAAACGGCGCTTTCCCCATTTCGGTCAGAACTGCAGGATGCCCTTTCGGATGCGCAACGGCGGATCTACGCTTTTCCGGAACGGGACTGGAACATTGACGAGCTTTGCCGGAGTGTTGGCATCAGCCGGGGGTATTTTCAGCGGAATTACAAAGCCCAGTTCGGCATTTCCTGCGGAGAGGATATCATTCAGGCACGGATGCAGCGAGCAAAAAAGCTGCTGGCGGATACCACACTGACGGTGCAGGAAATTGCCGACCAGTGCGGCTATAAAACTCCGACGCATTTTATGCGGCAGTTCAAGGAGCGGGCAGGGATTTCCGCCACCCAGTACAGAAAAAAATACGCAAAAACAATGTAGACAGCAGTACATACTGCTGTTCATACGGAGGGAAATGGAATGAAGAATAGATTCAGGCGCCTGACGGCGCTGCTGATGGGCGTGGTGACGGTGTTGTCCGCATCCGTATCCATGCCGCCCAAGATGGATACCAGGGCGGACGCTGCCGGACTCATCAAGGCTTTCCCCGGCGCAGTGGGGGGCGGCAGCTATGCCACCGGCGGCAGAGGCGGCACGGTGGTGCATGTGACCAATCTCAACGACAGCGGCACCGGCTCCTTCCGGGATGCAGTCAGCCAGCCCAATCGGATCGTGGTGTTTGACGTAAGCGGTACCATTGAGCTGAAAAAGGATGTCGTGGTGTCCTCCAATGTGACCATTGCGGGACAGACCGCACCTGGCGGTGCCGGCATCACCTTGAAAAATTACAAGCTGGGGCTTGGGGGCGAAAACTGCATCGTCCGGTTTATCAGCTCCCGACCGGGCGAGCGGGGTACCAATGCGGACTATGACGCATGGGGCGGTGCCAACGGTGCCAATTCCATTGTGGATCATTGCTCCCTGGGTTGGGCAAACGATGAGCAGTGGGGGTTGTATTCCAAGTGCGACAATCTGACGGTACAGTATTCTGTCATCGGCCCTTCCAATTCCTTCTCCTATCACAGCAAGGGCATTCACGGTTTTGGAATCATGCTGGGTCGTGCCAATGTGACCTGGGATCACAATCTGATCGTACATAACGTATCCCGGAATTACCGGGGCAAGGTTACGGATCAGAATGCTTCTGATTTTACCAACAACGTGATTTATAACTGGGGATACCAGACCGCCTACGGCACCATTGCCCATGTGAACTATGCAGGGAACACCTTGAAACTGGGTCCCTCCACCAATGGGGGCACCCATTATATCCAAGTGTCCAACGATGACAAATTCAAGGTATTCCTGGAGGGGAACCGGATCCTGAACAAGGACGATTCTGTGCGGAACGGGGAGAACGCCAACTGGTCTGCCATCAGCTTCAAGACCGGCAAGAGCGAAGCCACCACCCGGTCGGATTCTCACTTCCCGGTGATGTCCAACGGGGTGGACGTATCTGCTGCCCTGACTCTGGAGTCTGCGGCGGATGCTTACAACCACGTCATTGACCATGCAGGCAATGGCATTACTTCGGATACCCGTACTGCCATCGATCAGCAGGTGGCATACGAGACTCGTACCGGCACCGGTTATCTCACCGGCGCCAGACCTTATTCCGAGGCAAATGATTCCCAGAAGGCGACCATTGATAAGTACAAGATCCAGTGCGGCGTGACTTATGAATACCCGTCGCCGGTTCTGAACAAAACCATTACCGACAGCGACAATGACGGCATGCCGGATGATTGGGAGGTGGCAAGAGGACTGAATCCCAAGGATCCCAGTGATGTAAACGGGGATTACTGTGGACAGGGCTACACCAATATTGAATACTATCTGAATGACCTGACGGTGGATGCATTTCCGGCAGGCGTGGTGACGCTCTCACCGGAAAAGGATCCGGTGAAGTCAGGCGCTGTGATGGACACAGCCCACATCTATCAGTTCCGGAATGTGGGCAGTGGTCTGTTCCTGGAGGTGGCAGGAGGTACTGCTGCAAACGGAACCAATGTGCAGCAGGGCAGCGGCAGTGCCAATGGCTGGATGATGCAGGATGCAGGGGACGGCTACTACCGGATCTGCTCCGAAGTGGGGGACGGCAAGACCTATTACCTGGATCTGGATTACGGCAAGACGGACAACGGCACCAACATCGGCATCTACAGCAATACACAAAGCGATGCACAGCTGTTTAAATTCCTGGATAACGGGGATGGTACCTATACCATTGCCACCAAGCCTACCAAGGATCAGAGCTGTATTGGCATTGCAACCGGCTCCAAGGAGGAGGGCGCCAATGTGGTACAGTGGGCAAGGGATGGCAGTGACAATCAGAAGTGGATGTTGGAGCAGCGGATCGAGCCGCTGGAGGGTACTCTGATCCGGAGCCTGTTGGTGCAGGATAGGGAAAATGATGCAGACTGGTCCATTGTACAGAGCATACAGAACGGAGACCCGGTATTCGGCGACCGGGATGCTGTGTATACGACACTGCCGGCACAGCTTGCCGGGGCGGAATATATCCGCACCGCATGCGATTCCAAAAACAGCAGTTCGGATCTGGCAGTGTTCACCGCCGGGGCGCATATTACCGTGTATACGGCATTGGATAGCCGGGTAACGGCTTTACCTGCATGGCTGAAGGACTGGACAGCCACCGGGCTGACTGCGGAAACTGACAAGGGTGTACAGTTTGTATTGTACAGCCGTCAGGCGGCAAAGGGGGAGCAGATCACCCTGGGCAGCAATGGCCAGTCATCTGGCTGTGTGGGATATGCGGTGTTTGCCGTCGGTGCCAGCCGGCTGGTGGGGGATGTGAATGCGGACGGCGCCTTTTCCATTGCGGACGTAGTCTCCCTGCAAAAGTGGCTCTGTGGGGGCGACCCACTGTCGGATTGGCAGGCAGGTGACCTGAACGGAGACGGTCGGATCGATTCCGTTGATCTTTGTATGATGAAGCGAATGTTGTAAAAGAGTGCCGCCGGAGTGTCTGCTCCGGCGGCTTTTTCTGCGTCTTTGTGCCGGCTGCGGCGACTATGACGCTTTTTGACAATTGTAACAAAAAGCTGTATACCAGAATAAAAAAGCAGGAGAATGCCGATTTTCTTAAGGCAACACGGCACAAACTATGTAGAGCTTGTAAAGCAGGAATGGGACATTGCAACAGGCGGCAGTGTGCTGAGCCTGACCGATGAGGACGGCAAGACCTCTGAGTATCAGCAGGTAACCCGGGAAGAAGCAGCTGATATTATGACATATCCGGCTTCTCTGGTTGGCTGATTTTCGTTCCTGCAAACCAAAAGGGACTGCGTTATGCAGTCCCTTTTTCTGTTTTGTTACAAGGATGCCGCAACCGCATCCGCCAGGGCATCCAGCTCCGGTAGCTGGGCTTCGGTCAATGCGGATTTGATGTGGATCACCGGCTCCAGGATGGTCATGTTCTGCATGGATTCCAGTACCGTGCGCATCTGATTGCCGGCAGTGGCAGCCCAGGTGCCATTGTCCAGCAGCCCGATGGTGCGGTTTTTCAGGCTGTCCGGCACATCGCCGCGAACAATGCGCTGCGCAAGCCCCTCGGCGATGGCCGTTTTGCCGACGCCCGGTTCGCCAAGCAGCAGCGGATTGTTCTTCATCTTTTTGCCGAGAATTTGAATCATGGCGTCAAGCTCCGCCTCTCGGCCGATCAACGGTTCGAGTTCGTGGCGGGCAGCCGCCTGCGTCAGGTTTCTCGCATAGGCTTCGAGCGGGTCTTCCTCCGTTTTGCCGTCGCCGTTTTGCGCGGGCGCTTTCGCACCCTGCTGTGCAAAGGCGGCTTCCTGTCGGGAAATCGGCTCGGACGAAGCGGCGATTCGCGTCGCCTGAAGCGGCCGCTCAATTTCGCCGACGGTATTGAAGAGCACCGTGCGCATGGCGTCCACCGTCCGCCCGAGCGAGTCCAGCACGATCAGCGCCGTGCAGCCGTCCTCATACAGAAGCTCCTGCCAGATATGCGCGATGCCGGCGAGTATCTTTTTTTCCGGGTTTGCATACGTAACCGCCCGCAGCAGCGCGCGCTGCGCATGCGGCGTCAGTCCCGTCACGCGGGAAAAGCCCACTTCTCCCCGGCCGCAGCGGCGCAAAACTTCTTCTTCAATCTCCCCGGCTGTCAAATCGCCGAGGATGCAGCGGGTCAGCTCGTCACCGACGCGGCACAGACCGCAGAGCAAGTGTCCGCTGCCCATCTTTTCGTGCCCCATCGAGGCCGCGCTGATCTGCGCCTGAACCAAGGCTTTCATCGCGCCTTGGGTAAAAACATTGGGAACATTCAACAATTGGGTATACCTCCTTGCCCGCCCGGACGGGTCAGCCGTTCGGGCGACGCTTGGCCAAAGCGAGGATCATGCTGCGCAGCGTTCCCGCGCAAAGCGCATCCTTCATGGTCAGCGGCAGCGGAACCGCCTGCGGCGAAAGCGCGGCCTTCATCAGCTTGGCCTCATCCGACGAAACGATCTTCTCGCTTTCCAAATGATCGACGATTTTCATCGCGTCCGCCGAACTGATGGACATGCCGATGCGCTGGTAGAGCGATTGCAGCAGCTCTTCCCTGCTGGTAGACGCCAGCCGCATGATGCGGATATAGCCGCCGCCGCCGCGCCGGGATTCGATCACGTAACCATGGTCGGGCGTGAAGCGCGTGGCGAGCACGTAATTGATTTGGGACGGCGCACATTGGAAATGCTCGGCCAGCTCGTTTCTGCGAAGCTCGATGGCCTGCTGTTGATCCTGCTCATCCTCCATGAGCGGCTTGATAAAATCTTCAATCGAATCGCTGAG
>ERZ825670.4388-NODE-4388-length-10900-cov-3.885477_pt1 | contig 10900 bp, 10 predicted proteins | sample MGYA00519929_ERZ825670 | MGnify/ENA primary metagenome ERZ825670 (study PRJEB31778, sample SAMEA3449207) | human gut metagenome | biome: human gut; feature: human-associated habitat; material: faeces | place: United Kingdom | collected 2010/2012 ...
GCCACCAGTCCCACCGCCGCGGCAAAGGCCGGCGGCAGACCCAGCAGCCCGCCGAACACGCAGCCGAAGGTCGCGCCCACGAAGAACGACGGCACCCCCTCGCCGCCCTTGAAGCCGCAGCCGATGGTGACGGCGGTGAACAGCAGTTTCCAGAAAAACGCGTCGGGTGCCGCCTGTCCGCCCTCAATGGCGCGGGTGATGACGTCCATGCCGGCGCCGTTGTAGTCCCCCGTGCCGACGAGCAGCGACAGCACGATCACGATCCCGCCGCCCACGGCGATGCGCAGCCACGTGTTCGGGATGCGGCTGGAAAACAGCCGCTCCGTGCCGTGCATGGTCACGCAAAAGAGGATGCTCATCAGCGAGCACACGGCAGCGAGCGCCGCCACACGCAGCAGCAGAAGCTTCGGCGCGGCCGCGAATGCAAACGTGAACTGCGTCGGCGCGATGCCGAAGGCGTTGGCGATGGCGAGCGCGGCAAGCGAGGCGACGATGCACGGCACGAGCGCGGAATAGTAAAACACGCCCACGCTGATGACCTCGAGCGCGAAAATGGTCGCGGTCAGCGGCGTGCCGAACAGCGCCGAGAACACGGCGCTCATGCCGCAGAGCGTGGCGATGCGCATATCCTTTTCATCGAGGTGGAACAGCCGCCCGATGTAGCAGCCGAGGCTGCCGCCGATCTGCAGCGCGGCACCCTCGCGCCCGGCGCTGCCGCCGAAGAGGAAGAGAAGACCGAGTTCGACGTCGTCCTGACCGCTGTCGGCGACAAGAAGATCCAGGTCATCAAGGCTGTCAAGGCCATCACCAACGCTGGCCTGGCTGACGCCAAGGCCATGGTTGATGGCGCTCCGAAGGCCATCCTGGAGAAGGCCAAGAAGGAAGACGCCGAGAAGGCCAAGGCTCAGCTGGAAGAGGCTGGCGCCACCGTCGAGCTCAAGTAATGATCGCGGGAGTGAAACCCGCGCATTGCAGCTTTGCACAGACCCTGCTGTCGCACACGCGGCCGCAGGGTCTGCGCGTATGCGGCGGTCCTCGCACCGGAGCCGAGACCGCTTCTGTGAACGCCTGACACGGCCTGACATGGGCGTTCCGCACCGGTGTGCGCTACAATCCGAAATACCGGCATCAATGCGATAATGTTGTCAATTCATCGGTCATCAATCCCTGAAAACACAGCGGGACATGACACAATGGCACATAGTATGCGAACGAGCGTGAAAGGAAGGGCGGCACGTGACTGGCGATCAGCGGACGATACAGCAGTGGACGGTGAGAATCGATGGCATCGATCAGAAAACCGTGAAGCCGGGAGACAGCATCGAAATCGGGCGCAAGCCGTTGCGGCCGTTGCCCGATGACGGCACCGAACGCCTAGAGATAGCGGACGGCACGCGGTCCATGTCGAAACGCCATGCGACCTTCGCGGTGAGTCAGAACGGTGGCGGCACCGTGCGCGATCTGGGCTCGACCAACGGGTCATATGTGGTGCGGGGCAATGGCGATCTCATGCGTCTGCCGCCGAACGTCGATTTCCTGCTGCCGACTTCACCGATGCGCCTGCAATTCGGCGATGTCCCCGTCGATTTCATTCGTGTGGAGCAGCCGGTGAGCGATACGTTCGTCGTGCCCGACCTGTTCGGATACGCTTTGGAGACCGTCAAGCAGGAGCCGGATGTGGCCGACATGTCGGTGGATGACATTCTTGACCTGCGTGCCGGGGAACCTACCGCCGCGATCAGCGCTGCCACCGTGCGCAAGCGTGTCGGTGAGCTGAATGCCGCCGCATCGCAGACGTTCCCGCCGCAGAAGACGACCACGGCGGATGGATTGGCGGCGGATTCCGCGGCCGGCGCCGCTGAGCCGGATCCGGAGCTTGCCGTTTCGTCGGATGCTGCCATGCCCGTTGAGGCCGCGGTGCTGGCCGAAACCGTGTCGCCGGCTGAGGCCGACGCTGCCGAGAGCGATGCCGAGACCAAGGTTCCGGAAGCCGCCGAGTCCTCCGAGAATGCGGCGCCTGCGGATGCCGTTGATGCCGCGGACGCGGCCGTATCCACTGAGACTGCGACATCCGATACGGCATCGCCTGAAACCGTGACTTCTGGAACCGTGGCATCCGAGTCCGCCGCGGATACGGTACCGGCTGATTCCGCTGTATCTGATTCTGTAGTGACCGCGGCCCAATCGCAGACCAACGATGAGCCGAGCGAGCCCGATTCCATGCCGTTGAACGTGGCCGATGCTAAGCCGGCGGTGGCGTTGCCCCGCGACCTGTTCGCCGACGCGCTCGCCGAGGACAGCGAAGAGGCCGGGCAGTCCACCGCGCCCGCAGAGCAGGCGGATCAGTTGGCGAACGGACAGCCGTCCGACGACCGATTCCAGCAGGCGTCATCCGATCAGGAGGCGCACGATGACATCCGTCAGGCGGTGAACGAGGTCGCAGCCAACGCGGCCGGTGTGGAAGTCACCGCCGGCGCCGTGGCAGGCGACGGCGTCGTGAAAGCCGATACGGACACCGCCCACGGGGAGATTCCGGAAGAGCACCGCCGGTTCGCGCAGCCGAACGACGACGAGGCGGACTCGACCGGTTCGTTCCGACCCGCATTCGAGCCGGGATCGGTGTTCGAGCTCGTGTCGAAAGGCAGGCTTGCCGCCGCTGAACCGAAAATCGAAGTCAACGGGTACACCTCTGACCAGGCGAAGACCACGGAAGACTACACCGAGCAGTTCGCCATCGCGAATTGCGAAGAGCTGTTGCCGTTCCTCGCCATGAATCCATTGCTGTACGATGACCTCTATAATTGGCTGGAAGATCAGGGCAAAGCGGACATCGACGCCGCGCTGGAGAACAATGAGGGCTACAAGAGTTACCGCAAAGCGGTAGGGAAGTGAGTCGGGTCATGAGCGAAAGCATGCAACAGGCGCCCCAATCGCTGGAACGCATGCGTCAATGGCATGAGCAGTACCGCGCCGGATTGGTGCCGTCCCCGTTGGAGGACATCAACCAGCTTGGGGCGAAGCTCGATTTGACCCATGCGCATCCCTCCGGCATCGCCCAGCTGTTCGCGGGAGGCCGCGCGTCGCTGGATCTGCTGTTTCGCGACAACGGCATGCTGCGTGCGGCGAACCGCCGACTGGAGCGGGTGCTTGACGAGAAGGCCGCGAAACTGCGCGTCAGCGGCGTCGCGGAACTGTCTCTCACCGTGGGAGTCGCCACATGGGACGACGGTGCCATGCCGGTGCTGCTGTATCCGGTATCCGTGCAAAGCGCCCAGGATGAAGGCGATGTGGCGGTGATCCGGTTCGTCGGGCATGTCCGGCTCAACCCCGCGTTCGTGACGGTGATGCGCGAGCAGCACGTCGAACTTGACGAGCGGGAGCTGTTCAACGGCGCCAACTACGAGAGCGGCACGCCCGAAACGTCCGCGGTGTTCGCGGCGATCACCAAGCGTGCGGAGAAGGTGTTCCCCGATTTCACCATCGAGCGGCAGATTATCCTGGGCTGCTTCATGTCGCCCGGCTCGCTGATTCTTGCCGAAAGCCAGCACATTATCGATACGCTGGCCGAGGGGGCGACCGGCAACACGGTGCTGGACGCGCTCGCGGGCAGCAAGGAGGCCGCCGAAGCGCTCAAGGACTCCGGCGCACCTGCGTTCAGCCCATTCGACGCCGATCCGCACAACGAGTTCGAAGTCGGCGATGTCGACAACGCCGTGCGGTACGCGGCCGATATGGTCGCAGCCGGGCATTCGCTCGGAGTCGATGTCGTCAACGGGCGTGACACCGCCGATTACGCCGCCGCCATCGCGTCGCGCTGCGTGATGAACGGCCGCAGCGTACTGTACGTGCCGTGCATCGCCGATCAGAAGCGTCGTTTCCGTCAGGCCATCAACGCCAATGAGCTCAGCGGCCAAGTGCTCGACGTCTCGGACGAGCGCTGCAATGACAGCATCGACCATCAGCTGATCGCCGCGGTCGGATTCCAGCCCGGCGTCGCCAGCTCCCGGTTCGACCAGATCGCCGATGAGCTGGTCGGCGTGCGTTCCCGTCTCACCCGGTACCTGGGTGACCTGCACTGCACCGACAAGCAGTGGGGCGTGTCCGCGTACCAGACCATACAGAACCTCGCCGAAATCGCCACGTTGCCCGCGCATCCCGCCACCCGAGTGCGGTTGCGCAAGGAGACCGCGCGTGAGATCGGCGGTCATCTGGACGAATGGGCGGCGAAGCTCAGGCGTGCCGGCGAGCTCGGCGAATTCACGCTCGGACCGGAGGATACCGCTTGGTTCAAGGCCTCCATTACGTCCGAGGACGAGGCTGTGACCGTCTACCAGCGTGTGGTTGATCTGCTGCGCAAGTTGCTGCCGTTGACCCGTGAACAGGTGTCGTCCACCGTGCAGACATGCGGGTTCCCGATACCGAACACCGCGCAGGAGTGGGGCCGTCAGGTGCAGGTGCTGAAGAACCTGCGCCGCGTGCTCGACGTGTTCCAGCCGGAGATCTTCGAGCGCGACATCGACGCGATGATCGAGTCGAGCAAGTCCAAGGCCGAACGCAAGGCCGAAGGCACCACTATCGGATTCTGGGAGCGTCGCCGCCATATCAAGGAGGCCAAGAGCCTGCTGCGCGTGGGCGCACAGGTCGAGAACCTGCACGATGCGCTGCAGGTCGTGGCCAAGCAGGCCGCGCAATGGCGCATGTTCGTGCCTCACGGCGGGTGGCCGGTGCTGCCGAACAAACTCGACGACATCATCGCCACGCAGGAGGAGCTGGCCCGCGACCTGACGGCGCTGGACGCCGTACTGTCCACCACCGTGCAGGGCGGCGATCTGGAATCGCAGGATTTCGTCGCCGTCGAGGAACGCCTGAAGGCGCTGTTCGACGACCATCTCGCGCTGGACACACTGCCGGAGCGCTGCCGTCTCGAACATGAATTCCAGACGGCCGGGCTCACCGAACTGGTCGAGGACCTGCACACGCGCCGTGTGCCGGTGGAATCGGTGGATGCCGAACTGCAGCTGGCATGGTGGACCACGGTGTTCGAGAACATCGTGCGGGCGTCCGCGATCATCTCCAATCAGGATGGGTCGGCGTTGCAGTCCGCTGCGGATCGTTTCGCGCAGGTGGACACCGAACACGTGCGTTCGGTCGGTCCGATGGTCGCGCAGGAATCCATGCGCCGCCTGTGTGAAATGCTGTTCTCCCGCACGCAGGAATCCAACCAGCTGCACACGGTGCTGGCCGGCAAGACCCGCATCCCGCTCAGCCGGATACGCCGTGACCACCCCGAGATCCTGGCCGCGGCCAAGCCCATCATCGTGGCGACTCCGGCCACGCTTGCCGCGCTCACCGATCCGACGACCCTCGCCGACGTGGCAATCATCGACGCGGCCGCGCACATTCCGGCCATCCAGCTGCTGACCATCGTCTGCCGCGCGAAGCAAGTGGCCGTGCTGGCCCACCGGTCCACCGTGACCTCGCCGAGCGTGAAGGCGCTGATGGAGCTGCTGCCGAGCGTGAAGGTCCGCTCCCACCCCGTGCGGCGCGCGCCCAGGCTCGCCGCGTTCCTGGAATCCCAGGGGTATGGCGAGGTGCGCTATGACGTCACGACCGAGCCGTCGCAAGGCCGGGTGGCCTTCCACAAGGTCGAGGCGAACGGAACACCGGTCATGGCCACCGGATTGGTCGAGAGCAGCCAGCAGGAGATCGATGAGGTCGTCCGCATCATCACCGAACGCGCGGCGAGTTTCAACGTGGTGCCGGTCGGCTACACGCTGACCGTGGTCACGCTCACTGACGCATTCCGTTCGCGACTTGGTGCGGAACTGAAATCGCTGGCGTCGAAGAACAAGACCATGGGGCAGTTCCTGTGCCACGTGCGCATCGTCGCGCTGCCGGAGATCGCCGGGGCCCAGTCGACGGACGTGATTCTGTCGTTGTGCTACGCGAAGACCGTGCATGGGCGTCTGCTGCAGCAGTTCGGCGTGCTGGAGGGCGAAGGCGGACGTGCCATGCTGCTGGATGCGCTGGCGCTGTGCGACCGCCATCTCGATATCGTTTCGGCGTTCGACGAGTCTGATCTGGACGATGAGCGACTTCACCAGCCCGGACCGCAGCTGCTGCATGCCATGCTGCGCTGGGTGGAGCAGCTGGACGACCACGTGGTGCGTCCGGTGACCATCACCCGGTCGAACAATGTGCTGTTCAATGATCTGGCGGAGCGCGTGCGGTCCCGCGGACTGAACGCCGCCGTCGACTACGGGTTCGACCGCGGCCTGCACATTCCGATGGTCGTCGGGTTGCCCGACAAGCCGTTCGCGCTGGCCGTGCTGACCGACGACGCGCAGTTCATGAGCGTGCAGTCCACGCGTGAACGGCATCGCGGCCTGATGCAGGACCTTGCGTCGCTGGGCTGGTCGGTGATGAGCGTGTGGAGTGTCGGCGCATTCGTCAACCCGGACAAGGAGGTCGATGCGATCGTGTCGCGCATCGGCGAGATCTACGGGGATGTGCGATGAGCGGCGATACTACTGGTGACGGGGATCATGTGGCCGCAGATGCTTCGGAGCCAAGGCCGTACAGTGCCTCGCGTCGTACGCGGCGCGAGCACAAACGCGTCGTGTTCCACGGAACCGAGCGCTTCGATGCAGACGGCGTGAAACTCGAACCGGGTGATATGCGCACCGAGCAGCAGCGCGAGGCCGACGACGACAAACGCATCCTCGGCGAACTGCCACCCCACTGGGCCATCTTCAACGACAAACGTTGAGTGTGGTGACCACCCCAGTCGCGCGAACAGCGAGACTGGGGTGGCTGCTGCGGCTGAGCAACCGCAGCTATTGCGCAGTGACGGCCATAATCGGACCGAGTTCCTGTGCGTTGATGATTGATATGGCTTCGTCGGGAGTCAAAGCGAACGTGATGAGCGTGCCGCCGGTCATCGCATCGTCATGGGCGGCATCCATCGCCGTGGCCGATCGCGCGAGAACGCATGACCGGCCGCCTGCGGATTCGTCACGCGATGAAGTCGTACCAGCCGAAGCGTCGCAAGGGGTGCCGGATACCAGATCCATGACATCACCGGCCGCGATGCCGTCCACCGTGCCGGTGACCCGTACATCGATCACCGTCTGACCGGGTTCCGCCACCGGCCGCCGCGAAACTATGGCACCGAACAGCGGCTGCCCGGCGGCGATGTCCGTCTGCGCGATGCCTCCCGCCGCCTGATTCGCCGCATCGAGCGCCGTATCCCAACCATCCGATACGGGCATCTGCCGGATCTCCACGTCCTCCGCGCCGATACGCGCGCCGCGTGGGATGAGCCGTGCCGCCACCACGACCGGTTGCGTGACGATGCTCGCCGTCACGCATTGCAGTGTCGCGAATGCTGCAATGGCCGTGCAACAGGCCGCCATCAGCCGCCGTGTGAGCCGCAGCATCCGACGTTGGCGCAACGTGGGGCGCTTCAGCTTCTCCAATATAGAAAAAGTCACCATGCAAGCATGGTGACTGAACGTTGTTCCGATGCGCAAGCCGTGACGAAAATGTGGTCGAAGGCTCGGCAGTTATCCACATCTTGGGCGTGTCGCACATGCTCGGGCCGAGCACTGGCCGCCGGAAGACGGCGAACGCGCCAATGGCAGCTGCTTATTTGCCGGAGCCGCCGCGCCCGTCGGTGCGGTAGAAGCCGTGCCCCTTGAACTCGATCGGCACGGCGGAATACACCTTGCGCACCTGCTCTTGCCCGCACTGGGGGCACACGGTGATCGGGTCGTCCTCGAACGACTGCTGCTCGGTGAAATCGTATCCGCAGTTCTTACAACGGTAATGATAGGTTGGCACGGTTCCTCCCTGGTCGAAGCTCATTATATGATTCCGGCACGTATGCGATGCCCGGCATACGCATCAAGTCCGTTCATATCCTAGTCGTCACGCGGACACCGCGCCGCTCGACGTCTCGTTTTGTTCCCTCCGCGAACTTGCGCGGATGGCGAACTACAGGCGTCGGGCTCCCTGCGGCGTGACCACCCAGTCGACCGGGATATCGTGAGACTGGCGGGGCAGGTCGTCTGCCATGCATTCCCACGGCCAGCAGACGGCGACGACCGGCACGCCTCCGCGTCGGTATGTCAGCGCGCGGTCATACCAGCCGCCGCCGCGCCCAAGCCGGACGCCATGCGCATCCACGGCCAGCGCGGGCACGATGATCAGGTCGGCATCGCCAAGGGCCGCCGGGCCAAGCGTCTGCGTATCCGGCTCATCCGGCCGTTGTGCCATGCCGGTTCCCTCGCAGGTCACGCCATGCAATGAGACCATGTCGGGCAGCAGAGCCCATCCCACGTCCAGACCGGAGCCCAAGCGCGGCACAAGGACGCGCAGCCCGCGGTCGAGCAGCAGGGACAGCAGCGGCCGCATGGGGATTTCGCTGCCCATCGACACGTAGGCGGCCACGGTCGGCGGCCGGTGTCCGCGGCCGTGTGGCGCGGACATGACGCCAGACGTGCCGGCCTGCACGCCGACCAAGTCCAGCAACGGCACAATGTGTTCGGCCAGTGCCGCCGCGGCCGCGTCCCGTTCCTGCCGCGTCACGGTCTTACGCCGCGCGATGGCGTCCCGTCTCAGCTGTCTCTTGCGCAGATCGTCCGACATATCGGCATCGGTCGTCTGCCGGCGTTGGCAAAGGTTCATGGTTACGTTCTATCACGGACGAATGTCCGTCATCGGCGGACGGTGCGCCGTGTCGGAGACGCGACGATGGCACAATGGGTGCGTGTCCGTTTTGCAATCGATATGCGCCGTGTTCCGGCAGCCGGCAGCGCCATCCATCCGCGTGCCGCGGTGGATCGGCATTCCGCAATGCCCGATAAAGCTGCGGCCGATCACGGCGGACGACGAAGAGGAGTGGAACGAGGTGCGGTGGCGCAACGATGCGTGGTTGCATCCATGGGAGTCAGGCGATCCCATGCACGGCTCGCCGATGACCTACAACCAGTGGATGCAGCAGATGCGTCACAACGAGCAGACCGGCCGCGGAGTGGTGTTCGCCATCGATTATCATGAGCATATCGTCGGCCAGATTTCGCTGGGAGCGATAGATCTGGGATCCATGCGCACCGGTGTGATCGGGTATTGGGTCGATCAGCGGTACGCGGGGCATGGCTTCGCGCCGATGGCGGTGGCGCTGCTCGCCGACTGGGCGTTCTGTGATCCGACCGGCCCTCGGCTGCACCGCATGGAAATCGCATTACTGCCGGAAAACGAGCGCTCCCGCAGGGTGGCGTGTAAAGTGGGGTGCCATTATGAGGGCGTGCGGCCCCGGTACATGTTCGTCAACGGGCAGTGGCGCGATCATGAGACCTACAGCCTGTTCGCCGAGGACGCCGGCGACGGGTTCATCCATCGTCTGATAGCTCGACACGCCATGCCGGAATCAGTGCAATCGTAAGGGGAGTCTCCTATTCTTAAGGACATGGGTTATGAGTCGCTGAGCACCGTGGTGGTGCTGGTGATTCTGATGGTTATCGCGGTTGGCTGGCTGCCCAGGCGGACGGTCAACAGCATGAAAAAGGTGGCCGAGCACCGTCAGGACAGGTACTCGTCGTCGTTGCATCTGGTGGATGCCGACAGCGGTACTCGATTCTCCGACGAGCATACGCCGCAGCCGAAAGGGGCTATTATGCAGCGGGCGCAAACGAGCACCACGACGCCGACCACGGCGAAAGTGGCGCATATTCGCGAGCTTCGGCGTGCGGCGGTCCGTCGTCGGCGCATATTGGCGCTATCGCTGCTGCTGATCACGGTGCTGGTGCTGGTGCTGTCGATGGTCCTGCCTTTCAGCGCCCTGTTCGCGCTGATTCCGGGCGTGCTGCTGGCGGTCGTGTTGGCGTTGGGCGTGCGGGCCTCCAGTCAGGCCCGTCGCTGGGAGCATGCGCTGGCCGAGGCGCGGCGCAGGGAACGTCTGGCGAAACGGGCCGGGGCGAGTGCCCGCCCGCGAGCAAAGTCCCCGTCTCAGGCAAAGTCCACGTCCCCAGACAAGTCTGCGGCGAAGGCAATCGCTGATACGGCCGATGACCAGGTAACCGCCACCGCGAATCCCTCTGCCGAGACCGAAGTGAAGACCGACGTGATGGAACGCCGGGAGATTCGTCAGGCGCTTCACCGCGCACGTATCGAGCAGGATCGCGCGTTGGCCGCCCGTGAGGCGCGGCAGAAGGCCCATGCGATGGCTGCGTCCGAAAACGGCCGGCATGATGTGGATGCGGCATCGGAACAGCCGGAAGCGGCCGTAACGTCGGCCGTGCAGCCTGAGCCGCGGCAGGATGCCGTCGCGCAGCCGTCCGCGGACGAGTCCGCGACGAATGTCGTGGAGCCCGCGGACTCCCATGCCGAAGTGGTCGTCGAGGAGGGGAGCGCCCCCTCGGGCGGCGACATGACCACGGAACTGGATCGGGTGCACCCGGCCGCGGCCTTGGACGCCTTCGAAGTGGCCGCGTCTCAGGATCTGATTTCGTTCTCGCTGGGCGAGCCGCGCAATGGCGTCGACCGCCATGCGCCCGCGCCGGAGAGCCTGGAGATCAAATCGACGAAGCAGGTCGCGAAGGCCGTTCCTGCACTGGTTGCCGAGCAGCCCACCATCGTGGACGGCGGCGATGCAGGGCAGTCGGATGCGGATGCCACCGTCGCCGCGGTCATGGATGACGCCTCGGTGAACGATACCGACGCGTTCCATCAGACGGAGGTGCGGTCAAGCGTGGATGCCCCGGATGCGTCCTCCGACTCGCTGGGAACCGGCCTTGAGGCGATTCTTGCGCGCCGCTCGTCGTGATTGCGTGTGATTTTCTCTCAGAGCGTTAGCACTCGAGTTGGCAGAGTGCTAACAATCGCGCTACGATGAGTGCTA
>ERZ825670.4390-NODE-4390-length-10894-cov-5.130732_pt1 | contig 10894 bp, 10 predicted proteins | sample MGYA00519929_ERZ825670 | MGnify/ENA primary metagenome ERZ825670 (study PRJEB31778, sample SAMEA3449207) | human gut metagenome | biome: human gut; feature: human-associated habitat; material: faeces | place: United Kingdom | collected 2010/2012 ...
TTACCTCACGGCCTTGTCTAACGCGACAGCTAGATTAATATACCACAACAGGATTTGAATTGTCAACATTGTTTTTATATTTTCTGCAATTCAGACAATTTAGACAATTCAAGTTTAATTTATCGTGCTCTTATGGACATTTTCACAAAATGATACTTTATGACATATCATAGCATACAAAAGAACCTGTCACTGGCAGTTTCTTACAAATGTATGGTACTAAAAAAAGAGTCCGGAAATAATCTTCCCGAACCCTTTTACATTTTTTAATATTTCACTCCTGTCGCCAGTTTCATAATCGGATTTCCATCATATATTAATTTCAGCAATGTATTATCCTCTACCATTCTGTAAATTTCTTTTCCGATATCTGTTGTATACATTAATGTGATCACCATAAATATAATCCAGACAATAACTAACGCAATCCCCATTCCGAACAGTCCTCCTGCCAGATGATTCAACGCTCCGACTCCCGGAAGTTCTGTTACAATATCCAGTGCAAACACAACTGCTCTCAAAATAATCGTGACCACTATAAATGTTAAAATGAATGCAATAATATTGATCACCTGTTTTGCAATGTACGCACCTACATATTGTGCAAAAGTTGTAACCCCCAGTTTCTGGTAGGTTGCTTCATTATTATTCTTTAACAGCAGATTTTTAAATGCCGCCGGTATATCAGCCGACTTGATCAATGTCTCCTGCAGACTCTCCGGTATATCTGCGTTCTCAATTGCATTTTCCACCGATTCATTCCCGCTATTTTTTAATCCATCCAGTACATTTGCCGAAATTCCATACTTTGCAAGATCATCACTGCTGACTTTACCACTTACAATATCTGCTATAGAGATACCGTAACTTTCCAATTTTTCTTCACTGACTCCTGCTGCCTTAAGTACCTTTTTTACTGCTTCTTCCGTAAGACCGCCCTTGTCTGAATAAGAGTCCCCACCACTGACCGCCGATGTCGCTGCATCTGCCATTGTACTTACTACTTTCTGTCTTATCATATCATCCAGCGGGGTATATTTTTCGATTGTCTGCGATACATACGGCGTCGCAAAGAATACGATCACAAGTGTCACTATCGTCGCTACAAGCGACACTATGATACGGACTGCACCTCTTATCAGTCCCGTTATGATACATATAAGAAAAATAATCCCTATGGATATTTCTAACCAATTCATAGTTTCTCCTTATTTTACAAGACGGACCTTTTCCATTCCATTTGCACTTAACACAATATATTGATTCACTCCGCCAACCGGGAACATTTCCAATATATTATTATCCATCCTGCCTTTAAATTTCTGTATTCCATTCTTCATAAATATACTGCAGTTTTTTCCATCGTACATAATAACCTGGTTTCCACAAAGTTTTACGTGACTGTAATCGCCTTTAAATTCTTTTGACAGAACAACTTTTCCGCTTTTATTATAAAGGCGCAGTTCATATCCGCCTTTACCCTGGTTTTTCAAGATCATACCAATATATTTTTCATTATGAAATACACTTTTGATCTCTTTGTCCATCTTTATCTTTACGGACTGTTTCGGAACTTCTTTTCCGCTATAGATGGCCATACAGTCATCACCGATTGCCACGGATGTATCTGCATCCATGAAAAATCCGGAGGCCAGTATCGTATTCTTATAATTCTTACCGGATACTTTATGATCGGCTTCATCCTTTCCGGCTTTCCCGAAGTTATAATAATATAATCTTGACACCATCTGTCCATTCTGCGTGTAAAGATACACAACCTGCATCACTTCACCGTTTGCAGATAATGCTACGTCCACCGGATAACCTGTCCCAGCCAGAGATGTCTTATGTTCCACCAGAACATTTCCTGCAGTGTCATAGCAGATTACTTTCATTGATGTGTCATTCTTCAATATGGCACTGACAATTCCCTGCTCTGATACGCTTACCTTTTCTATCGGCATTGTCGTATGCACTTCACCTTTCAGGCCATCCTCCTGCAGGATCAAAATGTCATTTCCTTCTTTATCAGCTACTGCTGCCGACTTGTCGCTGACATCTATCATCGGATTCTTTATCTGATATGACTGGTTCCATTTTTCTTTCCCTGATTGATTCAGATAAGAGATTCCGTCTTTACTGTATTTTAATACACCATCCAGGAACTGAACATAATTATTATCTGCTGCTCCTTCTCCTACATACGTATCACTGACCCGTACTTTCGTATATGTCTGGAGATTAATCAGCAGATACACCAATATCGCAGCAATTGCTATGACCGCAATCACAATCCCTATTTTTTTTTGTTTTTTTCTTTTCCTTCTGGCCAGTTCTTCCTGAATCTCCTTTTCTGTCACTCCATCTTCGCTGTTTAATTCATCCATAATCTCTTCGATAATCTTATCTGTCGGATCTTCCGGCTCTCTCACAACATGGAGATTGCTATTCTTCCTGCGTTTCATCCGTCGGTCATCCTTTCAACGTTTCTTCTGATACTGTGTACCTTAGTATAACACATTTCCCATTTATGGGAGTAACAATTTTTGTCCGATATAGATCAGGTTGCCATCCGATAATCCATTCATTTTGCATATCGCCTTTACATGCGAAGTATCTCCATATAATTTCTTACTGATCCCCGCCAGTGTTTCTCCTTTCTGCACAACATAATAATCCTTATCCGTCAATTGGCTTTCTCCCTCCTTAGAGACCTTTGCCTCTTCTGATTTTTTCACTGTACCGGATACTTCTTTTGCTCCCTCTTTAGCCTCGGCCGCTGTTGTTGTTTTTGTATCTTCTTCTGTCTGTCCGTTTTCCATGCTTTTTGAAAGATTTTCCAGCGATGTCTGTACCGACTTCATTTTGTCAAAATTATTTACTGTTGTAATTCCGATCACCAGCACAATCAACACCAGTAGTGCACTGGTTATATAAGCAAATTTTGAACTTTGATGCTGTTCTTTATATTCCATTTTTTCTCTCACTGCACTACGAAAATCCTTTGCAGCTCGATCCTCAACCACCTCACTGGGAGTCACCCCGTTCTCTCTTCTTGTATTGATCATGTAGTTCTGCATCTCCGGATTTTTCTCATAATAAATATAATGTCCTCCCATCTGCATAATTTCTCCGAATTTGTATGCATAGAAGACTTCTTCCTGTTCCCTCGCATTTTTCCACAAGAACAGATTCCATTCTTCTGCGAACTCTTTTTCCTGGATCCGTTTAACTTCTCTGTTACGACTCATCGGGCTGCCATCTTCAATGATCCCCCATCCAACGATCCGGCATTCCGGGAAAAACCGGGCAGCTTCTTCTTTTGCCTCTTTCATTATCTCATCTGTAATTTCTATATCATTTCCATTTGTCTTTACTTCTTTCATCTGAACCGCACCGGATACAAATACTGCATTTTCATCCTCAAGTTTCAGCAGTTCTCCCGTAAGTATCACCCCGACCGGTTGTTCTCTGGCTTTCTCCCGCAGCTGATTCAAATATGTATCCACGTAATCTTCTACGTATATCTTTGGATTGTCACTTACATTTCCTATCTGTCTTACATTTTTCGGAAGTTGTCTTTCCATGATACATTCACCTCATTTTAACTATTTTAAATTGCGGTCCGGTTATATTAACACTGCGTTTTACAACCATGCTGCAATTATTTTCGCATATGATAACATATAGGGAATGCATATTTTATCAGTTGATGGGACTTGTCCGAAAAAATATCCGATACGCTTTTTTGTTTCTCGACATACTTCGTAAAAAGGAGCTAAAGACCTCTGTTATAAATGTAAAAAAAGATAGAAATACCCAAAAGTATTCCTATCTCTCTATCGTCTTATTCGTTTATTCTATAACCACAATATTCCCGCAATCCTGATATCCTTCTGCGATACGATCCGTGATCACATCTGCACCTGTAAATGCCAGGAAAGTTACTGAACTGACCTCTCCGAATTTAGAATGGTCACATAATACATATTTTTTCTGGCATTGTTCTATTGCGGTTTTCTTCACCATAGCTTCATTCGCATCCGGTGTCGTAAATCCGGCTTTCTTAGTCACGCCATTGGTTCCAAAGAAACCTTTCGTAAAATGGTATTTTCTAAGCGTCTGCATCGCTTCACTTCCCACAACAGCTTCCGTCGAACTTTTCAGTTCTCCTCCTACCAGCCGGACTTTTACGCCTGCTTTGGCCAACCGCTGTGCGTGCGCAACAGCATTCGTAACAACAGTTACATCCTTATCACAGAAGAACTCCAGCATATATCCGGTTGTCGTTCCTGCATCCAGATATATGAACTCTCCCTGTCCAATCAACCCAGCCGCATATTCTGCTATACGCTGCTTTTCCGATACATGAACTGTAATTTTCTGTGCCACTGTAGGCTCCTGTGGCGTCACTACGTGATCCGATGCAACCGCACCGCCAAACACTTTCACCAGTTTTCCTGCATTATGAAGCGCTGTGATATCTCTTCGCACGGTCGATTCCGATATATTCAGAAGTTCTTTTACTTCCGTTACGGTAATGCTGCCCTCTTTTTCAAGAAGCTTCAATATCTGTTCATAACGCTGTTCTGTAAGCATATGACCTCCTACAGGTTCTCCTGCATGAATTTACTTACTGCTTCACATGCTGCTTCTTCATCAGCACCTTCAAATGTGAATGTTACTTCATGACCTTTCTTTGCTCCAAGACCCATAAGACCGAAGATCTTCTTGCAGTCAGCTTTCTTTCCTTCTTTTTCGATCATTACTGATGCTTCGAAAGATTTTGCAAGTTTAACTAACTCTCCTGCCGGACGAGCGTGGATTCCTTCGTTATCTGTGATTACATACTTAAATTCTTTCATTTTCATACCTCCATAAATATTACATTTTGTGATTTTCATTCTATTCATTTTTTACAGGTCTGTCAATATTTCTACTGGCAAACCTGTACTTTAACATTTATTTCCTAAGCGACTTTCTTTTTCAGCACTCCAAGTAATACTGCTGAGATTACAGTTCCTACTACCAGTGCCACCAGATACATCAGCGCATTTCCTACTACAGGGAACACGAAGATTCCACCGTGTGGTGCCATCAGTGTACATCCAAATGCCATAGACAGTGCTCCGGCTACTGCAGAACCTACAATGCAGGATGGAAGTACATGAAGCGGATCAGCTGCCGCATATGGGATCGCTCCTTCTGTGATAAATGCAAGTCCCATAACAAAGTTGGTCGGTCCTGCTTCTCTTTCGGATTTTGTAAATTTGTTCTTAAATAATAATGTTGCAAGGGCGATCGCACATGGAGGCGTCATTCCTCCGATCATAACCGCTGCCATGATGTCATAGTTTCCTGCTGCGATTGCCGCTGTACCGAATACATATGCTGCTTTGTTGAACGGGCCTCCCATATCGATTGCCATCATTCCGCCAAGGATCAGTCCAAGCACGATCTTACTTGAGCCGCCCATTCCTGTCAGTCCATTGTTCAGTGCTGTGTTGATCGCACCCATGATCGGTTCTACTGCAAAGTTCATAAGGAGACCGATTCCCAGAATTCCAAATACCGGATAGATCAGTACCGGTGCAATTTTCTCAAGTGCTTCCGGAAGTTTATCACATAATTTTCTAAGAAGGAGAATCAGATATCCAGATACAAACCCTGCTACCAGTGCTCCAAGGAATCCTGATTTTCCATTTGCTGCCATAAGTCCGCCTACAAAACCAACTGCAAGTGCCGGTCTGTCACCGATCGCTTCGCCGATATAGCCAGCCAGTACCGGAAGCATCAGTCCAAATGCAAGATTGCCAATTGTCTTAAGCTGTGCCGCTACCGGTGTGATCGTGCCGAAGTTACCTCTGTCTGCTGCTGATAATGCATTCATATCTACACAGAGTCCGTCAATCAGGAATGCAAGTGCGATCAGGATACCTCCACCTACTACGAACGGAAGCATATGTGATACACCATTCATAAGCTGTGTATAGATCTGATGTCCGATTCCACTTGATTTGCCGCTGTTGCTTTCCTTTACTTCTGCTCCGTTTGCTGCATGATATACAGGGACATCTCCGTTAATCACACGGTCTACCAGTTCATCTGCTTTACTGATACCATCCGATACCTGGCAGATAATTACTTTCTTTCCATCAAAACGGTCCAACGGTACCTGCGCATCGGCTGCTACGATGATTCCGTCTGCCTCTTCAATCTCTTTGGCCGTCAGGACATTTTTTGCTCCGCCGGAACCTCTTGTCTCTACCTTGACTGCACATTCCTTTGCTTTGGCTGCTTTTTCAATTCCTTCTGCGGCCATATATGTGTGCGCAATTCCTGTCGGGCAGGATGTAACTGCAAGAATCTTTACTTTTCCGGTTGTCTCTTCTGCTGTGCTTTCTTCATCTGCTCCTGCAAGTCTCTCATCAATACCTGCTTCTTTTTCATCCGCATCATTGATAATGTTCATGAACTCTTCAACTGTCTTTGCATTTCTTAAGGATTCTGTAAATTCTTCATTCATCAGAAGAACAGATAATTTACTTAATACGTCCAGATGAATGTTATCTTCTGTATTCGGTGCTGCGATCAGGAACATTAATGTTACCGGTTCGCCGTCCAGTGAATCAAAATCCACACCGTCCTTTACTACCATTGCTGCCAGTCCCGGTTTGGTTACTGCATCGCATTTTCCGTGTGGAATTGCAATTCCCTCGCCGATTCCTGTGGTACTTTCTTCTTCTCTTGCATATACCTGCTTTCTATATGCTTCTTTGTCATTGATCTTTTCGCTCTTTACCATGAGATCAACGATCTGGTCGAGCGCTTCGCTCTTGCTCTTTGGCGATGCATCCAAAAGAATACTTCTTGCATCCAGCAAATCTGTGATTCTCATATGATTTTCCCTCCTGTTGATAAATATATTTTCTTTGCAACACTTCTCTCTTTTATGCCTTACACCAGCTGCTTATATACTTCTTCTACTTCCGGTCTGGTTGCCAGATATTCGGAAAATGCACTCGCACTTCCGGTTGCGACTCCCATATGGAAAGCATGCTCATAATCCTGCTTTTCCATCCAGCCTGCCATAAATCCTGCTACCATGGAATCTCCGGCTCCTACACCATTGACCAGTGTGCCTTTCGGTGCCGGTGAGCTGTAGACCTCTCCGTTCTCTGCGATCAGTACCGCTCCTTCACCCGCCATGGAGATCAGTACATTTCTCGCTCCTTTTTCCTGAAGCTTTCTTCCGTAAGGAATGACTTCTTCTCTTGTCTTAAGAGTCACTCCGAAAATCTCACCAAGTTCGTGATTATTTGGCTTGATCAGGAATGGATGATACTTAAGAACGTTCATCAGGAGATCTCTTGTCGCATCTACGACGATCATAACTCCCTTATCTTTCAGCTCTTTCATGATCCGGCTGTAGATGTCATCCGGCATAGACGCCGGGATACTTCCCGCAAGGAATAAGATATCTCCTTCTTTCATCGTATTCAGACGGTCCATCAGTTCTTCTACTTTGTCTTTTGGAATCTCAGGACCACTTCCGTTGATCTCTGTTCCGTCGATTGATTTCAGCTTTAAATTGATTCTTGATATTCCTTCTTCAATCTGGATGAAATCAGATGTCACTCCGTCTTCTTCCAGTCTTCTTGCTATTTCTTTTCCCGTAAATCCTGCCATGAACCCAAGTGCTGTACTTTCAATTCCAAGATTCTTAAGTACGATAGAAACGTTGATTCCCTTTCCACCTGGAAGCATGAGTTCTGAGCTTGTACGGTTTGTAAGTCCGAGTTTAAAATCATCCACTGAAACGATGTAATCCAGCGATGGATTAAACGTAACTGTATAAATCATATTTCTTACCCCTTTCAACTTGTTGAATTCATTATACCGTCAAACTCAGTCAATTTCAATCATGTTATTCCACAAATATTCTGGTTGTTTTTGGTTGAATATGCACAAAAGAAGTGTAATTATGACTGATTCAAATGTTTTTTCGCTTTTTCCTATCATATATTCAAACTCGGTCAACCAGGGTTTGCCCCTTGCAGATATCAGCTTTACTGTATATTTTGTCATCTCCAGAACCTGCCACCGGCAGCTTCTTCCGAACGTATGGCAATCAAAAAAGGCTGCCATCCAACGAAATTTTTTCGTCAGAATGGCAGCCTCTGGCTATCCGTTCTTTATTAATTATTTCACGAATTCTTTTACTTTTGCATAAATGCTGTCTGCATCAAGACCATATTTCTTAATCAGTTCTACAGCCGGACCAGACTCACCAAATGTGTCATTTACACCAATCTTCATTACCTTAGCTGGTGCTTTCTCTGCAACTACGTCGCATACTGCACTTCCAAGTCCACCGATAACAGAATGTTCTTCTACTGTTACGATCTTTCCTGTCTTAGCCGCTGCTGCAACAACTGCTGCTTCATCCAGTGGTTTGATTGTGTGCATGTTGATTACTTCTGCACTGATTCCGTCTGCTGCAAGCTTCTCTGCTGCTGCGAGGGATTCAGATACTTCAAGACCTGTTGCGATGATTGTCACATCTGTACCTTCACGAAGTGTAATGGCTTTACCAATCTCGAATTTGTAATCTGCGTTATCATTGATAACCGGAACTGCAAGTCTTCCGAAACGGAGATATACAGGTCCTACATGCTCATAAGCTGCTTTTACAGCTGCTTTTGCTTCTACATCATCGGAAGGATTGATTACGATCATTCCCGGGATTGTTCTCATAAGAGCGATATCTTCGTTACACTGATGTGTAGCTCCATCTTCTCCGACAGAGATTCCGGCATGTGTAGCACCGATCTTAACATTTAATTTTGGATATCCAACTGAGTTACGAACCTGCTCAAATGCACGTCCTGCTGCAAACATAGCAAATGAACTTGCAAATGGAACTTTTCCTGTAGCAGCGATACCTGCTGCAACTCCAATCATGTTACACTCAGCGATTCCACAGTCAATGTGACGTTCCGGGAAAACTTTCTTGAACATTCCTGTCTTGGTAGCTTCTGCAAGGTCAGCGTCTAATACTACCAGATCTTCATGTTCTTTTCCTAATTCTACTAAAGCATTACCGTAGCTTTCTCTTGTTGCGATTTTCTTTACTTCTGACATAATGCTTCACCTGCTTTCTCTAATTCTTCCATTGCCTGTGCATACTGCTCATCGTTAGGAGCTTTTCCATGCCATCCGGCCTGGTCTTCCATGAAGGAAACTCCTTTTCCTTTGATTGTCTTTGCAATAATTGCAGTTGGCATTCCCTTTGTCTTGCGAGCCTCTTTGAAAGCTGCTTCGATCTGGTCAAAGTCATTTCCATCAATATTGATCACATGGAAGTTAAATGCCTCGAATTTCTTATCGATCGGATATGGAGAGTTAACGTCTGTAATCTTTCCATCGATCTGAAGGTTGTTATTGTCAACGATCACTACCAGGTTGTCCAGCTTTCTGTGTCCTGCTAACATAGAAGCTTCCCATACCTGTCCTTCCTGGATCTCACCGTCTCCGAGAAGTGTGTATACTCTGTAATCATCATTTGAAAGCTTAGCAGAAATAGCCATTCCTACTGCAGCTGAGATGCCCTGTCCAAGAGATCCACTTGACATATCAACACCTGGGATGTGTTTCATATCCGGATGTCCCTGAAGGTATGATCCAACTTTACGAAGAGTTGTCAGATCTTCAACCGGGAAGAATCCTCTGTGTGCCAGTGTTGAATAATATCCTGGTGCTGTGTGTCCTTTTGATAATACAAAACGGTCACGGTCTGCTTTCTTAGGATCCTTAGGATCAATATTCATCTCTTCAAAATACAGATATGTATAAATGTCTGCTGCTGACAGTGATCCACCCGGATGTCCGGATTTTGCACTGTGAACTGCAGTAACGATGCCCTTGCGGACTTCGTTGGCTGTCTTCATAAGCTCTAATTTGTTCATGTTGTTCCTCCTGAATCATTTATATGATAGCTTTACTTATTCTTATTCTCCGAATACTGCTTTGTAATCAGCCTGGAATTTCTCGATTCCTGCATCTGTTAATGGATGATGTGTCATCTGCTCGATTACTTTGTAAGGTACAGTTGCGATATCAGCACCTGCTAATGCACAGTCTGTTACGTGGATTGGGTTACGTACGCTTGCTGCGATGATCTCTGTATCGATTCCTGCAACTTCGAAGATCTGTGCGATCTCTGAGATTAAGTCTACTCCTCTTGTAGAGATATCGTCCAGACGTCCAAGGAATGGTGATACATATGTAGCGCCGGCTCTTGCTGCAAGAAGTGCCTGGTTCGCATTGAAGATCAGTGTTACGTTTGTCTTGATTCCTTCAGCTGCAAGAACTTTTACTGCTTTTAATCCTTCTACTGTCATAGGGATCTTAACTACCATGTTAGGATGGATCTTAGCGATCTCTCTTCCTTCAGCGATCATGCCTTCAGCATCTGTTGTTGTTGCCTTTACTTCTCCACTGATTGGTCCGTCTACGATAGAAGCGATCTCAGCAATAACTTCTTCGAATACTTTACCTTCTTTTGCGATCAGAGATGGGTTTGTTGTTACTCCACAGATAACTCCCATGTCGTTTGCCTTTTTGATGTCTTCTACCTTAGCTGTGTCGATGAAAAATTTCATTTTTTCTGTTCCTCCTTTAATCTATGAACTCATTGTTCATTCTTACTGCCCACCTAAGCAAATTATAGACCAGTTGCCTGCATATATCAAGATATATTTTGTCAAGTAGTAAAACTGCACAAATCAATTGGGGACAGGTGTGAGAGGAGAAAAAAGGCGAAAATACGCGGTAGTTGAAAAAATTGGGGACGGGGTTTTTTTAGAAAAACCCCGTCCCCAATTTTCTTTTT
>ERZ825670.4391-NODE-4391-length-10891-cov-3.994832_pt1 | contig 10891 bp, 9 predicted proteins | sample MGYA00519929_ERZ825670 | MGnify/ENA primary metagenome ERZ825670 (study PRJEB31778, sample SAMEA3449207) | human gut metagenome | biome: human gut; feature: human-associated habitat; material: faeces | place: United Kingdom | collected 2010/2012 ...
TTCACATATTCAGCCTGTGAATATTCAGCCATAATATATAGCGTCATATTATCCAGTCCATCAAAATCAATAACCACATTACAGACAGCGTTTTGATTGTAATATACTACAGCACTCACCTTTACAAGGTTATTATCCCTGTCAGCCTCTATATCAAGCACTACATTGCAGTCCTTTACTTCCGTGGCAAATTCAGATTTAATACTGTCCTTTTTTATGCCATATACATTTAACAACGAAATATATGGAAGAACCTGTGAATCTTTATATAATTCATCCACAAATGTATTAAAGCCATTAACTAAAGCTGTTTCATCTATATTAATATTATAAGTGTGTTTTCCTGTTTCGCTGACTGTATTCACGCAATCCATTGCCATAACTTCATAGCCCTTCACAAAGTCAGCTAATGCAGCTTTTAAAACAGGCTTAAGCTGATCTGCATCTATATTAATATATCTTGATATATCAGCTTTAGATATTAAAAATGTATCATTAGTCAATTCAGGTATAACTACATTTATTCCATTATTATCGATATTAGCTGTAATGGTATATTCTGCACTATTCTTACCCTGCATATAATCAGTATTATCATATATCAACTCCGATATATTAATTTTTCCAGTATAGTTATTGGCACTTACATCTATGTTGTTTATATATTTTTCAACTGTGCTTTGTAAAAGTTCTCCAGATTTCAACATCGTTTTTAAAGCTTTTTTCTCTGGAGAAGCATACATTTGTGTAACGCCATATGCCGATAATATTATTGCTATTACGGAAAGAAATATTATACCAGCCACAGCACGCTTTACATTTTTCTTTTTATTCTGGCATTTCATCAGCCTTACCCTTTCTTTCATACCTTACAAATTCATAACATATATCAAAGTATGTATGTTCATCACTCTGTCCTGTAATTCTCCAGTCTTTAAGCTTATCAAAATCACTTATATAGGTATCTGCTTCGTAAGAGTAATCAACCTTTGTAATATGTGCTGTATCACAATATGGAAGGAATTCTTTGTATATCTGTCCACCACCGATGACATATACGTCCTTACTATCCACATTTTTTACCTTATCAAGCACATCTTCAACACTATGGCATAAACATACATCTTTAGCTTCATAATCTTTATTTCTTGTAAGAACAATATTCTTTCTTCCAACAAGTGCTGACTGGTTAGGAAGTGCTTCTAATGTCTTTCTTCCCATAATAACAACTTTTCCATAAGTTTCTTCACGGAACAGCTTCTTATCCTCTGGAATATCAACAAGTTCTCTTCCTTTATTAGCTATTCCCCATTTTTTATCAACAAGTGCAATTAAATTCATAGTTTGCCTCCTACCCAGGCTGGAACATATCCTTTGACACTTATGCCCTCCTGTGTGTATTCCTCACTTTCAAGCTGTCCGTATTCTCTTATAAGCTGGATTTTGCCTGCATCGCTGTAAGGAAATACTCTTTCTATTCTAATTCTGCTCTTTAATATAATATCCTGCACATCTTCCAGAAATTCATCTATTCCCACACCCGTCCTGGCTGAAATATTCTCAACATAATCAGCTTTGCTGTCCTTGAGTATAGGAAGTTCGCCATATTTATCACATTTATTAAAAAGTGTAATTATCGGCTTATCACCTACATCTAACTGCTTCAATGTCTCATATACTGTTGCCATATGTCTTTCGTAATCATCATTAGAGCAGTCCACAACGTGAATTATCATATCTGCATATTTCGCTTCCTCAAGTGTACTCTTAAATGCCTCTACTAAATGATGTGGAAGCTTGTTGATAAATCCAACCGTATCCGTAAGAAGGATTTCCTGTGTATTATCCAAGGTCAGTGCTCTCGTTGTTGTATCTAATGTTGAGAAAAGCATCGCATCCTCCAATACTCCTGCCTGTGTCAGTGCATTCTCAATACTGCTCTTCCCTGCTGAAGTATAACCTACTAATGCTGCCACTTTCAGTCCGGACTGCTTTCTCTGTCCACGAATCAATTCTCTGTGGCGCTCTACATCTTTCAATTCTTTCTTCAGTCTGCTGATACGTTCTCTGATCAGACGGCGGTCCATCTCCAGTTTTTTCTCTCCCGGTCCTCTTGTTCCGATTCCTCCTCCAAGTCTGGAAAGTGATTTCCCAAGTCCGGCCAGTCTTGAAGCACGGTACTTTAACTGTGCTAATTCTACCTGGATCTTACCTTCTCCTGACACTGCTCTGGCTGCAAATATATCAAGAATCAGAAGTGTTCTGTCCATGATTTTACAATCCAATTCTGCTTCCAGATTCCCCATCTGCACACTTGTCAACTCGTCATCACAGATAATTCCTGTTCCGTGCGTCTCCCACAATAATTCCTTTAATTCCAGAATTTTTCCTTTTCCTATATAAGTTCCCGGATGGATATTTTCTCTTGGCTGGATCATACGACCGACAACTTCTGCACCTGCTGTCTTCGCAAGCTCTCCAAGCTCATCCAGGGATCGTTCTGCCTGATCAGATCCATCCGTATCTACCGCAACGAGAATTACCCTCTCTTTTATTTCATCCATTGATATCATATTTTCTTTTCCTTATCTTCTTATCATGATCTGCTAATATGCAACCTGCCCTGCTACTGACCGCAGTAACCTTTTTATCTTGTCTGAAGGAACTCTGCTTCCTTACTCACAGAATCATCTTCCGGGAAATCTTCCTGATACTGTTTCATCGCACTCTTTGCATTTTCCCAGTCTGCCTGTTGTTCGTAGCAGACAATCACATTATATTCCATTTCTTGAAGAAGTACTGTATCTGCTTTCGTTTTGTCATCTCCTGTCTTGCTTTCTGCAAGTGCAATTCCAGCCTGGAAACATTCAAGTGCCTTCGCATAATCTTCCGTCTTCATTGCGCAAACTGCGGTCAGATTATAAAGTTCCTGCGTCTGCTCTGCTCCCTGATCCAATGCGGTCTGAAATGCTTCCAATGCCTTGTCATACTCTTTCTGCTCGTAATAAGTCATCCCAAGTCCCTGATATCCATCTGCCGCAACTTCTTTATTCTCATTCTTAGTTGCCTCTTCAAATGCCGTCTCTGCCGCATCATATCTTCCTTCACCAAGCGCCTCTGTTCCGTCCTTGACCACATTTCCACAGCCGGATGCTAAACAAGTCACACCAGCCAACATCAAAACTGCCAGTTTTTTTCTTATCATCATCTATTTTCCTCATCTTTCTATGCTAAATATCTTTCATATTTTCCATTCTTCTATTGCTATAGTATACCGAACCTATAGAAAATCATCAAGCCCCATCGCCAAAGGCGATTTGAAATAACGAGATGCGTTTCTGGTCGCACATCGTGTAAACAGTAACACAATCACTTTTAACAACAAGAGCTGTGAAAATATGAATCTCTCATTTTCCACAGCTCACTTCGTTTATTACAGTTTTATATTTTCTACAGATTACTGTCTTATGTTACAATCTCTGTCACTTTTTCCTGTACTTTCGAATCTTTATATTCTTTGTTATTTCCAAGAACATCTCTGCACACATCATTCATCAGTTCTTCATTCATCCGAATCTGATCCTTATCCTGTTGGGCAATGCATTCCTGAATTGCCTCATTCAATGAAAGCATCTTATCATCCAGCTCTGATACCATCTTTGCGCATTCCTGCAGATCCTTGCTGATATACTCCGGTGCATTCCCTTCAAATTTGTAGTAGATCTTATGTTCAAGGCTTGCCCAGAAGTCCATTGCAATGGTTCGGATCTGAATCTCAACCTTCGTGTCTACTACACTATCCGAAAGAAATATCGGCACAGAAACTAACATATGATAACTTTTATATCCACTTTCTTTGGGATTCTTAATATAATCCTTAATTGAAAGAACTTTCAAATCGCTTTGATTCCCTATCATCTCTGCCAGACGATATATGTCTGATGTAAATGAACAGATCAATCTTACTCCTGCAATATCATTCACATAGCGAACCATGTTCTCTATGGACGTCTCATGTCCATACCTCTTCAGCTTTTTCACAATACTGTCCGGTGTCTTGATCCTTGTCTTAATATGTTCAATCGGATTATACTGATGTACATGCTGAAATTCATCATTAAGAATCTCCAGCTTTGTACCAACTTCTTTCAACGCTGCATTATACAGGAAAATGATTGTCTTCCAGCTGTCAACATCTTCATAACTCTTTAGCGCAGCTTCTACCTGTTGTTCACTTCTCATAGCAGTCATCCCCCGGTCTGTTTATATATATTAAGTATAACATACTCCCATTTTTCTGTCACAGAATTCACTTCTTTTTTAGAGATATTTTAGTGTTACTGTAATAGTATCTTTCCAATCTCTGTAATCCATTTTCTGCCTACAGCTCCAGTTTCATGTCTCCCTGGCGAATCCAGCCCTTCTTTCTCATAAATTCTGAAATTCCAAGTGTGATCACTGCCGGAAGTACAAACTGGATCACAATGATCTTCACCAGAACAATCATCGGATCTTCTGTCTGGATCATCACCTGCCACGTCATCAACGGACCAACCAGCCCGGCTGTTCCCATTCCGGATCCGGTTGCATTATTCGTCATATGGAGTAACATTGTACTTACCGGTCCTAAAATTGCACTTGACAAAATGGATGGGATCCAAATCAATGGATGTCTCATAATATTCGGTACCTGAAGCATAGAAGTACCAATTCCCTGTGCCAAAAATCCACCAATCTTATTCTCTCTGTAGCTTGCAACCGCGAATCCAATCATATTGCAACAACATCCAACTGTAGCTGCTCCAGCTGCAAGACCTGACAGATTCAGGATTACCCCCAAAGCCGCGGAGCTGATCGGCAATGTCAGGATCATTCCCATCAAGACCGAAACTACAATTCCCATAAGGAACGGCTGCTGTTCTGTTCCCCAGTTAATCAAAGAACCCAGCCAGTTCATAAAGGAAGAAATCGGTGGTCCGACAAACAATCCAACAACTCCACCAACACCAATGCAGATCAATGGTGTCAGGATAATATCTAGTTTTGTTCTTCCTGTAACTAAAATTCCAATCTCAATTGCCACATAAGCTGCCACGAAAGCTCCCAGTGGTTCCCCCGGTCCGGCTAATACAATATTCCCATCTACAAGCACCTGACCTGCCAGAATTTTCCCCGCGAATGCTCCGATCATACCGACAACAGCTGCACAAACTGTAACAAGCTGCTGAGCCTCCAGCTTCCTTGCTACTCCGACACCAATACCTGCTCCTGTAAGCGCTGCTGCAACTTTCCCGATCAAATAAATTAAATCTCCATAATTTCCTCCAACAAACATTCCTATCTGCTGAATGATTGTTCCTATGATCAATGTTGCAAACAAGCCCTGCGCCATTCCGCTGAGTCCGTCAATAAATATTCTCTTCATCGCTCTTCTAGTCCTCCTTATACAGGACGCCCCATTCCTGTCCTTCCTTCTTCCGGGTGTCCCTCTTCAACGCATTGCCTTCCTCATCACAAAGCTCCGGGATCTGATCTACGGTATCCATCCGGTAGTCTGTCAGAAGCCAGCTTACAATATTCACATTATCCTTTCGTCCAATCACCATCTCCGGCACAAGCACAGAGAGCATCTGCTCCAAGAAATCAATTTCCACCTGGTTCTCTTTCGAATAAAGCAGTACATTTTTGTAAATCATAAGATAAACACCTTTGCACTGTTCTTCTTCAATATCCATATAAACGGACTGGAATTTCTGTTCAAATCCAAATTCATCAATCAGATGAAAGATTGCCTGTCCATAACTGTCTTCTTCCAGATAACCTCCCAGTATTTCTCTGTCTGTCTCTGTACATTCTCTAATCATAACTGCTCTCCAATCATTCTATCAATTACTATATTGCTGTTACCATTACCTTGTTACTGTTCACACGATGTGCGACCAGCAACGCATCTCGCCATTTTAAATCGCCTTTGGCGATGGGGCGAGATGCATTCAAGTCAAAACACGCATCCTCCGTGTCAATCAGCGGAGTGATTGACACGGGAGTGAACAGTAACATTTATCTTCCTCTACTTTTTCTGCTTCTTTCTTGAACGCCGGATTGATAAATCCACTACAAGAAAACTAATGATTAAAAGCGGAATCGCAACATATACCGCAACTGTCAAACTGCTTACCTCAGCCGCATCCGATGTCACTCTGGAGTCATCTCCTGAACGATTTTCAATCCGATGTCCGCGCACCAGCAGTCTCTGCGTATTGATTCCATATGGTGTACATGTAAGAAGCGTACACAGATCCTTTCCATCTTCAATCTCAAGCAAGCCATAATCTTCTGGCTCGACAATACTGATCTGGTCAATCTCATACGTCAATACCTTATCATAAATGTGCAAAAGAAAGATATCTCCCTTTTCCAACTTATCAAGGTCTGTGAACAGCTTCGCACTCGGCAGTCCTCTGTGTCCGGATAATACACAGTGTGTACCCTTTCCTCCAACCGGAAGAGACGAACCTTCAATATGTCCGATACCAACCTGCAGAACAGAATCCTCTACACCGTGATAGATTGGAAGCTTACAACGAATCTCCGGAATTGTGATATATCCCATCATTCCGGTTCCATTTGCATCCAGAAGACTATCATATAAAGTATCTTCCTCTTCTGATGGTGTAAAACGTCCTCCATTCGTAATCAACGTCTGGTTGTACTCCTCTGCCGCCGCCAGTGCCTGCTCTTTCTCCTGATCATCCATCTTCTCTATCTGCTTCGAATAATCCGCAACCGCCTGCGTCTGATGCTTCGAATTCCAGAAATTACTAATTGTCGGATACAGCAGTAAGGACAAGCCTGTAAGAAAGATGATTCCCGCAATTATTGTTGAAATATGCTTTCTCATGTTACAATCCTCTCCTTGCTGCTGTATGGGGAATGATGAAACACATTCCCCGTACAGCAAAATTACTTCATTCTTATCTCACTTACATACCTATAATCGAGCAACAATTATTTCATTCTCTTCTTTGTAATCAGTACAACTCCAGATCCAATTACAAGGATTGCACCGAAAATGTAGAACAGAGTTGTTCCCATTCCACCCGTGGATGGGAGGAGGGAGCCGGATTTGTTTTCGACTTCGACTTTGGTTACTGCGTCTTTTCCATCTCCAACAGTAATTTTTCCATCTGCAGCAATTGTAATTTTCACAGGCACTGACAATAGGTTGTATCCGGCTGGCTGTTTTGTCTCTGTGAGGTAGTATGTACCTGCATCGAGACCTTTGATTGTGAACTCACCAGTATCAGTTGTTGTTACACTCTCTTCTCCTGATGAATCAACAAAGTAATTTGTTGTACTATCCTTCTGTTTAAGTTTGATTACGGTAATCCCCTCTGAGTCAGTACTCAATTTGAAAGTTGCATCTTTAAGTGGCTTTTTAGTTGTACCTTCCCCTGATGTATTCTTAGTATTTGTAAATTTGAACACTGGAACTTCAAATGTATAAGTGGTTGTTGTAACTTCTTTTGTTTCACTCTTGTTACCATATGACAATTTTGTTTTATTAGTATTTCCTGTTATATTACCAATTTCTGCATTTTCATTTAATTTTGCAGAATACATAACGATAATATCCGTATCCTCTGTAATTGAATTACAGAATCTTTCTGTGAATTTGATTTCAAAAGTGCAGCCATCTTTTGTACTATCTGTGGCTAATATATAATCAGAACCTTGACTAAGTGATATAGAAGCTCCTTGTTTTTTCACATCAATAGATTTTTCATCGAAAGTCAATCCTGCACTCATCGTATCATGCAAAACATAATCTTTTACACCTTTTTTCGCATGGATTGTTGTTTTGGAATACACTGTATCGCCAATACTAGCTGTACTTGTACCTTCATAATTTCCGTCTTTAGTCTTACTTACCTCTTTTTCTACTGTAGGTGCAGTATTTTTATCATAAATTGTCTTGTCTGGATTTGTCGTATCAAGGGCAAGTACTGTTCCCACACTTGTTTCTACAAGGTAGTAGCCAAGCGGAATACCAGTGAATGTTGCTGATGTCTCTGAATCACTTAACGACATCGTCTCATCCGGATTTATTGTTGAATTCTTTGCATAATCCAGTGCTTCTTTTGCAAATTCCTCAGCTTTTGCTCCCTCTTTCCAAGTTACATATTCTCCATCAAGAGTTACATATACATCCTTTATATCATTACCGTTAATAAACTTATTCCAATTATTTGTTGCTGTTGTTGATGAATCATATGTTCTCAACTTATAAGCATAGTTTCCTGCCTCTCCACTTCCACTATAACTCTCCAAATCTAAAATACGATAAATATTATATGTTTCCCCAGGTGCCGCATTTTTAATCGTAATACTTCCCGTTGTAGCTGGCGTTCCACTCGTCCCCTCAGCTCCTACCACACTACACATTCCCAATACCATCATAACCGAGAGCATTATGGCGGCAATCTTCTTGATTATTTTCATTTTCTTCCTCCTTATTTTTGTTACTGCCCCCCGAATTTTCCGGGGTGCAGCACACTCTCTTTTGTTAGTTTCTTGTTTTTGTTTCTTTATATTTCATCAGCATAAGCACTCCTGCGAAGAGTATTAATATCGCTCCTGCCAATCTGTAAATAAGAACTCCACAACTGCCTGTAGAAGGCAGTTTATTCACACGGCTTTGATTTGTAACGGTTACCCTGTCACCATTGGATGCACTGTTCACTCCTGTTGTTGTGCTTCCAGACTTTGTCGCCGTATATGATGTAAGGTATTCCATTCCGTTCACAGTAGCAACTGTGGAGGAATCTTTGATTGGTTGATCCTTATCATCAAGTTCAAAGACATAATATATTTTTGACAACTCCAAATTTATAAACTTACTTGATTTCGGGGTAGTATCACCTGCAACATATGTAATAGAAATTTTCTGAAGTGGTGTTATACTTCCATCAGTATTTGTTCCATCCGCATTCTCATAAAGTCCAAACTTATATGTTCCACTCACTGGATTAGACTCATAACCACCTGGATTCTTAAACTTTTTCTGTACAGTGATCTCACCTTTATGGTTCGTAACTTGTAGTTCATATGTCGATTTATACTGCTTCTTAATCTGTGGATCTTTTATACATGCCTTCACTTCCTAAGAATAATCCGATGCACCATCATTTATTTTTGGAACCATAATATAAATCGGTTTCTGATCTAGTACATACCCAGCCGGTGCCTTTGTCTCTGTCACCTTATAGATGGTATTATATTCCATTACAGGATTACCAGCCCCTGCTGTTCCTAACTCAAGTATTCCATCGGCGCCTGTCGTTCCCGCCCATTCTTTACGTCCTGTTCCTGTAACTTCGTTAATAGTTCCTGTAGTAAAATTTCTGGTACAATTTACCACCTTAAATTCAGCTCCAGCCAATGATGCAGACAGGTTATTCTGATCTTTCTTAATGATTTGTAGTTTGATCGTACTTGCTGAAGATACTGTTCCTCCTGCGGTGTAAGAATAATTCTTCTGTTCTACATTTGTCCCGCTGGATGGAGAATATTTTTCCCAATATACTACATTTGAAAAATCCACTTTCTGCCTTGGCGGTGCATTTATTGTTGCTGTATAGGTTATCTTGACTGGCACATCATGTGGAATTTCTATCTCCAATGTATTATCATCTCGAATTGAAGCAGTAAACGTAACATCCTCACCGTTATTTTTATTAACAACCTTAATCGTTGTTATATCCAACTCCAATGTAGGACTCAATTTATCAATCAGCTTCAATTTTGTGCCTTCTACTGTTGGAAGTGCCTGACCCAACTGGTTAGCTTCAATTGTAAATGTTATATTTTGTTGATCAGAAACAAATGTTTTTCCAATCTTCTGCGGTGTTATTGTTGCAGGAGATGTTGCTGTATTTATTTCCTTTCCTTCTGTTGTTCGAAGTGTAACATGATTCGTAAATGTCTTATTTTCTCCACCGAGCAATACTTTCGGATCTGTCACCCTGCACACAACCTGTACATCAACTGAATAATTATCTCGCTCTTTTCCTGCAATAAAATCACCCAGTTCAATCAATGCCTGATTTCCTTTCACATAATAAGTAGTCTCCACACTTTTGCCTGGATTATCTGTTGCAAGACTACCTGTTATCTTTTTTGTCCATCCATCTAGTCCACTGATTTCCTTTGACTGAATATAATTTTCTTTTTGTTTGTCTCCAACCCATTTGATACGGATATATGCAAGCTCCATTCCATCTGGGATTTGCTCCAATACTTGATAACTTCCAGATAGTTCTCCTGCATAATTCAGCTTAAATACCCATGCTACATACTGTCCGGGACCTGTTGTTTTGTCCAATTCGCTTGCTGCGATTTTATCACTAGCTTTATTGGAGCCGTAGTCCTTGTCCATACCATCTTGATTACTTGTTACTGTAGTTCCATCATAAGTAAATGTCTGTCCTAATTCTTTTAAGATATCTGCACCAGAATACAGGCTTTTGTCTGCTGAACCCTGGTCAATCCATTTTGTTCCGTCATCACTTGTTTGAATCTGATTTCTATATGTAAAACAATCTCGATAATTAACAGGTAATGATTGTGGTTCTGATTGCACAATAAAGTACAGCTTTTCTCCACTAAGAGAAATGTTATCTTTTGCCTTTACTGTCAATTCACTATAATTGTCATTCCCAGAGAAATTCTTTCCATTCGTTAATTCCGGGTCGGTAAATTGATCCTTTATGCCTTTAAGCCCACTTGATGTTTGCATTTCTTGCAGATTCTTATATCCAGTAATCGTATTTCGTTCCGTCAGCGTTCCTTTATAAATTCCCACCAGCGAATCTGACTGTAAATAAGAATT
>ERZ825670.4395-NODE-4395-length-10885-cov-5.779317_pt1 | contig 10885 bp, 9 predicted proteins | sample MGYA00519929_ERZ825670 | MGnify/ENA primary metagenome ERZ825670 (study PRJEB31778, sample SAMEA3449207) | human gut metagenome | biome: human gut; feature: human-associated habitat; material: faeces | place: United Kingdom | collected 2010/2012 ...
CCACCCTGTTCCTTGCCTCTACCAGTTCCAGTACATCCCGGGCCTCTGCCTCCTTGAGGGGGTAGAGCAGCCACTCGTCCAGAATAAGCAGCTTCTCTTTCCTGAGCTTTTTCATGTAATCCCGGTAGGTTCCGTTAGCCCGGGCCACAGAGATCTCCACCAGCAGATCCGGAAGGCGGATATACCGGACGGAGTAAAAACTGCGGCTGGCGGCCATGCCAAGGGCGCAGGCCAGATAGGTCTTTCCGGCTCCAGTGGCTCCCAGAATGATGACATTGTGTGCTTTCTGGAGATAGGCACAAGAGGCCAGACGCAGGATCTGCTCCCGGTCCAGCCTTCGTTCCGGATGGTACTCAATATTTTCGACACAGGCGGCAGGGTCCGCGTAGCCAGCGTTGCGGATAAGCCGGGTCAGGCGGTTGCTTTTCCGGGCGCTCCACTCCGCATCTACCAGCATGGCAAAGCGGTCCTCGAAGGACACCGACTGGAACTGCGCGTCCGCCAATTGGGCGGAGAAGGCTTCCGCCATGACGCCCAGGCGTATTTCATGCAGCTTCCGTACCGTTTCATTGCTCAGCATGGTCATTCCCCCCTCTTGTAGTAGCCGGCGCCTCTGGTGAACTTATGAGCCTTTGGCTCATCCGGCTTGGCCGGAGCGTCCTCAGCCAGCAGCTTGTCCTGCCCGGATTTCAGGATGGACTGGACGCTCTTCAAGCTGGGAGAGGAAGTGTAAGAGAGGGCTTTCTGACAGGCGCTCTCCAGACGCTGAGGGGAATAGCGATCCGCCAGTTTCAGCAGGGCCATACAGGACTTGTAGCCCTGCTGCTCTACCTTGTGGGCAGAGAGGAATATCCGCACAATAGCAGCGGTGTGCTGACCGATCTGTTCTGCCCAGCGGATGAAACGCTCACCATTCCACTGCAGGTAGGCCTGGTGGTCCGGCGGCATATGGCTCTCCACCGTGCTGTACTGGTTGGGACGGCCATGGAGACGTAGATGGGAGGCGATCCGGGTACCGGCGAAGAAGATCTCTACTGTGGTCTGGGTGAGATGCACATCCACCTGCTGCTTGATACGCTCCCCAAAGACCGGACAACATGGAATACGGCAGCAATACGTATTGTCGAATTCATAAATCAGTAATACGCATGGAATACGTACATAATACGCATTGCGAAAATCCGCCTCGGTCTAACAGGCGCTATATTTTGAAGATTTACTTCTTGACATATGCCGTATATTGTAGTATATAAGAATTGTTATTGAGTTTTGCACGATTTCCTCCTCGGAGGCGTAGACCGTCCGGCCTATGTGCGGAGAGATCCGCCTGTGCACGTAGTTAGGTTTGTACGTTATGTAACACTTATAGGGGATTACTATGCCCTTTTGAGGAGCATATCTGCTCTGTGTTTGTATGGATTTTTGCCAAGTGGGTTTGCAGTTGCTTGGCACATTGGAGAGACGAAGGGGCGCTTTGTGTCCGTTCGCCTTTTTGCTCACTATGGAAAAACTCCAACTATACAGCCCCCGAAGGCTCTGCTACAATAGCCTTGTATTAGGAGTCTCGCGGTGCACTGGGCAGGAAATATCTGCTTGCCGCGAAGCATCCCTTGGGCGGAGTAAGTTAGGGCGGAGTAAGTTAGGGAGGAACGGCGAAAACATAGGGCGTAGTGCGCCCTATCGTTCCGAAAAGAACGCAGAATATTTAGAAGCCCCCCCCAAATTAACAGGCGAAGAATGAATAAAGTGACAGGGCGTTTCTTTGCGCCTTGCCGAAGAAATGAAGAGACGAAGCAGACATCCGGTCTGCCGCGTCTCTTTTTGTGTTTTTGTATGGAGCCTCGCTCGTTGGAGCAGCCACCGGCTTTGCCGGTCGGAGGCCACGAGGCGGCAGGAAGGTCAAGCAGTTAAAAGAAAGAACGGATTCCTCTCAGATCGGGGCGGTTTGAGAATACAGGAGAAAACGCCTCACGAGACCGCGGCAAAGGTCTCACCCCTGCGCCCGGGCAGCGTGTCCGAACCGGCGGTGCAGGAACCGCACACTCCCGATCCGCAGCCGGTGCGGATCAAAGAACACTGGCAGCTGCTTCCGTTTTGTCAGCAGCTGCAGCCGAGTTCAGCGGCCTGGTGTTCACCGCCGCCATCGCAGATGGCAGGGCGCACGCCCCACGCGGTATCGTACTGACCGAGGCAAAAGTAAAAAGAGACAGGTTTCGGGCCGCACCGCAAAACGGTAGACGCCGCAAGGCTTTTTCACCGTTCAAGGGCCTCCGCTCCGCGGAAAGGAAGCGGAAACGGACACCTTTGCCAACGGGTGAAGTGCGCTCATCTGAACACGATAACGACTTCTAAGGAGATCTACATATATGGCTACTATTCAAAGCAAAGGGATATTCCTCTCCCTTGTCGCCCAGTTGGACAAGCTGGCACGGCACAATCGACAAGGCAGCTTTCGTACCAAGGAGCGCTACTACGAAGCGTGCAAACGGTTCTGCGCCTACCTCGCCGCAGAGTACCATCTGCAAAAGCTGGAGAACATCAGCGGCAAGCATCTGGTGAGTTATGTGCTGTACCTACAGGATACCGGCAAGTCTGCCAGTACCGTGAAAACCGACCTCGCCGCTATCCGCTTCTTCCATGATAAGATGTCCCGCCCGAAGTACGTTCTGCCAACAAACAGCGAGTTAGGCGTCGAGCTGGAGCGCCGCCGGTTCGGGCAGCTCGACCGCACTTGGAGCGGGCCGGAGTTCAATCGTCTGCTCGGCAAGGCAATGGCGGAAAACCGCGATGACTTCATTCTCGCGCTTTATCTTGGGCGCTATGCGGGGCTTCGTATCCACGAGTGCTTTCGCATAGACACCGCAGCGGCGGAGCAGGCGCTGCGCGAAAACGCCCTCACCGTGAAGGGCAAGGGCGGCAAGGTGCGCACCGTCCCCATCGAGGACGAGCGTATCCTAATGATGTTGAAGCGAGTGTTGGCACAGACCGAGCGCGGCCACAAGCTGCTGGTGCCGGACGGTATGCCTACCGACCGCGCCATCAACGCTTTAGAGCTGTTCATCTACCGCTACCGCAACGGGATCAGCGACGAGGGTTCCGACCGCCGTTTGACCTTCCACGGACTTCGGCACACCTATGCCGCGGAGAAGTACACAAAGTTGACGGAGGGCGGCACGAGCGCCATTGACGCACACTATGCGGTCTCTCGTCTGCTCGGTCATGAGCGCGCCGATGTGACGGATATCTACCTCGCGTCGGTCAGAAAGCGGGGCCGCGATGGAGAATAAGTACCGCTCTCTTGACGATCTGCCCGTGACGCTGCGCGTGGAGGAGCTGATGCCAATTCTCGGCATTGGGCGCAACACAGCCTATGAGCTGGTGCGCAGCGGCAGGCTCCGCAGCATCCGCGTCGGCCGACAGATTAGAATACCGAAAGCGGAAGTCCTTCGCTTTCTGAATACTCGCGCCGAATAAACACGCAGTAGCAAAAACCCGCCTGCTGTGATACAATTGAAACTGTAACAGCAGGCGGTTTCTGTCACGGAAAGGAGCGTATAATGACAGGAAGCCTCCAAATCAAAAAAGGATATTATTATGCCGTTCTCAATATCGCAGACAAAGAAGGACGGGTCCATCAAAAATGGATCGCAAGTGGACTGCCGATAAAAAACAACAAGCGTCGTGCAGAAGAGTTCTTGCGAAAAACAATTTCTGACAGCGAGAAGCAGCACACCCTGTTTACCGAAAAAATCATGTTCACCGACTATTTGCAGGAATGGTTGGCCGCGATGAAGCCAGCAGTAAGAGCAAATACCTATAAATATTACTGTCTGGTCGTCAACCATCACATAACGTCATACTTCAAGCCGCTTCGACTTTCACTTGATAAGGTCGAGCCGCGCCATATCCAAGGCTATTACAATATGCTGTTAGAAAAGGGACTTTCGGCCAACACAGTGCTCAAGCACCACTCAAATATCCATAAGGCGCTCAAGTACGCCTGCGCCTTGCAGCTCATCGCCTACAATCCATCGGACAATGTTATGCTGCCGAAGAAAACACGCTATATTGCCAGCTACTACAACGTCGAGCAGCTCAACGAATTATTGCGGGTCGTTCAAGGCGATACCCTGGAGACGGTTATACGGCTGACAGCCTTGTACGGCTTTCGGCGGAGCGAGGTATGCGGCCTGAAATGGAGCGCGGTCGATTTTCATCAGAAGACGCTCACAGTGCGCCGCGCCGCAGTCATGGTCGGAACAAAGCTTGAGTGTGTAGACAAGACAAAAACGGCCTCCAGCTACCGCACGTTGCCGCTGACCGCGGAAATAGTGCAGTATCTTCGGACATTGAAAGCCCAGCAGGAAGATGCCCAAAAGCTGATTGGTATGTCCTGCGAGGAGGACGGGTATGTTTGCTGCTGGCCGGACGGTTCACCGCTCAAGCCGGAATATGTGAGCCGACGGTTTGACAAGCTGCTCCGGGAAAACGGATTGCCGAAGATCCGGTTCCATGACCTGCGGCACAGCGCGGCATCTTTGCTGTTGGAATTAGGCTTTTCACTCAAGGACATTCAGGAGTGGCTCGGCCACAGCGATATTGCAACAACAGCCAATATCTATTCGCACCTTCAGTACAAGTCGAAGGTCGAGATGGCGGAAAAGGCTGGTTCAATATTGGGAAAATGCGGCGCGTGAAACACGCGCCGCATGGGACGGAAAAGAGTATCCAATTAGAACGTCCTTAGAACAGCTTTAGAACAGAACGGTTATATCCACAATGGCTTGTGCGGCTTAGCTAAAATGAAAAGCCGGATACGGCGTTCTTTTAGCCATATCCGACAATTTTGTGGTGCGCGAGGCGGGACTTGAACCCGCACGTCCGTGAAGGACACTAGAACCTGAAAGCCTTTCGTGTCGTTTTAGGCAGTATCTCCCTGTACCGGTATATATTAGCTCATGCCGCAAAAACGCTGTCGTTTCAGGGCTTTGTGGGGAAGCGGCGGTACGAGTCAACACAAGAAAACACGGAATAAATCGTATGGGCAAAACGCATTTCTCGATTATTCTTTAGAACAATCTTAGAACAAAAACAGCCAAGTGGGGCAGAAACTTTCTGCTGTTACAAACACTAAACCGACAAAAAAGACATAGCTTGTTCCGCTCCATGCCGACCCGCATCATAAAGCAATGGAACAACGCACTTCTACTGCTATCTCTATTATATAAAAAGTCCGTATCGGCCTATTGACCAATACGGACTTTTCGCTGCATACCTTCTGCTGTGCGCTGCTCTGCTCAGCAATAGTATTCCATCGGATAAGCGAGATACTCGACCGGCTCGAGCTGATCGCAGGTGACATAGCCGGCGGGGGCGCGGAGCAGGGACGGGATGCGGTTGACGACCGTGGCGCAGGTGTGCTCGACGGTCGCGGGCTTCACGACGTGGAACTCCGTCTTCGGCTCGCCGAAGATCTCCCAGTCGCACAGATCGCCGTCGTCCGGTCCGTAGACCTTGCCGATGGTCTCCTCTTCAACGGTAACGCCCTGCATGGTCTCGATGGTGACGACCGCCGACATACCAATGGCGCTGCCCGCCTTGATCTCCTTGCCAAGCGTTTCGCTGTAAATGTCCTTGTCGATGATGCAGGGGACGTGCTTCTGCGAAATGCTCTTGATGGTGAGGCCGAGCTTATTGCAGATCGCTTCGGCGGCGTTCCACGCGTAGGACGGCTCAAAGTCGGTCGGATGGGCGATCTTTGCCTCAAATTCCTCCGGCGTCAGACCGCAGCCGTGCGCCTGCGCCAGCGCGATGCCGTACTCGTCCACATTGTAGCTGTAGGCGCCCTTGATCTTCGTGATGCTGTGGCAGCCGGCAGCCACAAGACCGACCATATTGATCCAAAAAATGTCCTGCATCCCGCTGCCGGTGATGGTGCAGCCGTTCGCCTTGGCCAGCGCGTCCAGCTTGTTGATCATGGCCGCGGACGTCGTCCAGGGATAGATGGCCTCCTCGCAGGTCGTGATCACGTTGATGCCGCGGGACACGCACTGCTCGATCGCTTCGTAGATGTCTCCGATAAAGCTGCGGGTCGTGATGATGGCGACGTCGGCGTCGCACTCGTCGAGGACCTTCTCGGCATTGTCCGAGATGATGACGCCCGTCTTGACGCCAAGTCCGGCCCAGTCACCGATGTCCTGACCGACCGACGCGCCGTGGCCGATGCCGCCCACGATCTGCGCGCCATGCTCATGGGCATAGCGGAGGGTGTACCTGCTCATCTTTCCGCAGCCGTACTGCACGATTTTGATTTTATCCATGATGATAACTCCTTTCAATTCCTTGCAATAAGATGCCCTGAAGCGCTCGGTAGAATACGTTTTTTAGTCCTGCTCTATAAAGCTGCGGATATAGCCGACGAGCATCTCCGCTGTCCTTTCGCAGCCGAGCACATTGCTCTTGACCGTCAGATCATAGCCGCGGGCGTCGCCCCATTTGCTGTCGCAGTAGTAATTGTGGTAGTTCTTGCGGGAACGGTCTACGTTCCGTATCTCCTCAATGGCCTGCTCGGCATTCAGCCCCAGCTTGTTCATCACACGGTTGAGCTTGAACTGCGGGTCGCCGCAGATGAAGATGCTGATGCAGTTCGGATTATTTGCTAACACCTGCTCGCCGCAGCGTCCGATCACCACGAAGCTCTCGCCCTCCGCCGCCTTGCTGCGCAGCATGGCGAAGGTCTTTTCCGCCACGTTGACCTCAAGCGAATTGGAAAACCGTCCGATGCGGCGGGAGGTAAAAAAGTTGACGGGCTTTTCGTCCATCTCGCTCACGAGCTCTTCGCTGTAGCCGCCCGAGGTGATCTCCTTTTCAATGGAGACCTTGTCGTAGAGCTTGACGCCAAGCTCTCGTGCGATCAGATCCGCGATATAATGTCCGCCGCTGCCATGCTCGCGGCCGATGGCAACAATGATCTGTTTTTTCATCAATCATGCTTCCTTTCTCTTACAGATAACGCAGGAACAAATACGCCGTGGATACCAGCATCACAAGGATCGTCGCCGGCACGCAGTATTTGCAGTAGCGCCCCCAACTGATGGGGTAGCCGCACTTTGCCGAGACCGAGGTGCCGACCACATTGGCGCTCGCGCCGATGGGTGTTGCGTTGCCGCCGAGATCGGTGCCGAGGGAGAGCGCCCACGCGAGAACGCCGATGTCCATTCCCTCCGCCGCGGCGATCGCACGGATGACCGGGATCATCGTCGCGGCAAAGGGAATATTGTCCACAAATGCGCTCGTGACCGCCGATACCCAAAGGATAATGACTACGATGACTGCCGCGCTGCCGCCGCTGACCGACGAGATAAAACGCGCGATGACGTCCAGCACACCGGTTTCCTCCAGCCCCGCGACGGAGACGAACAGGCCGATGAAAAAGAGCAGCGTCTTATGATCTATCCCTTTCACGATGCCCATGACCGTCTCTTTCCCACTGGTCAAGCCGGCAACAAGCATGGTCAGCGCCGCCACGATCACACCGATGCAGGCAACAGACAGCTCCGTCTGCGCGTGCGTGATCAGCAGCACCACCGCCAGCAGGAACACACCGGCGCTCGCAAAAAACGCCGCCTTGTTCGTAACTGCCGTGGACGGCGCGGGACAAGCGGCCGCACCGCCGTTTTCCCGCTCAGCGCTTTTGAACTCTTTGCGGAAGCAGAGCGTAAAATAAGCAAGCATGAGCACAAAGCAGATGGCTGCGACCGCACCGGTATTGGTAATGAAGTCCGAGAAGGTGTAGCCGAGCGACGTGCCGATGATAATGTTGGGCGGATCGCCGCACATGGTTGCCGAGCCGCCGATGTTGGCGCAGAAAATCTCGGACAGGATCATCGGCACGGGATCAAACCTCATCGTCTGCGCCAGCTCAAGCGTGACCGTGGCGAGGAAGAGCACGACGGTGATGCTGTCGATAAACATGGAAAGCAGCGCCGAGAGCGTCATAAAGCAGACCAGCAGCGGCACGATGCGGTAATGTACGAGCCTTGCGAGCGACAGGCACAGCCAGCGGAAAAAGCCCGCCTTGCCAAGCCCCTCGACCATGATCATCATACCGGCGATGAAAACGATCGTGGACCAGTTGATGCCGACCGCGTTTTCCTCACCCGAGCCATACCAGAAGGCGCGTTGAAAAAAAGCCCCTAAATTCAGTGTCTCCCAGATGGCGCGGAACGAGTGCATACAAACGCCGAATACCAGCGTCAGCACCAATGCGCCGCTGCCGAGCGTCACATAATGGCGCTCGAATTTATCGAGTATGATCAGCAGGAACATACCAAGGAAAATAAAGATTGCAATGATCTGCGCGAACATGATATTCCTCCATAATGCTTTTGATCTCTTCTGACCTGCGCATTATAGCGCGGCCCGGCGAAGAAAGAAAATGCTTTGTTGACATGAAGGATATATCACTTTGCTATGGCAAAACGCACACACTTCCACCCCAGATGCGGCAAGCGGCTGCGCCTTTTTCCGACGCAGCCGCTTGCCAAGGGGAGAGGTTTGATACTATGAGAGGAGTATCTTTGAAAGGTTTCTATATTTTAATCAGCAGAAAGCCAGCTTTCCACAAACCGCTGTTATTCAAGGCCCGCCGCTTTCTCCGAATGGTCGTGCAGGATATTCCATGCCTGCACCGCCGTATCCGGCAGAAGATCATAGCAGATCATCAGGTCGCCGTTCTTCTGCATCAGGGTCTCTGGTGTGATGGGGATATAGCTCAGGTCATGATCGCCGCACTTGTGGTCCGCACAGCTCACGGCGACCTCCCAGGCAGACTTTTCCAGCGCTTTTTCCTCTGAAAGACTATTATACGCTATGCGCCGCTGCCTGCTTTCCTTTTCCGTATACACGATGCCGAGGACACCGCAGTTCGCCCCGGCCGCACCACAGAGGCATAACGCTCCTTCGTCGTTCCAAAACAATGCCAAAATCACAATACCGAAAATCAGAATGGCGGTAAACGAAGTGAGTGCCTTTGCGCTCACACCTTTTAGGTTCTCTTGAAGTTGCTCCCGTGCGCAGCTCTCGCACACGCTGAAGCGCACCACTTCACCGAGCGCCTGAACGTGCTTTTCTCCGCTCAGGTCCCGGATATGCAGCGTATGGACCTCCAGCGCGCGAAAGTGATACCGCGCCGCGGCTCCGCATTTCATACAATCCGACATACATTTCTTCTCTGTGTGGGAGAAAGCATCGCTTGCCCCAATGCTCTCTCCCACGCAGCTACGCCGCCGTCAGAGCAGCGCCCCCAAGGTAGACAACAGCAGGCTACCGAGGATCAGGATGATCGCGCCGCCGAGACGGGACGAGATCTGCGCAAATGGCATGAGCTCCATGCGGTCCGCCGCGGAAAGAACCGCTACGTCGCCGGTGCCGCCCATATTCGCCATGCACAGGCCCGCGGTGATACCGGCCTCGACCGGATAGAAGCCGACCCACTTGCCGACGATCGCCGCGCCGAAGAACGCGCCGACGCAGGTGACAAGGCACAGAATCAGATAGGTAACGCTGAAGCTCTCAATGACGGTGTCGAGGCTCAGGTAGCACAGGCCGATACCGACGAGCAGTGTGGTCGTCAGGTTCTTCATTACAAACTGGAACCACTGGTAGCACGCGACTTCAATGTTCTCCGGCAGGAGGTTGAAGATCTTGCAGATGGCCACGGTAATGATCATCCAGGCGTAGGCGTGGATGCTGACGCTCGGAACGAGCTTCGACCAGAGCTTGGCGACGATGAAGCCCCACGCAAAGAACGAGTTGGAAACGAACAGACCAATACCGAGGTTTTTCACGTCGATCTTATCGCGCTTGGTCTGCATCTCGGGACTGATCTCCAGCTCCTTGGGATCGACGCTGCCCGCCTGCATCAGCGCACCCTGACCGTTCCACGTCTTGTTGGCGATGACCTTGACGATGATACCGGCAAAAACAATGGAGATCGCGTTGCCGATGGCGACCGCCGGTGTCATCACAGAGATGGCCTCTGCCGCCGTCATGGTATTGGAGCTTTCAAAGATCTTGGACAGGGGCACTGCGCCGGCGCCCATGCCGCCGCCCATGATGGGCAGGGCGATGAGCAGCAGCGCCTTGATGGTGCCGTAGCCCATGATGGCAGCCGCTCCCATACACAGGGCAAACGAGAGGATCAGGCCGCCGAAGATCGCGGGAAAGTAACGCGCCGCCGCCTTTTTCAGCAGCGTGCTGTTCATGCCGAGGATCGAGCCAGTGATCAGTGCGGCGATGTAAAAATCAAGGAACGCGCCGGTCGGCTGGAAAAACGAAGTGATGTTGCCCACAAGGTCAAAATTGCAGGCCATGTTGTAGACCTTCGTGCCGTCCTCCAGCGTACCCGTCAGCGCGGGCAGGAGATTAAAGTAATTCAAAAGCGCCGTACCGAACAGGACGACGATCGCGCCGCCGCCGAGGTAGGAGCGGATGATGGGCGTTTTTTCACCGATCTCATAGAGGATCGTGCCCAGCACGATCATGAATGCAAAGCAGCCGGACATGCCCTTGGGCAGGTTGCCGGTATAGGTTGCGATCAGCACGACGACGGCAAAAATCGCAAAGTAGTACCACGGAAGATTAAATAGCTTATAGGTTTCCTTTTTCTCTGACATGGTGATCCCTCCCGAATTGATTTGATTTTTCAGGGAAACCGGTGTATTCTATAATTTGGTTTAGATACGGGCCACGCCGCTCCTGCGCGCGGCTTCGGCGACCGCCTTCGCCACTGCGGGGCCGACGCGCGGGTCGAACGCCGCGGGGATGATGTAGTCCTCGGAGAGCTCGTCGCCCACAAGTCCCGCCAGCGCTTCCGCCGCCGCGA
>ERZ825670.4397-NODE-4397-length-10881-cov-3.836412_pt1 | contig 10881 bp, 8 predicted proteins | sample MGYA00519929_ERZ825670 | MGnify/ENA primary metagenome ERZ825670 (study PRJEB31778, sample SAMEA3449207) | human gut metagenome | biome: human gut; feature: human-associated habitat; material: faeces | place: United Kingdom | collected 2010/2012 ...
AGCTCATCCGCAGCGCCATCGAGTTCGATGACGTGGAGGTGGAAGAGATCCTGACCCCCCGTGTGGATGTGGTGGCTGTGGAGGATGATATCCCGCTGGAGGAGCTGGCCCAGACCTTTGCGGAGTCCGGTTACTCCCGTCTGCCTGTCTACCACGGCACCATTGATAACATCATTGGTGTGGTACATGAAAAGGATTTCTATATCGCCCGCCTGAAAAAGGCGACCAAGATCGATGATCTGGTGGTGCCCACCCTGTATACCACGGGCTCCACGCAGATCTCCCAGCTGCTGCGCACCCTCCGGGAGCAGCACCACCACCTGGCCGTTGTTGTGGACGAATACGGCGGCACCGAGGGTATCATCACGCTGGAGGATATCCTGGAAGAGCTGGTGGGTGAGATCTGGGATGAGCACGACGAGGTCACTGAGGACTTCCGCAAGCAGTCGGACGGCAGCTGGCTGGTGTCCGGCTCTGCCAGCGTCGATGATCTGTATGAGGAGCTCGACCTGCCGGAGGAAGAGGATATCGATTCCAATACCGTCAACGGTCTGGTGCAGGAAAAGACCTGCCATCTGCCCAAGGTAGGCGACCGCTTTACCCTGGGCGAGTACGATGGTGTTGTTACCCGCACCGCCAAGCGCCGCGTGACGGAGGTGCGCCTGACCCCCGCCGCCCCGGCTGAGGATGCCGAGAAGGATGACGAAAAGGATAAGCGCTTCTCCCGCCTTGCACAGCGCGGGGAGAGCCGCTGACAGGAAGCGTAAGATAGAAACAGTGAAACGCCGCCGGGTGGAGCTTTTGGCTCTGCCCGGCGGCGTTTTCTTGATTCAAGTCCTTGCCCGCGGCCCTGCACTGTGCTAAACTGAATAAAATACAGAACGCAGGAGGACAAGGAACTTGAAACGGATGTCGAAGTTTGCGCGCCGGTGTGCGGCGCTGATGCTGGCGGTGGTGCTGCTCTGCATGGCAGTGCCTGCCGCCTTTGCAGCGGAAGGGGACACCCTGCCCGCCGGTGCCACCACCATGGGCGGTGCCAACACTACTCTGATCCCGGACGAGGAGGAAAACTGCCTGAGCTGGCTCTTCGGCTCCGGCGATACCATCACCATGCCCTACCTGAACGTCAAGGGGCAGGGCCTGCGCCGGAACGTGACCCTGGATCTTGAGGACTGTCTGGTGGGCATCACCTACACCGAGCTGGGCTCCATCGGCAGCTATGTCAGTGACGCGGCGGCACAGCAGGCGTGGAAAGCGCAGGCGGTGGCCATCCACTCCTATCTGGAATACCACAAGAAATACGGCTCTTCGGCCAACGCGCTGGTGTACACCCCCGTGGATCAGATCCCTTCCTCTGCCCGCAGCGCCATCCGCAGGGCAGTCTCTGAGGTCAAAGACGAGGTGCTGACCTGCAACGGCAGCGTCATCGATGCAGTGTGGTCGGCCAGCGCGGGGTACAACACCCAGACCGGCGTGTACGGCACCTGCTCCAGCCGCGATGCCTGGGGCACCGAGGTGCCCTATCTGCAGAGCGTGGAAAGCCCCTATGAGGAGCAGTATCACAACCTGCTGCGCCGCTCCATCGGCAAGGATTATACCTATGTGGAGTACAACGACAGCCGCACCGGGGAGCCTTATACCGATGCGGACACCACCCACAAGAGCCTGGGCGGCTATGTGCAGTACAACACCTTTGTGTCCAACGGGCGCAGCTACCGCTACATCGGGCAGTTCGTCTCGTCCCGCTACTGCTTTGACTTTGGCACGGACGAAAACGGTACCCCCTGCATGACCTACTACGGCTTTGGCCACGGTGTGGGCATGAGCCAGTGCGGCGCGGTGGGCTATGCCGCAGAGCGGAACATGGGCTATAAGGCCATCCTCCGGCATTATTACAAGGATGCCAGCATCACGAGCCAGGGCAGCAGCGGCGGTCTGTTCGGCTGGCTGCGCAGCCTGTTTGGCTGACAAAATGCGCCCCGCGGCCATGGTACACGGCCTGAGCGGCCTTCTGGTGTCACGTTGGCGGCAAAAAAGAACCTCCAAAATTCTGGCAAGGGCTTCTCAAGTGCGGCGCAATTTGGTATACTATCGCAGGGCCGAAAGGTTTCTGTGATACAAAACAACGCATCTGCGTGATACACGTTGGCGGCTTGTCCGCATCAGACGTTTGGAAAATAAAAGTGTTTGCCAAGGAATGGAGAAGGAAGCATGGAGTTGGATCAGGAAAAATTGACCCGGAATGAATCGGAGCGCAGCCGGGAGCTGGCACAGCGCATCCGGCGGGAGCTCGGCCCCTGCAGCGTACAGGTGCTGGGCGGCGTCGGCGCACTGGAAAGTGCACTGGAAGCGACCGGTGCCGTGCAGCCTGCCGAGGGTGCTCTGCCGGAACTTCTGGTGGTGGTGGACCCGGAGTGGGTCACCCTGCCGCAGCAGCTGGCCGACCGGGTGCTGCTGGTGTGCAGCGAAGAAACGATGCTGGCCGCCTGCGCAAAGCAGCTGGCACAGCAGGGCCTGTACCGCGATTTTTCGTGGCAGAGCCGGGGCCGTGCCTTACAGACGGCTCTGTTTTGCCGCACGGACGCCCCGGATGCAGCCGGGCAGCTGGCCGGATATGAGGAAGAACTGGACATCCTGCGGGAGCGCATGGAGCTGGCCGAGCGCACCGGCGAAGAGCAGGGCCGCCAGCTGGAGCGTCTGCGCAGTGACCTTTCGCTGAGCCGCAGCCACGAGCAGGACCTGGAAAAAACGCTGAACAGCGTGGTCCAGTCCCAGTTCTGGAAGCTCACCTGGCCCATGCGGTATCTGGTGAGCAAGTGCCGCCAGCTGTGGCACACCTTCCCGCTGTTCGTCTTTCTGGCAACGCTGCGCCGGGTGGGCATCTCCGGCGTGATGGCCCGGGCGAAGGCCAAGCGGGAGTACAAAAAGCTGTTCCCGGGCAAAGCCATGCCCGCCGACCATTTTGCCACCCCGGAGCTGCTGGTAAAGCAGGCGGCCAACCAGCCGACAGGCCCACTCATCAGCATCGTGGTGCCGCTGTACAACACCCCGCAGCAGTTCCTGGTGGAGCTGCTGGACTCGGTGCAGAATCAGAGCTACCGCAACTGGGAGCTGTGCATGGTGGACGCCGGGCAGGATGAGACGGTGGGCCAGACCGTGAAGGCTCGCGCCGCCTCCGACCCCCGCATCCGTTATCGGAAGCTGGACAAGAACGACGGCATTGCCGGCAACACCAATCAGGGCTTTGCTATGGTCAAGGGCGACTATGTGGCCCTGCTGGACCACGACGATATCCTGCATCCGTGCGCTCTGTGGTATGTGGCACAGGCCATCGCCGAGCAGGGAGCCGACTTCGTGTATACGGACGAGGTCACCTTTGAGGGCGACATCGACCACCTGACGGTGTACCACTTCAAGCCGGATTATATGCTGGACAACCTCCGCTCCAACAACTACATCTGCCACCTGAGCGTGTTCAGTGCCGCGCTGCTGGCCAAGGTGGGCGGCGACGAGCGGGCGGAGTTCAACGGCAGCCAGGATTATGACCTGTACCTGCGCCTGACCGAGCAGGCCAAAAAGGTGGTGCACATCCCGCACCTGCTGTATTACTGGCGCTCCAGCCCCACCAGCGTGGCAAGCAACATTTCGGCCAAGACCTACTGTCTGGAAGCTGCGGTCAAGGCCCTGTATGCCCACTACGAGCGTGTGGGTGTTCCGGTGGATGAAGTTTCCATGATCCCGGGTACGCCGGGCTTCTATAAGACGGACTATACCATCACAAAGCCGGGCCGGGTCAGCATCCTGATCCCCAGCTGCGACCATTCTTCCGACCTGCGCACCTGCGTGGAGTCCATCTACCGCAGGAGCACCTATGAGGATCTTGAGATCATCGTCATCGAGAACAACAGCAGGGAGCCTGCCACCTTCCGCTGCTATGAAAAGCTGCAGAAGGAGCACAAGAACCTGAAGGTGATCACATGGCAGGGCACCGGCTTCAACTACAGCGCCCTGAACAACTTTGGCGCAAGGGAAGCCACCGGCGAATACCTGCTGCTGCTCAACAACGATACCGAGGTCATTTCTCCGCGCTGGATCGAAGAAATGCTCATGTACGCCCAGCAGGACCGTGTGGGCTGCGTGGGCGCAAAGCTGCTTTATCCGGACAACACCATCCAGCACGCGGGCATCGGCTTCGGCTTTTTGACGCTGGCGGCCCACATGCACAAGAACTTCCCGGTGGGCCACCCCGGCTACATGGGCCGTCTGGTCTACGCACACGATGTGTATGCCGTCACCGCTGCCTGCCTGATGGTGCGCAAGGAAATTTATGACGCTGTCCACGGCCTGGACGAGAGCTTTGCCGTGGCCTTCAACGATGTGGATTTCTGCGTGCGCGTGCGGGAGGCCGGCTACACCAACGTGTTCACCCCCTTTGCCCAGCTGTACCACTACGAGAGCAAGAGCCGCGGTCTGGACGAGAACCCGGTCAAGCGCAAGCGCTTTATCTCGGAGGTGGAGCGCTTCCAGAAGCGGTGGGCAAAGCAGCTGGCCGCAGGCGACCCCTGCATGAACCCGAACTTTGACCTGATGAAAGAGGACTTCAGCTTTGATATCAAGCCGCTGGAGTAAAACCCTCTCAGTCTGCTGCGCAGACAGCTCTCCCGAAGGGCGAGCCTTATGAGGGATTTTTGATTGAAAAGAGGAACCGCAGTGGAGCTTTCTGCCTGCATTGTAGTCTATAACGGCGCGGAAGAAGCGCTGAAAGCGGCCCAGACCGTGCTGGAATGCACCCGCCGCCACCCGCTGACCCTGTATCTGGTGGACAACGCCAGCCCGGATGGCAGCGGCGACCGCCTTGCCAAAGCGGCAAAGAACGGCACTTTGCACATCCGCGAAAACCAGAAGGTGGAGGTGCTCTGCCGCACCGAGAACGGCGGCTTTGGCACCGGGCACAATACGGTGCTCAGCCTGCTGCAGAGCAAAGTGCACTTTATCCTGAACCCGGATATCCAGCTGACGGCAGACACCCTCAGCGACCTTGCCGACTGGATGGCGGCGCACCCGGACGCCGTCATGGCCCGCCCGGCCCTCACCTTCCCGGACGGCAGACCCCAGCGCCTGCCGCTGCGCCGGTGCAATGTGCGGGCCATGGCCTACCGCCAGCTGCCCTGCCTGAAGTTCTGGGCCAAATACAACGAGCGTTATCTCATGGCAGATAAGGACCTGACAAAGCCCACCGAGATCGAGTTCTGCACCGGCAGCTTCTCGGCGGTGGACACGGCCGTGTTCAAGGCTGTGGGCGGTTTTGATGAACGCTACTTCATGTATGTGGAGGACGCCGACCTCACCCAGAAGATGCGCACCAAAGGCAAGGCGTATCTTGTGCCCCAGTATACGGCCATCCACGCCTGGCACCGTGCTGCCCACCGCAGCCTGAAGCCTTTTTTGTGGCAGCTGCGCAGCCTGATGCGCTACTTTTCCAAATGGGGCTTTGCGTGGTAAGATAAAAAATTTTTGCAACGGCTTTTCCGGAAATTTTGCCGGAAGGGCCGTTCTTTCTTGCTTTTTATGTGAATTGATAGTAAAATAAAGTGAGCTGTTATCTCCTTTTGCAGGAGAGGACAGTGCTGAACAAGTTGACAGCGGACGCAGCTCCGCTTTGAATCCATACGCAGTCTGGCCGGTACGCCGCCCGGGCTGCGTACAGCTGCACAACTTTTTACAAAAGATTAAAGGAGTGCACAAAAATGAAAGGTATCATTCTCGCCGGCGGTGCCGGCACCCGGCTTTACCCGCTGACCATGGTCACCAGCAAGCAGCTGCTGCCGGTCTACGACAAGCCGATGATCTATTACCCCCTGTCCACGCTGATGCTGGCAGGCATTCAGGATATCCTGATCATCTCCACCCCCACCGATACGCCCCGCTTCGAGGCGCTGCTGGGCGATGGCAGCCAGTACGGCATCCATCTGCAGTATAAAGTCCAGCCTTCGCCGGACGGCCTGGCACAGGCCTTCATCCTGGGCGAGGAGTTCATCGGCGACGACTGCTGCGCCATGGTGCTGGGCGACAACATTTTCTACGGCAGCGGCTTCCGGGCCCGCCTGAAGCAGGCGGCGGCGGATGCGCAGCAGGGCCGGGCCAGCATTTTCGGCTATTACGTCAATGACCCCGAGCGCTTCGGTATTGTGGAGTTCGACGAGAACGGCAAGGTCATCTCCGTGGAGGAGAAGCCCCAGCACCCCAAGAGCAACTACTGCATCACGGGCCTGTATTTCTATGACAACCGGGTGGTGGAGATGGCCAAGCGGGTGAAGCCCAGCGCCCGGGGCGAGCTGGAGATCACGGACCTCAACCGGCTCTATCTCGACGCTGACCGGCTGAAGGTGCAGCTGCTCGGCCGCGGCTTTGCCTGGCTCGACACCGGCACGGTCGAGAGTCTCATGGACGCGGCGGTCTTTGTCCAGACGGTGCAAAACCGGCAGGACGTCATCATTTCCGCGCCGGAAGAGGTGGCCTATCACATGGGCTGGCTCACGAAGGCGCAGCTGCTGGCTGCCGCTGCGCAGTATCACAACGCGCCCTACGGCGCGCATCTGCGCGCGGTCGCGGAGGACAAGCTGGTGTTTGAGAGGGAACTGCATGATTAGATTCGTAACCGGCGGCGCCGGCTTCATCGGCGCGAATTTCCTGTTTTATCTGCGTGAGCGCTATCCGGACGACCGGCTCGTGTGCATCGACAAGCTCACCTATGCCGGCAATCTCTCCACGCTCGCGCCGCTGCTCGGGCAGCCAAATTTCCGCTTTGCCAAAGTGGACATCTGCGACCGTGAGGCGGTCTGCGCCCTCTTTGCCGAGGAGCGCCCCGACGTGGTCATCAACTTCGCGGCCGAGAGCCATGTGGATCGCTCGATCGCCGACCCGTCGCTGTTTTTGCAGACGAACATCATCGGCACGTCCGTGCTCATGGACGCCTGCCGCGAATACGGAAACATCCGCTTCCATCAGGTCTCGACCGACGAGGTCTACGGCGACCTGCCGCTCGACCGGCCGGAGCTGCTGTTCACCGAGCAGACGCCGCTGCACACGAGCTCGCCCTACAGCAGCTCCAAGGCCGCGGCTGACCTGCTCGTGGGCGCGTACGGACGCACCTACGGTCTGCCGGTCACGATCTCGCGCTGCTCGAATAACTACGGGCCGTATCAGTTCCCGGAAAAGCTCATCCCGCTCATGATCGTGAGCGCCCTCGCCGACCGGCCGCTGCCGGTGTACGGGCAGGGACTGAACGTGCGCGACTGGCTGTATGTCACCGACCACTGCAAGGCCATCGACCTCGTGGTCGAGCGCGGGCGTATCGGTGAGGTGTACAACATCGGCGGCCACAACGAGATGCGCAACATCGACATCGTGCGCCTGATCTGCCGCAAGCTCGGCAAGCCCGAAAGCCTCATCACCTACGTCGCCGACCGGCAGGGGCATGACCTGCGCTATGCCATCGACCCCACGAAGATCCACACGGAGCTCGGCTGGCTGCCGGAGACAAAGTTCGCCGACGGCATCGGCCGCACGATCGACTGGTATCTCGCCAACCGCCCCTGGTGGGAGGAGATCGTCTCCGGCGAATACCAGAGCTACTACGCGCGGATGTACGGGGAGCGCCCGACGCCGGAGCAAACGTGAAACGCGCGGGAAAACGCATCCGCCGTGCGCTGCCGGCGCTGCTGCTGGCACTCGTGCTCACGGTGGGCATCTCGGCTGCCGTGTGCCGTGTTTCGCTCAAGACGACGGAATATACCGCCGCCGTGCGCGGGCTCACAGCGCCGGTTCGTGCCGTCGTGCTCAGCGACCTGCACAGCCGCGAATACGGCAAGGACAACGCGGCGCTGCTCGCGCGCGTGGCGCAGCAGCAGCCGGATGCGATCTTCTGCGTCGGCGATTTTATTGACAGCGATGCAGCGCCAGAGCAGCTGCAGCGGCTGTATCAGCTCCTGCGCCGCCTCGGTGAGATCGCGCCGGTGTTCTTTTCGCCCGGCAATCATGAGATCACCTACATGGAGTCTCACGGCTCTGAGCTGCTTGACGCCGTGGCCGCGACCGGGGCGACCGTGCTCTACGACCGCTGGGTGCAGACGACGCTCGGCGGTGCGGCCGTGCGCATCGGCGGCAGCTGCGGCCATTTTCGGGACATCAATCGCAGCGCCAAGCTCGACTATGCGATGGAGGAGACCATCGGCGCGGCGGATGTACCCGGCATCATGCTGCTGCATATGCCGGAGAGCCTTCTGCTCGACGATGCGCGTGAGCGCTGGACGGGGCAGGTCTTTCTCAGCGGCCACACGCACGGCGGCGTGATCCGCATCCCGCTGATCGGCGGTCTCGTTGCGCCGACACAGGGACTTTTCCCGAAGTACGATCAGGGGAAGTTTACGGTCGACGGCCGCATGACGCTCATCATCACGTCCGGGCTCGCGGGCTATGCGTGCGTGCCGCGCGTATGTAATCGACCGGAGGTCTGCGTGGTGGATCTGATACCCGAGGAGGGAAAATGATATGACGGTCAGCGAAGCGCTGCTCAACTGCATATCCGCCGCTCTGAACGGGCGTGAGTGCGCACTGACGCTCGCGCCGGATGACTGGACGGCGCTGCTGCGTCTGGCGGGGGAGCAAAAGCTCCTGCCGCTCGTGTATGCGGCGGTGCGCGGCACGCCGGGCTTTGCTGCCGCGCCCGAAGCGGTGCGCGCAGCCGCGCGCCGGCAGACCATGCGGGAGGCGGCGGCACAGACCGTGCACACGGAGGCGTTTTTGCGGCTCTATCAGGCGCTGCGCGCCGAGGGGCTTGCGCCGGTCGTCGTCAAGGGCATCGTTTGCCGCGCTCTGTATCCGCAGCCGGAGCTGCGCCCCTCAAGCGATGAGGATCTGTATCTCACGGCGGCGGAGATGCCGCACTTTCACGCCGTGCTGCTGCGCGCGGGCTTTGTGCTGACAGAGCCGGAGCGCGACTACCGCAGTGCGCACGAGGCGCGCTATGTGCATCCGGACACGGGACTGGTCGTGGAGGGGCACTGGGCACTGTTTCCGACGGAATATGCCGTCTATGCCGCGCTCAATGTGCAGCTGCCCGACCTGATGCAGCGGGCGCAGGACTGGGAGACCGGCGGCGTGACGCTGCGCGTGCCCGATGCGTGCGACCATCTGATCTTTCTGCTTTTGCACGCGTTCAAGCATTTTATCAGCAGCGGTGTCGGCGTGCGCCAGCTGTGCGATATTGCGCTCTGGATGCGGCGCTTCGGCGCGCAGATCGATTGGCAGCGTGTGTGCGCGGCACTGCGCGCGACGCACAGTGAGGGCTTTGCCGCAGCGGTCATCGATGCTGGCGTGCATTGGTTCGGTCTTGAGCGCGCGGCGGCGCATATCCCGCCGGACTGGGAGACGCTCGAGAGCGCGGCGCTGCTCGCCGATGCGCTCTCCGGCGGCGTGTACGGCAGCGCGGACAGCACGCGCCGGCACAGCTGCACGATCACCATTCACGCGGCGGACCGGGCGCATCGCGGCGGCACGGGGCGCGCATCGCTCTGTGCGGCGCTCTTTCCCGGGCGCGAGGTGATGGCGGGCTGGTATCCGTATGTCGCCCGCTGCCCGGCACTGCTGCCGGCGGCGTGGGCGCAGCGCATCTGGCGCTACCTGCGCACGCGCGGCAAGCACACCGGTGCGCAGGACAGTCTGCGTGTCGGCGCACAGCGCGTGGAGCTGCTGCGCCAATACCGGGTCTTATAAAATAACCGCAGCCCGTGGACACATACCACGGGCTGCGGTTTTTTGGCTTTGTGTCATTCTGCGTCCAGCCGTTTTTCCAGACAAACGAGCTTTACGCCTGCGATGCCGTTGAAGGTGCACGGCACGATGGCGGCCTCGCGGAAGCCGAGACGGGCGTAGAGCCGGCGGGCAGCGGCGTTTTTTGCATTCGTGTCGATGCGCAGCACCGTGCAGCCGAGCGCGCGGGCGCGCTGCTCGTAAAAGCGCACGAACTGCGTCCCGCAGCCGTGCCCGGCCACCGCCGGGTCAACGACGAGCGTGTGCAGCACGAGCACCTGCTCCGGCGGCGCTGCGTATTGCCACGGCACCTGCGCGTAGACCGGCACCTGCACTTGGTCGATGCGCCCGGCGGCGACGAGAACGCCATCATCCTCGAGCACGAACAGTGCCCCGTCGTCGAGCGCGGCCTGCGCGGTCGCGCGTGTCGGGTAGACGCCGCGCGCCCAGCCGACGCTGGCGGCGCCGGTCTCCTCTGCGGTGTGGATCGCGTCGTAGATCTGCTCGATGCGCGGCAGATCGTCTGCGGTCGCGGGACGGATATCGGTCATGGGTGTACCTCCTTTGGCGGCTCCCGGAAGATGTCCTCCGGGATCAGGGCTGCGAGCGCGCGCTGTCCGGCGGGCGTGTGGTGCACGCCGTCGGTCGTGTAGGCCGCGATGAGCGCGTCCGGGTCGTCGGGGTCTGCCAGAGCGTCCAGCGGGATGTAGCCGTCGGCGGGGCAGTCCGCGCTCTGAAACCACGCGTTGAGCTCCGGCCGCAGCGCGTCGAGCTTGCGGCCTTTGACCAGCTCACGGGCAAATTCCAGCGGCTCCGTGTAGGTACGGGGCAGATTCTGGACCTGCACCAGACGTCCGGCCCAGCGCCCCGTCCGGTTCGCGCCGTAGAACTGAAGCAGCCCACGGACACGCCCGTCGTCGCACACAGCGGCCTCGATGGCGTCGTATTTCTTGGTGCTGGTCTTGCCCAGCTCCTGCCGGATTTCCAGCATCCGCTGAACGTGGTCGGCATTGTCGCGGCCCAGCAGCTCTTTGATCGTCTCCTTGCGGAGAGTGGTGATGTCGTCGCCGG
>ERZ825670.4413-NODE-4413-length-10838-cov-5.188074_pt1 | contig 10838 bp, 8 predicted proteins | sample MGYA00519929_ERZ825670 | MGnify/ENA primary metagenome ERZ825670 (study PRJEB31778, sample SAMEA3449207) | human gut metagenome | biome: human gut; feature: human-associated habitat; material: faeces | place: United Kingdom | collected 2010/2012 ...
ATAGCCTTCTTTAATAAGATTATATATAGTTATACTTTTATTAATATCTAATATACTTCTTATTATTTCTTTATAATTATATTTTTCTCTTACTTTTACTTTATTTTTTCTTAATATAAAGATATATAGTAATAACATTATTATAATAAATATCATTATATTTACTGAGTATAACAGTAAGACTTTAATATAATCATCTAATTTAAATACTTGATATAAAAGTATACTTGATATACTAATAATTAATAATAGTAATAATAAATATATATTAAATAATTTATTATCCAGTTTTTTATATTTTGTATATTCTAGAAATATACTTGTTATTTTAATTATAATTATAGTTAAAGTAAATAATACTCCAAGTACATTTATTATATTTAATCCTTTAATAGACATAACACTACCTATTAAGAATGATAATGCACTAAATACTATAAATAATAAACTAATAAATATAATTGTTATTTTATATATTTTATATTTATTTTTATACTTTTCTAATGTACTTTTTATATTTAATTCTGAAAATATATTATATAGTAATATACTTAGACTAGAGCTTAATACTAAATTTAATATATTACTATTCTTAGTAATGTAGTTTAATAGTACTAAAAATAACATAAATAGTAAATATATAATATTAATTTTCTTTTTCATTACTCACCTACAATTAAATTATATATTAAATATTAAATTTTTGCAATTTTTTTTAAAAAATGGTTGCTATTTTTTTAATGTTGTTGTATAATCTATATTGACTGATGTCTTGGTAGCTCAGCTGGATAGAGCAATCGCCTTCTAAGCGATCGGTCTGGAGTTCGAATCTCCACCAGGACACCACTTTAAATATTAAAGCCTTATAAAATAAGGCTTTTTTATTTTACTTTTCACCTATTTTGGAGTAATTAAAAAATACTAGAGTTTATTATTCTAGTATTTTTTTTAATTAGTTTGAACAGCAGTCACATTAGCTTTAACAATAATATTTTTACTATCAATATCATCATTAGCCTTATTTCCATCTATATAAAATATTATTAGATAATCTTGTCTTGTACCGTCATCAGCAAGTGCTTTTTCATAGACAGTTCTACTACCAGAACTTGGAATAGTATCTGTAGCTAAAATATCAAAAGTCATATTTTCTAGCGTTCTTGCATCAACTCCAGAAAATAGGGATGCATCATAACTTGCTACTACATAATTTAGTGCTCCAGAACAACTACCCGAAGCATTATATATGCTTGGTATTAAATCTGCATTTAATTGAATGGATAATTTGGCTTTTACTTTTGTGCATTTTGGATCTTTGCTAGCACTTAAATTAGTTACAGCCATTCCTCTTTTTATTGTAATCTTATTATTAGATATTAATTTATTAGCATCTACAAGTAGCATATCATCAGTAACTAAATTACCTTCGGTATAATTAATATTAAAACAAGCTGTATTACCACTTATATTTATTCTACTACTTTCCCAAGTAAACCAAGCAAAAGTAAATCCTGCGATCAATATAACAAATAGTACTATACCAATAATAGTTCCAATTATTTTAATTTTTTTATTTTCCTTCATAGATATCTCCTACTCTTTCTATTTAAGTATATCATTTTGAAGTTTATTAGTCAATTGAAAGAAAATATTTTTTATTTCAAATCACTTAATGTTAAAGCATATACCTCATTATTATTAACATAAAAAGATACTGTTTCTAAATTATTATATATATCATTCATAGAAAGTCCTATTGTGTATATAACTTCTTCAAGTATTTTGTTACTATCTGGATCACTTAATAATAGTTCATTGAAATTTAATTTTAAATTATTACCTTCTAATTCATAGTCATTTAATACTACACCGGCATTTAAATGACTCATTAAATTTGTTTCATATATTGGAGAACTACTTAATTCTTTAATTATTACTTTTACCGGTTCTATTTCCTCTTTATTTATATATTTAGTTACTGGTACATAATAATTACTATCGTTATATTTATTTACATAATATACCGTATATGAATCAATATTATTAATCGTTGTTAATTCATATTCTTTATTTATACCATAACTTCTATCTAATACTGAAGGAATTATTTTTTTGCTATGTGGAAGATTTGTTAATATATTTCCTTCTACTTTAATTATTATTTTATCTATACCTTTGATACTAGTTAAAGTATAAATTATTGATTCAATCATCTTTTCTTCTTCTACTTCTGATACATCAAGAAATTCTTTTGAAAAATCTATTGTTAATATTTTATCTTTTAATTCTATATTAAGTATACTAGTATCTGGTGGTATAATACTCCTGAAGCCATTAGGAATAATATTTGATTTTTTTCCTCCAATAGTAAGACTATCTAATAGATCTTTAGCTTTATCTATATCATTACAATTACAACTAACAATATTTGTTCTTGCTACATAATCATTTTTATCTATTAAATATATTGTGTCAGTAATATTATTATAAGTATATTCAATATCTTTGTTTTTTAATTCTATTTCTTTTCTATTATCTGGTATTAAATATATTATTAGCAGCAGTAAAACTGCTGCAGTAGATACCATTATTTTTTTAATAGACATTCTTTTTAACATAAACCTATCACCTAGTAAAATATATGTGTTAATTAGTAAATAAATTACATGAGAAAAAGAAAAAAGCACAATTTGTGCTTATAATGATATTTCACCAAGCCTAATTAGTTCTACCACCGCTTGTGCTCTTCCTTTTACAGATAGTTTTTGCATAGTATTAGAAATATGATTTCTAACTGTTTTCTCACTAATATTTAAAATATCAGCTATTTCTTTCGTACTTTTATTATCCACTAGTAACGAAAATACTTCTTTTTCTCTTTTGGTTAATATACCTTTACTCATAAATACCTCACTTCCCTTGTACATAGGGTGGTCAATGTCTTTTCATATTATTGTATTCCTATATTAAAATAAAGTGAGGTATTTTAACCTAATTTAATTAAATTTTACTGAAATATACATTTTATTATCAAATTCTTTTTGAACTAGTCGCATTATTTCATTAGCTTTAGAGGTATTAGAATCATCTGAATCGAGTACCACTCTTACATTATCACCATCTATTTTAACAAAATTATCACAACTGCACATTTCTTTTATCTTAGTTTCTATTGTCTCTTCTTTAGAAGAATTTTTATTTATTAATTTTAATTCTTCAAAATAATTGTTTTTTTCTTCGATACTGACACTTTTATCAGTAATTTTTTCTTTCAAGCTATTTATTTTTTCTTTAACTGTGGTATCATCTTCTACTTTAAGAGAAGCAACTACACTTGATTCTTTTATTTCTGTACTTGTAGTTTCTGATTCTTTATTTGATAAATCTTTATCAAATACTTCATTAGGCATTGTTACATAATAAATAGATAATACTAATACTAAGCTAAATAATGTTAAAAACCATAAATTTTTCTTATTAATCATATTCTTTCCTCTTCTTTCTATTTAAATATATTAGTAATAAGAAAAAAATATGAAATAAATTCATATTTTTTAGCTTCTTTTATAATAAATGATAGTTTGTTCCTCTTTTGAAATTTCTTGTTTTAATATCAGCATATTGGCATCCTCTAAAGTAACATAATATTTGCCTTTTAAATACCAATCATTATCTTTAATATTTAAGATACCGCCTTCATATGTATAATTTACTGTGCCACACTCGATATTATCATCACTATTATAGTAGCAAAGTTTCATATTATTATTTTTTTGTAATTCAATAACACATCTCCATGGAACCATATTAGAAGTTTCTTTTCCATCTAATATAGTTTTATTTTCTTCAAGTCTCCATGTTCCATATAGTTCTTCTATTTTTATATTATTTCTATTTGTAATATAAATAATAGTTACAAAAATAATTGCAAATACTAGTACTAATAGTAGTATAATTAATATCTTTTTTTTCATAATATTTCACCTCTAATTACATGCATCATAAGTTCCTGTACAACTACCATTTGGCTTTTGCTGATATACTCTACACTGGTTATTTACGCATGCAGCACCACATGAATTACTAGCACTACATTGACTATCTTTAGTACAATAGCCACATGGTTTTACGGGAGAACCGCCAGTACCACCACCACCAGTACCACCACTACTAGGGCAATACCAATTAGCCTTAAGTTCAATATTGTATTCATCACTATCAACATCAAACCACTGCCTAATGACTTTACTTTCTGGATAATAGTACCAACCATATAGTGAGCAGCCGCTTCTTGATATCCTTGGCATAGTAATATTCGTTAAATAATAACTACTATCAAAGGTATACCTTACTCCTGCGGTGGCCATAAAGAAGAATTCTGTAGTGCCATCACTAAATTTACCTCCATCAGCATAAAATGTAACTTTATGACATTGTGTTAAATTATTTCTGAGAATAGTGCCTGATGTACTTTGTTTATTCTTTGATGTGTAGTTACATCTTGCATCAGCGCTTGAAGCAGAATCACATGTAGTAATATAATAGTAATCACTACCTGAACATCTATAATCATTAATAGAATCTTCCTTAATCCAATTAACATATAATGTTACTTCACAATCTGAATTAGATGCATCACATAAATCATTGACATCATATCTAGTTGCTTGATTAAATGTATTTTTTGCATCATTATACCATTCTTTACCACTAACTGCTTTATAGCCACTTCTTACAATATTTATATATGCAGGATTATTATAATTATATAAACCATTCGAACCTAACATATCACCATAATTATATGCTTCTATTATTGTACTTCCGTTTAATGTTACATATGATCCACTTGTACTATAAGCAGAATTATTAGTATTTAATTGACCACCATTAACATTATATTTAATTTTAATTTTATTTGCCTTCCAGCCAGCATAGACTGTTATATTTTTTGTATAGTTATATGTATCAGATGATAAATATTGTGCTACTCTTCGGCCTTCATTTACACCATATGTTAAATAATGGTTATATAATTTATCTGCATCATAATTAAAAGCATTATATAAATCTGGATTTGTATCAGCATAATAATTTAAAGGTTTGTCTTTGTAATCAGGGTTATACCATCCAATAAAAGTATAGCCTTTCCTTTTTGGAGTACATAAAGTACCAATTTGTGAATTATAATTAACAGTCTTTGATGTACATCCACTTCCATTATTATTATTATATGTTATGGTATATGTTGACAATTTAGTTATTGGATAATATGTTTCACTCTTATTTATAGATTTTGAAATATTTACATTCCAACTACTTGTTGTAGCACTACTATTAGTATTCCAACCAACTACACTATATCCTGCTTTTTTTATAATTGGAGAAGTTATACTACAACTTTTATTTCTATCTGCTAAACATAACTTTTTAATATCACTAGTTTGTCCACCAATTGTATCAGCAGTTCCTCTACTAAATATAGTTATATAAGAACTAAAACTTTTTGTACTTGACTTAGAATTATTACTTTTATCTCTTGTTTCAGCAGTAACATCAAAATCCCCATTCTCTGTATAAGAAAGTATTACTTCTTTATCTGATACTTTATACCAAGAATTAATTGATATTTCCTTGGTCTCTTTATCACAAACATAATTATTTGTTATAGTACTTAATGTACACTTCTTTACATTTTTATTAGATGTAGCATTAATATCAGATTTAAAATAATGATTACCATTTTGATTACCATTTTCATCTATTATATTGGTATCATCATAAGTTATCTTAATACTATCATTTGTATTTATATTTATACTTGGAGATTTTACTTCTTTTGTTTTAACTATTTCTGGAGTAGAACAAGCACGTGAATCATTTTTTGATGTCATACAAACTTTAACATAATAGTTTTTGTTTTGCACTAATCCTTCAATCTTACACTCTTTATTAGTGATTGTACCTTTGCTTGTAAAATTACCACTGGTAGTTTCGTCATAAAGACATTCTCTCTTTTTAATATTACTAACATTACCATCTTTAGTTTTAAATTCGGCATCTGTAAATTCTGCAATTATAGTATCAGTATATGTATTTTTTTTGTTAATGATAGGCAATTTCTTTATATCTTCTGGTTTAATATTACCAGTACAATATTGATGTGCCTCGCGTTTTTCTTCATCTTCATTGAAGGCTTGTAAAGTTAAAACAAATTCTTTTTTTATTACTTTAGTAGTTTTATCTTTTACTACTGCTATATAATCATTTAAACTTATGCTATTACCTTCAACACTCTTAGCATTTTTATCTAAAAGACCCTTATTAATAAGTTCTTGTATTGTAGTACAAAAATATATATTATTAAGTTTATTAGAAGCCTTCCAAGTATCATCTGTGTATTCATTTGAATATGTTCTAGCAGCTTCTTTTATACCAGCTAATGTTAATTTTGAGCCTTCATCTTTAGCACTTTTTACTGAACTAATAATACCATATGTTGTTAGACCTAATACTAAACCTATTATTAATATTGTGGCTAATAACTCTATTAAAGTAAATCCTTTATTTGATAACTTCTTCATTCTCTATCACCTACCATAATTAAATTATATAGTAAAAAGAAAAAAAGAGCAAGATTTTTATATCCTTATTGGATCAAAATCAAACTCTACTTTTACCTTGGAATTATTTTTATACATACTATCAATAAATTTTAATGTATCATATAGGTTATTATCCTTTTGATATTTTAATATTATTTGATAATGATATATATTATTTATTTTAAACATACTTGCAGTAGTAGGTCCCAATATTATGGTACTGGGGTTTAATTTACTTTTTAAATAGTTTCCTATTTTACCGGATTCTTCAAAACCTATATTATAATCTTTAGAGGTAATACTAATTAAAGTCATATAATAGTATGGTGAATATTTTAGCATTTTACGCATTTGCATTTCTTCTTTATAGAAACTTATATAGTCGTGTCTTGAAGATAATTCGATACTATAATGTTCTTTATTATATGTTTGGATTATTACTTCACCAGGACTTGTACTACGGCCCGCTCTACCAGATACTTGGGAAAGTAACTGGAAGGTATTTTCTCCCGCTCTAAAGTCTGGTACCATTAATGATGAGTCAGCAAATACTACTCCCACAAGAGTTACCAGTGGAAAATCTAAGCCTTTAGCTATCATTTGAGTACCTATTAAGATATCATATTTATGACTACCAAAGTCTTCAATTATTTTTTCATGTTGTCCTTTTTTACTAGTGGTATCGACATCCATTCTAACTATTTTAGTGTCATATAATTTATGTAATTCTTCTTCTAGTTTCTCAGTACCAAGTCCATAGTCTTTGACATTTTCTCCACCACATTTAGGGCATTTATTATTTAATGGTACTGCTTTACCACAGTAATGACATTTTAGATTGTTACTACTTTTATGATAAGTATATGTAATATCACAGTTTGGACATTTCAAAGTATAACCACAGTCCCTGCAGGTTATTACTGAAGAGTATCCTCTTCTATTTAGAAGTAATATTACTTGTTCATTTTTAGTTAGTTTTTCTTTTATCTTCTCTTTTAAAATACTTGATAATATGAAATTGCCTTTTTTTACTTCTTCTTTCATATCTACTATTTGGACTTTAGGAAGAGTACTAGATCCTACTCTAGTAGTTAGTGTTAAAAGTTCATATACTTTATTTCCTGCTCTTGCCATTGATTCTAGACTAGGAGTAGCACTACCAAGTAATACTGGGCATTTATGATAGTTACTACGCCAAATAGCTATATTTTTGGCATTATACCTTGGATGATTTTCTTGTTTATATGAAGAAGTATGTTCTTCATCGATTATTATTACTCCAATATTATTAAATGGTACAAAGATAGCACTTCTTGTACCTATTACTATCTTAGATTTACCTTCGGTTATTTTTCTATATTCATCATATCTTTCAGTATCAGATAATTTAGAATGTAATACGGATATTATATTACCAAATCTAGAAATAAATTTACCTACTATTTGAGGTGTTAGACTTATCTCTGGTACTAACATAATAGCAGTCTTTCCATTACTAATAGCCTTTTCTATAATATTCATATATACTTCAGTTTTACCAGAACCGGTAACTCCATATAAAAGAAATGTTTTTGAAGTACCGAATGAATTTATTACTCTAGAAGCTACTTCTTCTTGTTTATCAGTTAGTTCTACTTTCTTATAGTTATGTGAACCTGTATAATTATATCTTTTTTCTTCTTCCATGACTATTTTAGCAAAACCATATTTAATAATAGTATTAATACTACTAGTCATTTTAGTTATTAAGATATCTCCTTCTTTTAACTTACATAATATATTTATTTGACTTTCATATTTACAATCTTTAATATACTCGTCTATTTCTTCAATACTTTTTAATCTTTTAAGATATTTATTATATTTTATTTTGATATTGGTATTTATTTCAGCTTTTAGGGCTTTAGGTAGCATTACTTGATAGGCTGATACTAATGAACATAATAGTTTATTACTCATATCTTTACCTAGAAGAAGCATTTCTTTATTTAATACTGGAGTATCATCTACTATATCTAGTATATCTTTTATTTTGGTTTTATCATAATTTATATCTGGATTTATCTTAGTAACAAATCCTTCAAGAATCATTTTACCAAAACTTATTTTTACTCTAATACCTACTTTTATTTTACTTATTAATTCTTTTGGTACTGAATAGATATAATTTTGATCTACTGCTTTGGCTCCTATTTGAGTTAATACATTTATATACATACTACCACCTACTTATTATTTTATCATATTATTATGAAATTTGTTTATTAAATATTTAAGATGGCTATAATATTTTATAGCCATCTTCCATTAGTTATATTTAATATTTCGTTATTTTCATATTTACTAGTATAATTAATAATCTTTTTAATTAGATTTTTAATACTTTTATCACTATTTAAATCTATATCTTTTATATCTATTATTTTTTTTAAGCCTATTTTATATTTATAACTATTTACATACATATATAGACTCCTATCAATTAATCTAATTATTTTTACTTCTTCTTCGTTATCGGCATTACAAGAGAATATTAAATCTTTATACCAATCTATTAAATCAAATGATAATTCATCTTCATAGTCGACTTCTGAATTTATTATATCATCGTAATGTGGACAACATTTTAATATCTTTTTTACATTAGATATATCTATAGTTTGTGTAATCATAGGCTCTCCTTTATTTTACACTTACATTATAGCAATAGTTTATTTATTTGTAAAGATATTCGACATATTTAGATAATATATTATATTCACTTTAATTCTAAGGTATTAAAGTGTTGTTATTAGCCTATAGTCTAATAACAATGTATCTACATACCCATTATATATAAGCCATAAATATATACTTAGTTATTACTCTTATATGTTAGATATCCTGTAGTATAATTAGCCATACTTACATCTGTTTTAGTACTATCAAATGGTATTTTACCTTGTAATGAAGAGCAACTACCAAACATATTTGTAGAACCTGTTACTTTACTAGTATTCCATAAATCTGATGCATATATTGTTTTTAAAGAACTCGCTAAATAAAACATTCCATCCATATAAGTAACACTAGAAGTATCAAAACTTGATAAATCTAATATCGTTATTTTAGAGCAATACATAAACATATACCAAGTACTTGTTACTTTACTAGTATTAAAACTAGATATGTTTAGACTTACTAATGAAGTACAACCTCTAAACATTTCTTCCATATTGATTACATTTGATGTATCAAAGTTTGATAAATTCAAATTTGTTAATGAACTGCAATAACTAAACATTCCTTTCATATTAGTAACACTCGATGTATTAAATGAACTTAAATCTAAGCTAGTTAGTGAACTACAACCATTAAACATTCCCAACATATTTATTACACTATCTGTATTGAAATTAGATAAATCTAAAGTAGTTAGATTGGAGCATCCATAAAACAGAAATACCATATTTGTTACACTACCTGTATTGAAACTAGATAAATCTAAAGTAGTTAGATTGGAGCATCCATAAAACATATTATTCATTAGTGTTACTTTACTAGTATTAAAGTTTGATAAATCTAAAGTGGTTAGACTACTGCAACCATAAAACATACCTTGCATATTTGTTACTTTACTAGTATTAAAGTTTGATAAATCTAAAGTGGTTAGATTGGAGCATCCTTGAAACATTGATGCCATTGCTGTTACATTAGAAGTATCAAAGTTAGATAGGTCTAAAGTGGTTAGACTAGAGCATCCTTGAAACATATTACTCATTGTTTTTACTTTTGAAGTATTAAATGAACTTACATTTAATTTCTTTAATGACTTACAATTTCTAAACATTCCTCCATAACTATATGAATAAGGATTACCCATTGATGTTACATTAGATGTATCAAAATTAGATAAATCTAATTCTGTTATATTAGAACATTCTGCGAACATATTATTCATATCTGTTACTTTACTAGTATTGAATGTTTTTAAATCTAAAGCAGGTAGACTAGAGCATCCCCAGAACATACCATTCATATTAGTAACATTGCTTGTATCAAAGTTAGACAAATCTATTGATTTTAAACCTGAACTCATATAAAACATCTTAGACATATTAGTTATGTATGAAGTGTCTAGTTTTGATAAATCTAACTTTTCTATATTAGTTAGATAAGCAAACATACCTGAAGCATTAGTTCCTGTTTGTAATACTCCATTTTCTCCACCTATCCACATATCATACATTGTTT
>ERZ825670.4418-NODE-4418-length-10832-cov-5.452074_pt1 | contig 10832 bp, 9 predicted proteins | sample MGYA00519929_ERZ825670 | MGnify/ENA primary metagenome ERZ825670 (study PRJEB31778, sample SAMEA3449207) | human gut metagenome | biome: human gut; feature: human-associated habitat; material: faeces | place: United Kingdom | collected 2010/2012 ...
ATTGATTGCTTCTTATTGGGATATTGATGAAGGAACAATTACGATTGGTGGGGTTGACATTAAAAAAATTCCCGCAGATCAAGTAATGGATTTAATTGGATATGTATCCCAAGACAATTTTCTATTTAATGTGTCTGTACGAGAAAACATTCGTATGGGTAATCCCAACGCATCAGACCAAGAAGTGGAGGAAATCGCCAAAGCTGCAGGCTGTCATGAGTTTATTATGGGCCTCGAACACGGTTACGAAACCCTTGTGGGAGGAGCCGGAAGCCATTTGTCCGGTGGAGAACGCCAGAGGATTGCCATTGCCAGAGCTATGATGAAAAACGCACCCGTCGTTATCCTCGACGAAGCGACTTCCTATACTGACCCGGAAAATGAAGCGGTTATACAGGATGCGGTGAACCGGCTTACTAAAGGAAAGACCTTGATTGTTATTGCACATAGGTTATCGACTATTATCCAGTCTGAGCAGATTGCAGTAGTAGAAAACGGAAAAATCGCCGCAACTGGAACTCATGAAGAACTTCTGAAAAATTGTCCGCTTTATACAGATATGTGGAAAGCGCATATACAGGCAAAAGACTCTGCCGGTATGAAAGGAGGCGCTGAGAATGTTTAACGCATATAAACGTTTTTTTGCTTTTGCTGGAAAACAGAAAAAGACGTGGTATAAGGGAATGGGTTATGAACTGCTTCGCAGTATTTTTGAAGCTATCCAGTTTATTGCTTTGCTGGTTGTGCTGCGAGCCTTGGTAGAACAAAATGTTACAGGCGAAACAGCATTGGCCGCACTGGGCGTCATGCTGGTCAGTGTAACAGGCGCTGCGGTTTTCTGGTATCTGGCCCACAACAGTGAAGGACAGGCCAATTACCATATGTGTGAGGAAAAAAGAATCAGGATCGGTGAACGTATGAAGTACATGCCGATGGGCTATTTCAATAGTCAAAGCTTGGGAAGCCTTACGGCTGCAGCAACTTCTACAATGGAAGATTTGGAGAGTATGTCGTTTGCCGTCATTGCCCGAACGATGGTGGGGATCATCCGTACTGTTGTATTTTCTATTGCGATTCTGTTTTTTGATTGGCGTATAGGGTTGATTTTCTTATTAGGAGTACTGTTGTTTTTATTTGTTAATTCACAATTGCTGAAAAAATCCCGTCAGCTTTCTCCCGGACGTTTGCAGGCACAAACCAAATTGGTAGATTCCGTTCTTGAATATATTCAGGGAATGAGCGTTGTTCGTGCGTTTCATGGCGATAAGGCGGCGAATCAAACATTAAATAAAACCATAGAGGAAACGGAGTATCAAAACTTTAAGCTGGAGCGCAAGCGTATCCCATACAATGTTCTGGAGCAAATTGTGTTGCGAATTGCTGCGGTAGCGGCTGTGCTTCTTTCTATCTGGCTATATTTAAGTGGAGCTATGACTTTATTTACCTGCTTGATGATGGCGATTTCCGCTTTTCTTGTTTACAGCGAGCTTGAGTCAGCCGGAGAAATGTTCTTTATGCTTCCGATGATTGACGCTTCCATTGACAGAGTGGAACAGATTGATCATGCTCCCCGCATGGATGAACAAGGTACAAAACAAGAAACGAAAAATAGGGATATTACATTTGAACATGTCAGTTTTTCTTATGGAGAACGGGAAATTATCCATGATGTCAGCTTTTCCATACCGGAAGGGACTACCACTGCAATCGTTGGCCCCTCCGGATCAGGAAAAACAACTCTTACCAGTTTAATGGCTCGTTTCTGGGATGTGGACAGTGGAACAGTTAAATTGGGCGGGACAGATATCAGGGAATACCAGTTGGACAGCTTGATGGCAAACTTTAGTATGGTATTTCAAACGGTCTACCTCTTTAATGATACGATTGAAAACAATATTAAATTTGGAAAACCCGGTGCCACTCACGAAGAGGTTGTGGCGGTTGCCAAGGCAGCCCGGTGCCATGACTTTATTTCTGCCCTTCCGGATGGTTACGACACGGTGATCGGAGAAGGTGGAGCTACTATTTCCGGTGGAGAGCGTCAACGCCTATCCATCGCACGCGCCATGTTGAAAGATTCCCCGATCATCATTTTGGATGAGGCTACCGCCAACGTTGACCCGGAAAATGAAGCTGAACTTCAAGAAGCGATTGAAGCGTTGACGCATAATAAAACGATTATTATGATTGCCCACAGGCTCAAAACCGTTCAACATGCGGATCAGATTCTTGTTCTGGAGGCTGGCCGTATCATACAGCGCGGCAGACATGAAGATTTGATAAAGCAGGATGGAATCTATGCGGATTTTGTCCAAAGCAGGAAGAAAGCCGAAAGCTGGAGTATTGCTGGAGAAGGAGCCTTGGGAGTTGGAGTATGAGCAAAAAAATATTGACGCGCTTATCTTTATTTCTCCTTGTGCTGTTTGGCGTCACGATTTTGACTTTCATCTACACAAATTTATCCCCTGTAGATGCGGCTGAGGCTTTGGCTGTGCGCCGGTATTCAAGGCCCACTCCAGAACAGGTTGAATTAGTACGGGAAGAATTGGGCCTTGACAAACCTCTGATCCAGCAATATGGTTCTTGGCTGTGGAACGCGTTACATGGAGATTTTGGAAATTCCTACAATACAGGCCGCCCTATCATCGAAGAACTGACAGCCTCATTAGGGCCAACCATCACAATGGCATCATTGGCTTTGTTGTTTGCAGCCATATTTAGTATTCCTCTGGGTGTGCTATCTGCCAGTAAAAAAGGTGGATTATTCGATAAAACAGTTTACTTGTTTGGGATCGTTTCCATGTCTCTGCCCAATTACTGGATTGGTTTTATGCTCCTGCTGGCCTTTTCTGTTCAGATTCCGATCTTCAGCATTATGGGGGCAGACAGCATGAAAGATTTTATTCTTCCGGCTTTGGCTCTGGCAATCCCGGTTGCGGCAGGTAATATTCGTGTGTTTCGTTCTTCACTTTTGGAGGGATATAGTCAAGATTTCGTTTTATATGCCCGTTCACGTGGGGTTTCGGAACGCAGAATCGCTTTTATGGTAAGCCGGTTTGCACTGCCCCCTTTGGTAACAATGCTCGCCCAAAGTTTTGGGTTTATGATAGCAGGCAGCGCAATGGTGGAATCAGTTTTTTCTATTCCGGGAATAGGTTCTATGTTGGTAACAGCGTTAAATGCACGGGACACTATTACAATCAACGCATGTGTTTTGTTAACAGCCGCCATTTTTGTTCTGGTTAATTTTATAGCGGATCTGGTCAATATCGCTCTAAACCCACACGGAAAAGCAAAGGAGAAGGTTTATGATTCGTAAAATTTTACATAAACCGCAGGCACTGCTTGGGTTGGCCATGATGTTAATTGTATTTTTTGTTGTGGCATTTGCGCCCTTTATAGCACCGCATGATCCATCAGAGCTAAACGTCGCGCATGCTTTGTCTGCACCTGATTCAGAATATCCTCTTGGAACAGATGAAATGGGGCGCTGCGTATTTTCACGATTGCTCTATGGCGCGCGGTCATCTATGTCTATCGCTCTGCCCTCGCTTATCATTTTGGCACTTGTCAGTACGGTCGTAGCTACTGTCTGCGCTTATCTGGGCGGTGTACTTGACCGGATTTTTGATGTTGTTTCTAACATCTTTATGGCATTTCCACCCTTTCTTGTGGCCATTACTCTGGTGGGATTATTTGAATCAAAAGTGTTCAGTATCATTCTATCCATTGTAATTGCCATGTGGGTATGGAATGCACGAGTGGTTCGTACCTACGTTCTCAGAGAAAAACAAAAACCTTATGTTATCACCTGCCGGATGTCAGGCTGTTCAGAACTGCGGATTATATTCCGGCATATTATTCCAAATGTCCTTCCACATCTTTTGGTGATATTCAGTACAGGACTGTCCTCCATTATCATTATGATTTCCAGTTACGCCTTTCTGGGGCTGGGCTTGGAGGCGGGAACAGCAGAGTGGGGCGCCATGTTCGTGAATGCCAAACAACTGATTTTCAGTCAGCCGCAGCTTCTGGTCTATCCGGGGCTTTGTATCCTGTTTACAGCCGGTGGATTTAATTTGTTCGGTGAGGCTTTGCGGGATATTTACGCACCACGGGAGGGTTAGAAATGCTTGATATCAACTGTTTAACAGTTCGCTCAAAACTGACAAAAGAGGAATTGCTTCACTCCATCAGCTTTTCCGTAGGCGAGGGAGAAACCTTCGGGCTGATCGGAGAAAGCGGAAGCGGGAAAAGCATGACCAGCAAGTGTATTATGCGGCTGTTAAATTCTCGTGCTTTTCAAATCAGAGGGGAAATTCGCTGGAATGGCAGAGATGTCTTTTCCATGAATGCAAAAGAACTGGCTGACTATCGAGGAAAACAGATCAGTATGATACCGCAGAATCCCATGACTGCATTTGCTCCCATGGTGAAGCTGGGAAAACAACTTGAAATGGGGTTTCGATTCAATACCAGAGAAGAACGGCACAACTTTTGTAGAGAACTTACGAATACGTTGGCCAGTGTGAACTTGCCGGATGCGGAAAAAATTTTTAACAGTTATCCGGATGAGCTTTCGGGCGGCATGCTGCAGAGAGTGATGATTGCTCTCACTATGCAGCAGGCTTCGAAACTGATTATTGCAGACGAAATTACCACTGCCGTAGATGCGGCCAGTGAATATTTGATTTTAAATGAACTGGAAAAAATAAAAACATCAGGGGTATCGATGCTGGTTATCACACATGATTTTGGTGTAGTAGCGAGACTGTGCGACCGTGTTGCGGTGATGAAATCGGGAGAAATCATTGAACAGGGTAGAACCCATGAGGTGCTCTCCACACCACGGCATGATTACACAAAACAATTGATGGAAGCAAGTATACTGTTTCAGGAGGCGCTATGCTAAAGGCAGAAGGAATTATAAAGAAATATCAAATACCGGGTAGAAAAAAAGACCTGTTGGAAGCCCTGTCAGGCGTATCTATCGAGCTTGCCGACAACAGTATCACGGCCATCGTAGGCGAAAGCGGAAGTGGAAAAAGCACACTTGCCAGAATTTTGTCCTATATCGAGCTCCCCGATGCCGGAAAAGTTACTTTAGATAATTTAACAGTGACAGGCGTCAAAAGAAAAACGCTTCAAAAGATGCGAGGCAAAGTGCAGCTTGTCATGCAGGATGCAGCCAGTTCTCTTGATCCTCACCAAAACGTATTACAAATTTTGGATGAACCTCTCCATCTTTTATTGGATATGGGAAAAGAGGACAGAAAAAAGAGAGTCGAAGAATTGCTGGACATGGTTAATTTAGGGGGAGATATATTGAATCGTCGCCCTGATGAACTTTCTGGTGGTCAGCAAAAGAGGCTCTGTGTAGCGCGTGCTTTGGCAACAGAACCACAGCACATTATTTTCGATGAATCTTTTAGTGGGCTTGATGTTACATTAAGAAAGCAAATTTTGCATCTGTTACGGAATTTGCGGGACGAGTTGAGATTGAGTTATTTGATTATTACCCACGATTTAGACATTGCGATGTATATGGCAGATACCATTCATGTGATGCGTTTCGGGAAAATAATCGAGACAGTTTACAAACCGCAAAGCTTTTCGGATTTTCATGAACCATATTCTAATGAGCTTGTAAAGGCCGCCCTTTCAAAAAGGCAGGCTTTGCAATAAAAAACATGTAAAGGAGCACAAACATGAAAAAACTTTTATCCCTTCTTTTGGCTTGTGTAATGGGGTTGACGCTTCTTGCTGGTTGCAGCAATACAGATCCCTCATCCTCCAGTAATGGCCAAACAGACAAGAACGCATCTCAAACGATCTCTATTGCGCAAAGCGCAAACTTTTCGATGGGCTTTGCCCCTGCGGTACAGTCCTATGAGGCTACATATTATATGAACAACTTTTATGAGCCTTTGGTCAAATATCAGGACGGAGAGTACCAGCCCTGCCTTGCTACAGACTGGACAAATTCCGATGATGGACTCACCTATACTTTCCATCTGCGTGAAGATGTAAAGTTCAATGATGGAACACCCTTCAATGCGGAGGCTGTGAAACTCTATTTCGACAATATGAAGTTTGTCATAGGAACCAGTTCCAATTACGGGCAGCTTGATATGTTGACATCCGAGATCACAGTAGATGATGAATACACGGTTTCCTTTCATTTGACTCGTCCTTATTACAATGTTCTCAACGATTTGTCCATGGTAATGCCGAGAGGGATTCTTTCAGCATCCGCCTTCAATGAGGACGGTTCTTTGAACTCAGAATATCTGATGAATCATACGCCGGGTACAGGTCCCTATATGTTTGAGAGCGTGAATGATACTGCAACGGAATACACTTTTGTACGCAATCCCAATTATTGGGGCGAAGAACCGGATGTAGATTCCTTCACAGTAAAAGTTATTCCGGAATCCAAGGTCGCTGCAATGAGGGCTGGAGAAGTGGACTTCATTATCGGTTCTGACACATTGGATGCTGCTTCCTATCAGGAACTGTCCAGCACGGAAGGCATTACGGGCGTAATTTCCGATTTTGATTTTGTCACAGAGTTTATTGCGCTTAACGACGAAGTGGCTCCATTGGATGATATCAATATCAGAAAAGCGATCCAGATGGCTATTGATAAAGAGTCTATCGCTCAAAATATTTATTCGGGCTTGAGAACGGAAGCAGATTCAGTTATGCCTGCGGATATGCCCTATTGCGAGGTAGATGTGACAACTCCGAGCTATGATATGGATGCGGCCATTGAACTGATGGACAAGTCCGGCTGGACTGATACGGATGGCGATGGCATCCGAGAAAAGGATGGTAAAAAGCTTTCCTTTACGATTACTTATCCCTCCACGGGTGTGTATGACAAGGTAGTGCTTTTCTTCCAGGATTCGATGAAAAAGCTTGGCATTGAAATCACGACGAATCCTATTGACCTGATGGCATTTATGCAACAGGTGTTTACAGAAGGGAACTACGAAATCACCGCGTATATGAGCTATTGGTTCCCCTATGATCCGTACACATTTGTCGCCAATATGTATCCTTCTACTGATTATACAGATGCCAGTGGAATTTATTCGACTGATCCTCAGATCGCCAAAGCACTTGCCACAATGAGCGAAGAGGAAGCGAAAGAACTGATTGCCGGCCTTTACAAGACAGATGATCCGGATACTGTTCAGAATATCTTTACCACTGCCCTTAATTCCGCAAATGAAAGCAGCGTTGTGATTCCGTTGAACTACAGAAACGAATATGCGGTGTTCAATAATGAGGTGATAGAGTCCTACACATTCAACAGTATTCCAAATCATGTTGACGTTGCAGCAATTAAATTAAAGTAATTTTTCATAGATTATCTCTTTTACTTTTAATAGATAAGGGAGGTGTGCCGACTGCGTCTAACATCATCCATGGAGGACTATCTGGAAGCTGTATATATCCTTTTTCAAAAACAAGGGGATGTCCGTTGTGTAGATGTTGCGGAGTATTTGGAAGTAACAAAACCCTCTGTAAGCCGCGCTGTAAAAGAATTAACCAAGGCAAAATATCTGCGTAAAGATTCAAGCGGCATACTTTCCCTGACATCTTCAGGAGAACAGGTTGCCGCAGCAGTATATGAACGCCACTGCTTTTTCATGGAACGGCTCATCGCGGCAGGCGTAGATCCTAAAACTGCGGAAGCGGACGCCTGCCGGATGGAGCATGGAATCAGTCCAGAAGCCTTTGAAAAACTAAGGCGTTCTATTGAAAGGCAGGGCGAAGAGGTCAAGTGAAAATCATGCTTTTGATCTTTGAGGATGGAGATGAGGATGCGTTTCTCAAAGTTCAGGGGCTGGCCCAATCCGCTTCTCGTATAGAGCTGATGGAGTTTAGGTCACAACGGAGTACCTCTGCTTTGGAAATCAGGGAAAACCAGCGCCGGGTATTCTGCAAAGGGCGGGAGATCCCTCTCACGAAAACCGAGTATGAGATTCTCCTGTACCTTTTTCAGAACATAAACCAAGTGCTGACACATGACCAGATTTACGAAAAAATCTGGAAGGAGCCAGACTATGGCGAGGCTCGGAAGCTTGTCAGCCATCATGTGCAGTCAATTCGGCGCAAGTTGAATTTAGAAAAAGATTCCAGTATCCGTCTGCGCTGTATCCGTGATGTCGGATACAGCCTTGAAACAAAATAAAGCCAGCAGCCTGTTTTTTGCAGGCTGCTGGTTTTTCCATATATATAACAACCCTCTGCTGCTTCCGTGTGTGACATTTCTTTGATTTGCAGGCGCTATTCCTTTACCTTAAAGAAACCGAGGGCGTCGGTGCGTTCCCCATTTTGCCAGACCTCGAAGTGCAGGTGGTTACCGGTGGAATTTCCGGTGGTGCCGACGTAGCCGATCACCTCGCCCTGCTTCACTTCCTGCCCAACCGTTACGCAGATGGAGGAACAATGGGCGTACAGGGTATCGAAGGTATCGTTGTGGTTTACCTTGATGTGGTACCCATACCCGCCGCCCCACGAGTCGATGGCGTTGGCTATGGTGACGGTTCCGTCTGCTGCGGCAAGGATGGGCGTACCTTCCGGCGCGGCGATGTCGGTTCCGCTATGGTAGGCGATCTCCCCGGTAAAAGGATCTTCCCGGTATCCAAACCATGAGGTGATAGTGTAGCTCTGCGGAAGGGGCCACTGGAAAATGCCCGTCCCTATCCAATCGGCATCGGGGTTCACGATCTGCCCGCCGCCGCTTGTGTAACCGCCCAGCAGTTCCGCCCACAGGCTTTGGTTTTCCGGCTCCGACATAAGGGCGAGGTATTCGTTCTGCCGGGAATTGAAGTTGTACTGGCGGGCCATTTCATCCGGGGTTTTGTGCGTGATGGTGATTTCCAGAATGGTTTCCGTCACCGTTTCGGTATGGGTGGTTTCGTTCCCATCCTCGTCTACTTCGGTAACTTCTACCTCATGGCTTTCGGTGCGGGTGCTGGAGGATACCGCATTCATCTCCCACATAATATTTCGCAGTTCATCCACCTGCGCGTCATCCAGCGAAGCGACCTGCGCCCCATCCTCCGCGCCAGTAACCTTGGCGGAAAATACAGCGAGGACGTCCTCCCAATTGATGGAGAGTTTCCCGTCGTTAGAGGTGGTTTCCATCCGGTCATGGGGGTTGGCGTCCTCTATCTCCTGAATGTGGGCCAGATATTCCCCGTTGAGGGTAGACACCGCCTGCGTTACACTGGTACCGGTCCCCGTGGAGTCGGAGCCGAAAAACAGGCCGAAGCAGGAGCCGACGATCAGGGCGATTAAACAAATCAACAGGATAATGACCACAGCTACCCAGCCCCCGGCAGCAATCAGGGCTATCAATCCCTTAATTGCGGCGATGGTTGCTTTGATGGCGGCTGCGGTTGCCTTGACCGCCACCTTTATGCCGGTTACCGCTGCTTTCGCCGCAGCTTTGGCAGCTTGGGCGGCTGCCTTAGCCGCCTTTGCGGTGGCCTGCGCTGTTTTCTGTGCCGCTTTCGCCGCTTGCTGGCTTGTTTTTATTGCCGTCTTTGCAGTCTGCTCAGCCGTCTTAACCGATTTCTGTGCGGTCTTTGTTGCTTCTTTTCCGGCAAACTTAATGGTTTTCTTTCCGGAGGAAGTGGCAGACTGCTTTATGGTCTTTTCCGCCTTATCGACAGTCTTAATTGCCGAGCTTGTATTCTGCGAAGCCTGTTTTCGTAAAGACTGCTCGGCTCGCTGTTGCTTGAAACGCTGAATACCGTCCTTTGCGGTGCGGATATTCTCTTTTGTGGTTTCTACACCTTTTCGTCCCGCCTTATCGAACGCATAAGCACCATCGTGAACCACCTCGTCAATACCGCTTTCCAGCTTATCGGAAGCATATTCCTCGGCAGAACTGCTGTTGGCATTTACCGACCGCTCTGCCTTTTCTTTTGTAGCGATATACGCCTGCTTCATTCGTTGGGTTGCAACGGCAGCCTTATCTATGGTTCGTATCGTACCTTTTGCATTGTCTTTCGTTTTAATATCAGCCATACAATCCCTCCTTTCTATGCAGGCTGAACCATATCTGTTGCATTATTCGTTTATTAGCTTCGCCACTACAACAAGTCTGCCGTTTGTCCGGGAATACTCACAGGTGGAAAGGGTCAGGAGCTTGTCGCCGTATTCGGCGGTTACGCCGGTATCGTAAAGCGACAGTTCCTTGCACTTCTCAACATAGGCTGTGAAATCCTCGGCATTCTCCGCATTGACGAACTGATAATATTTGAAGCTTTCAGGACTGTCCGTATAAACCACGGTTTTGAACACGGCAATTACTTCATAGGTCTGTCTGTCGGTCAGCGTATCAAAGGATATTGTTTTGTGCTTTTCCCAAAAGTTCTTGTCCTTGAATTTCATAAGACCGGCGAACATAGAGCCGTCGTTCATATGATGACCGTAGATGATGATATTGTCGCTTTGTAGCTCCATATCGCAGTTTTCCTGAACATAAGGACAGCCGTAGTCGGTGTATGCCTTATCAAAGCCGTGCTTCAGATAGAAGTTCGGGTTGTCCTTTGACTGCATAACCGGATAATTGATTTTTGTGTCCTCAACCTTAATCCAACCGACCATATCGTTGTTTTGCAGATAAAGCTCCTGATACTCTGGGATAAGGGTTTTTTCTTCGGAGTAGTTCATCGGCTCTTTGGTTTCTTCAGGCTCGGTCTCCACAACCTCAATCAGATTGTCGTACATCTCCGCCTGCTTTGCAGAGTCGTAATAGTGCTTGATGAGAAAACCTGAACTGACGGCAAATACAATGCTGAAAGCAC
>ERZ825670.4424-NODE-4424-length-10822-cov-2.989133_pt1 | contig 10822 bp, 7 predicted proteins | sample MGYA00519929_ERZ825670 | MGnify/ENA primary metagenome ERZ825670 (study PRJEB31778, sample SAMEA3449207) | human gut metagenome | biome: human gut; feature: human-associated habitat; material: faeces | place: United Kingdom | collected 2010/2012 ...
AAGTAATACAAAAGATAGTATAAACGATATGAACTTTGAATACATAATTTACCTCAACAATTAATTTTATTGATAGAGGTTCAAAAATGTTATTGCTCAACCCGCTAGAAGAACAGGTTATTCTGGTTTTTCAGATTCTTTGACATCCTCCAGAGGATGTTTAAATGAGCAAGTTCTGCTTGAGCAGACTTCAAAATTACCGTTCTTTGTGACTTTTTTGACAAGAAGCTCTCCGCATTCAGGACATTTGTTTCCGGTAGGTTCGTCCCATAAAGCATAAGAACATTCCGGATAACGATTACACCCGAAAAAGATTTTTCCGTATTTGGATTTCTTTTCTATGATAGTACCTTCTCCGCATTTCGGGCACTTAACTCCTGTAGAGCGTATATATTTTTTACGGTTCTTGCATTCTTTACATTCAAGATATTTGCCGTAAGGGCCGACTTTCATAACCATCTCACTGCCGCATTTTTCACATTTTTCATCAACAGTTTGCTGTTCTTTGCCTTCGCCTTCGACATCATCAAGTTCCACACTATTATTTAAAGAAATAATAGTTTTACATTCAGGATACCCCGAACAGCCAAGGAATTGTGTTCCGAAACGACTGGTCTTAACCAGCATTACTTTTCCGCAGTTAGGGCATTTTTTGTCACTTTCAATCACAACTTTTTGAGCTGTTTTCATAACAGAATTTACCACTTCCATAAACGGAGTGTAAAATTCTTTCAAAACAACATTCCAAACAGCTTTTTTCTCTGCAATTTTGTCCAGTTTTTCTTCCATGCCTGCCGTAAATTTATAGTCCATAATATCGGCAAATTGGCTTACAAGCTGCTTACATACAGTTCTGCCAAGAAGTGTCGGCACCAGAGCTTTATCCCTCTTCTCAACATATTTACGAGTTTGAATTACCGTAATAATAGTTGCATAAGTTGATGGACGCCCGATTCCATGTTCTTCCAGAGCCTTTACCAGAGAAGCTTCGTTATATCTCGGAGGTGGCTGGGTAAAATGCTGTTTTGGTGTAATTTCCTTACACTTAACCTTATCTCCCTGTTCTAAATCAGGAATTTTTGCATCTGCATCTTTTTCGTCTTCTTCTGCATCATTGTAAAGCTTCAAAAATCCATCAAATAAAATTTTGCTGGTGCCTGCTTTCAAATTATAATCGCCAGCTTTTATATCAATTGTCTTGTTTGCAATCTCTGCCGGTGCCATCTGTGATGACATAAATTTATCCCATATAAGCTTATAAAGCTTGTACTGGTCAGGCTGCAAATATTGCTTAATACTTTCCGGAGTGCGTTCCGGATAAGAAGGTCTGATAGCTTCGTGAGCATCCTGTACATTTTGTTTTCCTTTTACATATACGTTAGTCGTTGCTGGATAATATTTTTCGCCGTAATTTTGAAGTATAAAACTCTTTGCCATCTCATGCGCATCATCCGAAATTCTTACAGAGTCTGTTCTCATATAGGTAATCAAACCAACCGGAGTTCCGTCAATTTCAATACCCTCATAGAGTTTTTGTGCAACCTGCATTGTTTTAGAAACACCAAATCCAAGCTTTGAACTGGCTGCTCGCTGTAAGGTCGATGTTATAAATGGTGCTGTAGGCTTACGTTTCGTTTCTTTCTTTGTAACTTTATCAACAACAAACTCTGTTTCAGGATTGAGCAAAAATTCTTTAATTTTATTTGCTTCTTCCTCATTTTTTATTTCGATTTTCTTGTTCTTGTATTTGTTAACCTCGGCTTCAAACAGTTTACCGTCTTTATCCATAATAGTATGAATAGACCAGTATTCCTGCGGTATAAAAGCTTCAATTTCTTCTTCTCTTTCACAAATCATTCTAAGAGCAACTGATTGTACACGTCCGGCAGAAAGTCTGTAATTACCTAACTGCTTCCACAGAACAGGAGATAATTTATAACCTACAAGTTTATCCAAAATCTGCCTTGTCTGCTGTGCTTTTACCCTGTCCATATCAATTTGTCTTGAATGTTCTACAGCATACTTAACTGCTTTTGGAGTAATTTCGTTAAACTCAATTCTAAATACTTTATCATCCGGTACCTGCAAAAGTTCTCTCACATGCCACGCAATAGCTTCTCCTTCTCTATCGGGGTCAGATGCAAGATAAATTTTGTCCGAGCGCTTTGCTAAATCATTCAGTTTTGTTACGACTTTTTTCTTTTCAGGAATAACAACATATGTAGGCTTAAAGTCATTATTTACATCAAACCCAAGAACATTATCAGGAAGGTTTCTTACATGTCCGAAACTTGCTTCAATCTGATAACCATCGCCCAAAATCTTTTTTATTGTTTTAGATTTTGCAGGAGACTCAACAATTACCAGAGCTTTTTCTTTTTTAGATTTTACAGTTTTCTTTTCGGCTGCCTGTGCTGTCATGCTCTTTTATACCTGTCACCTTCCGTTTTTTCTACCAAGCCTTCAATCTCCATAATGGTTAATGTTGTCAAAAGGCTCTCTGTATCCAATTTAGTAAGTCCTTGAAGTTCATCAAAACTTTTCGGTTCAACTCCTATTATATCAAAAAGTAATTTTTCTGTTGGCATCATTTCAGCAACCTCTGCAGGAACATTAGTAACTTTTTTGCATTCCCAGTTAAGTGCATTCAAGACATCCTCACCGCAGGTAACAATTGATGCACCATCCTTTACAAGTTTATACACACCTTCCGTATTCACATTATTGATTGCACCCGGAATACACATAAGTTCTCTGCCCTGTTCAAGAGTAAGATTTGCTGAAATCAACGCGCCGCTTTTTAAAGCAGCTTCACCAACAACAGTGCCGTATGAAAGACCGGTGACAATTCTATTTCTTTGAGGAAATCTGAATTTTAAAGGTTCAAAAGTCGGATAATACTCTGTTATAACTGCACCAGAGCCGTTTTCAATTTTCTCATATAAGTGTTTATTTTCTTTCGGATATATAAAATCAAACCCGCTTGCAATAACACCTATTGTTTTTAGATTGTTATTTATTGCACTCTCGTGTGACACTGCATCAATTCCTGCTGCTAAACCTGAGACAATACATACATCAGTATTAGCCAGTTCGCTTATAATCTTTCTGACACTTTCTTTCCCATTAAAGCTTGCTCTTCTTGAGCCGACGAAAGCAACGTTTCTTTCTAAATTACAGGACGCCAAATCACCTTTGTAGTATATCGTCATTGGAGGATTTGCAATTTGTGAAAGCATATATGGATAATTCGGACTATCGAAAGTTAAAATCTTAATATCTCTTTTTAATACATCTTCAAGTGCTTTATCCGGATTTATATTTTTCTTTTTTTCAATAAAATTTTCAGCCTTCCGGACAGACAAACCTTCTATCTGCCTTAAATCATTGAGATTTGCATTGAATGCTGTTTCAATGTTCCCAAAATAATTATAAAGTCTTTGTATAAAGGTAGAGTCTAACTGCTCAATTGCAGAAAATGCTATCCAGAATTTAGTATTCATCTACATCTTTGCCTTAATTCTCTCTACCAATTTTAAAACACTGTCTTTTTCTTCTTCCGGAATATCAAAGTTCATGTAATCTTCGAAATACTCAATTGCATCTTCGTAATCACCTCTTGCGAGGAATAAAATTCCAACCTTCTTATATGCTAGAGTAAATTTATCATTAACCGCAATTGCTTTCAAGTAATTTGATATCGCCTTGTCAATTTCATTATTACCTTCGTAAGCCTGAGCAAGCGCATAGTATAAAAGCTCGTTATTATCTTTATACTCAATTACGTTTTCAAAGTTTGAGATAGCAGCTTCATAATCTCCCAGTTCAAAATATACATGGCCTAAATCATAATACGCGTCATAATTTTCAGGTTCGCCATCCAGAACCCTTTCAAGTTCTACAATTGCATCTTCCCACCTTTGATCTTCAATATAAACCCTTGCAAGAAGATGAGCTATGGCAAGATTATCTTGAAGTTCATAACTACCGCGTTGAAGAGTGCCCAGAGCAGACGGCAGATCACCGGCTTTGTAGTACAAATCAGACAAATTTATATATGCCTGCGCAAGTTCAGGATCTAACTCTATTGCCTTAGTATAAAAATTTTCTGCCTGTTCAAAATTTCCAAGGCAGGAATATGCAACTCCCATATTATTATAAATATCAGCATTATCAGGTTCAGTTTCTAAAACACAACTAAACGCATCAATAGCTTCTTTATACTTACGCTCCCTAAAGAGCCCCATTGCCTTATCTATTTTTTCAGACATTTATAAATCCTCTTCGTCTTTTGTATCGATATTATGAATAATTGTTCTTACATTTCCCTCTGCAACAAAGTCTTTAGGGTTCATTGTCATTTTAAGCTTGTCTGCAATAATATCTTTATCCTGCTGAACAATCTTTGAGCGGCCTACAAAATAAACTTCATTAGGTTTTCCTGTTTCTGCATCAGGGAATACCGAAACTTTTAGCCCCTGTGCAAAATAATCATCATACCATATTTTTACATGCCCGCTTCCAATATAAGAATTTTGTTTCTTGCTATATTGCTGATAATCCGAATGTATTGTTAATTTTTTACCGTCATCAGAAAGTGCTACTGTTTTAGTATTTCCAGACACACTCATTTCTTCAGTTATCGGATTATATACAAAATGGTGTCCCTCTGATTCGTTCTGAGCCTGTTTTACACGCGCATTTCCGATTAAATCAATCTTTCTCAATCCGCCTTTTTCATCTGCAATGATTACTGCTTTATCAGAGTATGAATCAATATCTTTATATTTCATTGTCACACCGCCAGTACAAACCATAACACTGCTGTTTATATCATATTCCTGAGTATCAGCATTTATAACCACAATAGGAGTATTCCCCTCAGTTATAATAGACTGAGCTTCCCCTTCTGCTCGTACAACTTTATTAATAAGAGATACCTTCAAAATATTTGCCTTAACTTCCCGTTTTTTATTTTCATTTACTTCATAAGCATAAGGTTTGTCATAGAAAGTTGCTGTATCAAGTTTGTTATTACGCCTAATTGTTACATCAGCTCTATCACTTTCAACAGTAAGGTTGTCAAGTTTAACTTTTACTCCGCCGTCAAGTTTTATCTTCTTTTCTTTATCTGAAAAAGTTTGAGTTTTGGAATCAATTATTAAATCTGAAGAAAATACTGCCATACTTGAAAATATTAACAGTAATAATATTAAAACCTTTTTCATTTAGCCCCTTTCTTATTGTTCAGCTGTATCGCAGAACCCGAAGTATCCTTACCATCACTATCATATAATTTTGTTGTTGTTTTTCCCATGATTTTAAATTTTTCATAACCTGCACTGATTATACCTTTATCTGCTGTAGCAATCATCTCATTATTTTTCTTTATAACTACATGCCCCTCTGCAACAGTATCTTTATCAGAACCAGACCAGGTTAATTTATCAGTATTAAGTGAAGTTGAGTCTTCTAATACTATATATGTGTTATCGTAAAGTGTTATAACACCCGTCTTCTCATTATAAGTACCTCTTGAAGACTGAAAACTCATAGAAACTTTATTTTCTTTATAAAAATTTCCAATAACATTGTTCAATGTTGCAATGCTGTGATCATTGCTGTAATGCCCTGTTTCGCCATAAATTTCAAAATATTTATCACCGTCTTTTGTTTCCGTGATAATAATTCCGGTAGCATCAACTTTTTGTTCATCAGCAGAGCCTTTAAGCTGTGCACGGGAATAATTTCCTGTAATCACAATTGCGCTCATAAAAGCCCAGCACATAACCAATACAACACCTAACGCAGCTATAAGATAGGTGCGTTTTTTTTTGTCCAAATTCTTAATTCTCTCGAATATTCTCTTAAGAGTTTCCATAAAAACATTCTAACACAGGGGTAAATGTACATCAATCCTTAAGCCATTCTACAAACCATAAAGTTATTCTTAGGATAAAAGTACATCAATGTTTAGCATTAAGATTTTATATAATCCTGAGTTTTTAATGACAAAATCTTCACAACCTCTTCTTTGCTGGTAGTTGACCCGAATATAATTGCAAACAAAGGATTATCAAGAGGATTTATTCTTCTCACCTCAAGAACATTTGAATAATTTGATAGAAATCTCTCATACTCAAAACCTTTGTATTTTTTCCGGTCAAAATTTGCAGGAACTTCTGCCATCGAGAAATAAAAAACATCTCTGGTCGCATTTGCAAGAATTTCATTCCAATTAGGTTTCTTCTGGTCATAAAAGTATTCATAAACATTTATACCCCAGGCATATTTTGCAACATCAGTTGTACACCATCCTGCAAAGCGCATTGGATTTACTTCTATAGGAATTATTTTGCCGTCTTTTGTTACACGCAGTTCTATATGCACCGGAAAATTTTTAATATTTTTAAGCTGTCCAATTTCTCTTAGAAGCAGACCAAATTTTGCCATATATTTTGTCATTATTCCGACTGACATTAAATAAATACGATCACTAACATCTTTCGAATTTAAAAACGGATGCTGGAATATATTAAGAATAACAGGTTCACCATCTCTGTCAAAATATGCATCTACTGCGTATTCTTCACCCTCAATCATTTCCTCTATGAGAAACTTTGTAGAATTTACAACATGGTTTGGATACATCATAGCTGCCATTCTCATTTCTTTTTCCAGTTGAGATATAACATCTTTCCACTCTTTAGACTCTTTTATAGTATGCACACCAAAGCTTAAAAAACCAACAGATGGTTTTACTACAACAGGGAAACGGATTCCATCAGGAGTCATTTTTTTGAGTTCATCGAACTCCACAGCCTTGAAATAAAAATCCGGGAACATTTCCTGAAGCATTTCCCTGAAAGCGATTTTATCTTTAAAAAGTTTTATGTAATGGCTTAAATTTGAATCCGGAAGATTTTTTAAAACCCAGGTAATTGCATTTTCAGAGTTTGAATATATAAGCGGATATTCCTGAGTTAAATAATAGTTCTTTGCGATATCAGAAGAAATTAAATCAAAAGCACCCTCCTCAATATCAGCCTCTTCTACAGCGGTGTTATCCAGCACCCCCCAATCATTTTGAACGATTGTATCTATTAAAAATTCTGATGCATAAGGTTTTTCTATAATTATCATATTCCAAGCCCCCGATATTTTAATTTATACCATAAGAGGCGAACTTGTGTAAAGCTCGCCTCTTTTTTATCATCTTACATCTAGTTATTTAATTATTTATCCATCGGGAATGCTCTTACGACTGTTACTGAACCGTCAACATTCTTTCTAACTCCTGTATCATTTTGGTCATCATCTAAATCTGCTGCATATGCTACCGGTGTATATACTTGATTTAAATCTACGGATTTATTTTCAAAACTTCTTAAAACTTTAATGTTTTCATTATCATCTGGATTAACTGGATCTGGAGTTGGGTCTGGGTCCGGAGTTGGATCAGGATCCGGAGTTGGGTCTACCGGTTTTTCCGGGCCAACAAGATATGTATTTTCACCTTTTACCTGTGTACCGTCATTATGACCACCCTTACCATCTGTTAAATCATATGTAATTTCTTCATTGCCGTTTACTGTTACTACTTTCCCATCTCTGATGTTTGTATAGTTCAAAGTATAATCTCTGCCTGGGAAATCAACCTTCAATTTATCAGTTTCTTTTCCAACATTGATTTCTTTAGCGTGAACATCACCTGTAATTTCCATATATTGATTTGGGGCTGTTATATTGATGGTACCTGCGTTTGCACCAGTTAGTTTTACATCACCTTTTGACAAAATATTAGCATCTGTTGGAGTATTGATGTTTGTTATTGTTCCACCAGCAATATTAATATTACCTGCTGCTTCAGCTGCATTTTGGTTAGGAATATATTTATAATTTTCCATTACATTGATAATCGTATTTGCATCAGTTATACCGCCAATATAACCAGCTGATGAAAACTCATACTCATTTGCGGTTAATGTAGCCTTACCATCTGTTAATACATTTAAATTATCTGATTTCAACGCGATTTTATTAGCTGTTACGTCGATTGTTGTCATTATATGACCATTCTTTGCATGGGCAGTTAAATTTCCACCGACTGTTAAATTTCCATCCAATAATTGACCTTCTTCAAATTTATAGTTACCAATATGGATATTGTTTTCTGAGTTGATAGTTAAATTACCGCCTACTTTATTTTTGCCGATTACGTGAACAAAATGTTTGTATCCTTGAGGATTTTCTGATTTTGCAACTGTTTTAAGGTTCATATCTTTACCAACCTGAACATTACCAACTTCAAGGAAACCTCCGCCGTTTGTCATATTTAAATTTCCGTCAACTTTAGTGTTTCTTGCATACATCATTACCCCGTTACCGTCGACATCAACATCGCCTGTTACATGAAGTGCTTTGCCGTTTGCTACATAGTTTAATGCAACGCTGTCATCTGATTTGATATTTAAATTACCGTTAATTTTTCCACCACCAACTGTTTTTACAATACCCTTGTCAGCAATTACATAAACATCTCCGTCAACGTTAACTGTTTCAAGTCTTACGCCTTCTGAGGAATTTAAATTACCTGTAGAGAGATAATCCTGTCCGTTTTGTGTAATAAGTTTCATTCCGTTACCGGTTTTAATTGTACCTTCAACGACATTTATTGAAGGAGCAAGAATATTAAATTCACCGCCTACGTTTATATTAGAGTCTTGAATTGTAACAACACCAACAGCACTTGTCGTAGGAATTTTTGTTATATCCATTTTGCCGTCAACAAAGGTTGCTGTCATTGGCTGTGTAGTAATCATTGTATCACCGGCTGTTGTAAATTGAGCACCGTCAAATAATACACCGTTTGGATTTGATATAATCAAATTTGCAATTCCGGAATTTGCGCTTACTTGACCTGCAATAGTAGTCATACCCTTATTTACTGTATTCAAAATTGTGAGTCCATTTGCTCCGCCTACTGCATTAAAGTTTAAAGATTCACCTTTATTTACATTCAAATGATCCCAATTTACATGTGCATTGCCATTGAAGTTTAAATCTAAGCTGCCATTACCTGCAACCTGTCCTGCATATCCGCCTTCAATTTTATTGATTGCTGCATCACTTAAACCTGCTGCATATGAAACCTGCATTGAGGCAAATAATGTGCTTAATACAAGTGCTGAAACTTTTCTTTTAAAATTCTTCATATTGAACTCCTCTATTTAAATCCCTTATTTATATAAAGTTGATAAAGTTCAAAGAATTGCCTTTTTGTAACAAATTATTACAATAAAAAAGTACCGCTTTTTGGTGCGGTACTTTTAACATTTATTATTAATAATTAATTTATCATCGGGAATGCTTTTACAACAGTTACAGAACCATCTACATTCTTTCTTACACCCTTATCAATCTTGTCATCATCAAGATCTGCAGCGTATGCCACCGGAGTGTAAACCTGATTTAAATCTACTGATTTATTTTCGAAACTTCGTAAAACTTTTACATTTTCATTATCATCAGGATCTGGAGTAGGAATTGGATCTGGTCCCGGAGGAGGAGTAGGGCCTTCCGGACCAACAAGATAAGTATTTTCACCCTTTATCTGTGTGCCGTCATTATGTCCGCCCTTACCATTTGTTAATTCGTATGTAACTTCTTCATTACCTTTTACTGTTACTACCTTGTTATCTCTAATATTCGTATAGTTCAAATTATAATCTCTGCCTGCAAAATCAACTTTTAATCTATCAGTTTCTTTACCTACATTAATTTCTTTTGCATGAACATCTCCTGTAATTTCCATATATTTATTTGGGGCTGTTATATTAATTGTTCCTGCGTTTGCACCAGTTAATTTTACATCACCTTTTGATAAAATATGTGCATTTGTAGGCGTATTAATTGCTGTAATTGTGCCCCCCGCGATATTTATATTTCCTGGAGTGCCTACAGTATCAGGGATATGAATATAATTTTCCATTATATTAACAACCTTTTCATCAACGGACATATTATCAGTTGATGTCAAACCGCCGATATAACCGTTTGCAGAAAATTCATATTCTTTTGCTGTCAGAGTTGCTTTTCCATCGGTTAACACATTTAAATTATCAGATTTTAATGAAATTTTATTCCCTGCAGTTGTATCAATTGTTGTCATCACATGTCCATCATGAGCATGAGCTGTTAAATTTCCTCCAACAGTCAGTTTTCCGTCAGCTAATTTTTGTGCATTATAATCATAACCGCCAATATGAATATTTTGAGAAGAATCAATATTTAAATCGCCGCCAATATTGGTATTGCCGATTACATGAACAAAATTGTTATACTTATTATCATGAATACCATTCTTTCCTAACGTTTTTAAATCAGCGTTTCCACTAACATTAACATCACCTATATCAACAAATCCATCATTGCTGGTCAATGAAAGATTTCCATTTACATCTGTATTTCTTACAAAAGTCATTTGGCCATCTGTTGTTGATTTCACATCGCCATTTATTGTCAGTTTTTCACCATTATTACGGTAGTTTAATGCTACAGAGCCTTTTGAATCGATATTAACATTACCGTTAATTGTTCCGCCATTGGTTGTTCTAACACTTCCCGTTGGAGTTTTGATGTATACATCACCATCTATAGTGACAGCTTCCAGCTCAACTCCAGGATACATAGCGTCCTTTGCCGGAGTTCCTAATGCAAGATAATCTTGACCGTTAGATGTAACAAACCTTAAAGATTTTGCTGTTAAATCAGAATTAACCGCATGAATTAACGGCGCAACAATATTATATTCCCCACCAAT
>ERZ825670.4426-NODE-4426-length-10819-cov-3.810479_pt1 | contig 10819 bp, 10 predicted proteins | sample MGYA00519929_ERZ825670 | MGnify/ENA primary metagenome ERZ825670 (study PRJEB31778, sample SAMEA3449207) | human gut metagenome | biome: human gut; feature: human-associated habitat; material: faeces | place: United Kingdom | collected 2010/2012 ...
CAGCATCTTTAATTACACGTAGTACAAACGATGTTCAACAAATTCAACAATTAATGGCAATGTTATTTAGAACAGTTGTATATGCTCCAATAATAGGTATAGGTGGAACTATAAAAGTATTAAATGAAAGCAACAGTTCAATGGCTTGGATTATTGGATTAGCAGTTATTACAATTATTCTAGTAGTAGGTACATTATTTGCAATAGCAATGCCAAAATTCAAGAAATTACAAGAATTGGTTGATAAGCTAAATAAAGTATCAAGAGAAATCTTAACAGGTTTACCAGTTATAAGAGCATTTAACACAGAGAAAAAAGAAGAAAAAAGATTTGATAATGCAAATAGTGATTTAATGAAGGCAAACATATTTGTAAATACAGCAATGTCAATTATGATGCCAATGATGATGTTTATAATGAATGGAGTTTCAATCCTAATAATATGGGTTGGAGGCCATAACATTGACCAAGGTGTAATGCAAGTTGGAGACATGTTAGCATTTATACAATATGCAATGCAAATAGTAATGAGCTTCTTAATGATATCTATGATATCTATAATGCTTCCAAGAGCTTCTGTATCAGCAAACCGTATTATGAAAGTACTTGAAACAGAACCAAGCATAAAAGATAAAGAAAATACAAAAAAATTAGATTCAAGCAAAAAAGGATTAGTTGAATTTAAGAATGTATCATTTAGATATCCAGATGCAGACACTGAAATTCTTTCTGATATAAACTTTACAGCAGAATCAGGAAAAACAACAGCAATAATAGGAAGTACTGGTAGTGGAAAATCTACAGTAGTAAATTTAATACCAAGATTTTATGATGTAACAGGTGGAGAGCTTCTAGTTGATGGAGTTAATGTAAAAGATTTATCACAAAAAGAATTAAGAGATATAATTGGATTTGTGCCACAAAAAGGAGTTTTATTTTCAGGTACAATAGAATCTAATATAAAATATTCAGATGAAAATATGACTGATGAGCAAATGATTAATGCAGCAGAAATTGCACAAGCAACAGAATTTATAAATGGAAAAACAGATAAATATAAATCAGAAATTGCACAAGGCGGAAACAATGTTTCAGGAGGTCAAAAGCAAAGGCTTTCTATTGCAAGAGCGGTTGCAAAAGACCCAGAAATATTTGTATTTGATGATAGTTTTTCAGCATTAGACTTTAAAACAGATGCAGCATTAAGAGAAGCGTTAGCACAAAAAACAAAAAATAAGACATCTATTATAGTTGCACAAAGAATTAGTACAATTCTAAATGCAGATAAAATTATAGTTTTAGATGACGGAAAAATCGTAGGTCAAGGAACACACGAAGAATTATATAAAACAAACGAAACATATAAACAAATAGCTTTATCACAATTATCTGAAGAAGAATTAACAAAAGACTTTTCAGATAAGGATAATAAAGAAAGGGGGGAATAATATGCCAGGACCAATGGGAGGACCTAGAACAGGTCATGTAACAGAAAAAGCAAAAGATTTTAAAGGAACAACTAAAAAATTAATTGGACAATATTTGTCAAAATACAAAATCGGTTTAATTATAGTTATAATCTTTGCAGTTGGAAGTACAATATTTTCAATTATTGGACCTAAAATTTTAGGTAATGCTACAACTGAAATATATAATGGATTAGTAAACAAATTGTATGGCACAGGTGGAATTGACTTTAGGAAAATAGGAACAATTTTATTAACATTATTGGGATTATATGTCTTGAGCGCATTATTCTCTTTTATACAAGGACTTACTATGACAAGAATATCTCAAAAGCTTACATATAGGCTTAGAAAAGATATATCAGAAAAGATAAATAAATTGCCTATGAATTACTATGACAAAAAGACAAATGGAGAAGTATTATCAGTTATAACAAATGATATTGACACATTAGGAACAAACTTAAACCAAAGTGTAACACAAATTATCACATCAGTTTGTACATTAGTTGGTATTGCAATAATGATGTTATCAATTAGTTGGCAAATGACATTAATTTCACTTATAGTTATGCCAATAGGAGCTTTTTTAGTAAAAATAATTGTTGGAAAATCTCAAAAATACTTTAAGAGACAACAAGACTATTTAGGACATGTAAATGGTCAAGTAGAAGAAGTATATTCAGGATTAACTGTTGTAAAAGCATTTAATGGAGAAAATAATGCAAGAACAGAATTTGCAAAAGAAAATAATGAATTATATAAATCTGCATGGAGATCACAATTCTTATCAGGACTTATGTTTCCTGTAATGGGATTTATATCTAATATAGGATATGTAGGTGTTGCAATTGCTGGTGGATATTTAGCAATCAATGGAAAAATTACTGTTGGTAATATTCAAAGCTTTATACAATATAACAAGCAATTTACACAACCAATAAATCAAATTGCACAAGTATCAAGTATGTTACAAGCTATGGTTGCTGCAACTGAAAGAATTTTTGAATTCTTAGAGGAAAAAGATGAAGTAGAAACAGCTAAAGAAGGTGTAACAACAAAAGGATTAAAAGGCAATGTAACATTTGACCACGTAAAATTCGGTTATAATCCAGATAATATAGTTATAAAGGACTTTAATGCAGAAGTGTATAATGGTCAAAAGATAGCTATTGTAGGACCAACTGGGGCAGGAAAAACAACAATGGTTAAATTATTGATGAGATTTTATGATGTTACAGATGGTAGAATTTTAGTTGATGGACACAATGTAAAAGACTTTGAAAGAGGCGAACTTCGTCAAATGTTCGGAATGGTATTACAAGATACTTGGCTATTTGGCGGAACTGTAAAAGATAATATCAAATATGGAAAAGAAGATGCAACAGATGATGAAGTTATAGAAGCGGCAAAAGCAGCTCATGTACATCATTATATCAAAACTTTGCCAAATGGATATAATTCAGAAATTAATGAAGAGTCAAGCAATATTTCAGCTGGTCAAAAACAATTATTGACAATAGCTAGAGTTATCTTAACAGACCCTAAAATATTGATTTTGGATGAGGCTACAAGTTCTATCGATACTAGAACAGAAATTCAAATTCAAAAGGCTATGGATAATTTAATGAAGGGTAGAACATCTTTTATTATTGCACATAGATTGTCTACAATTAAGAATGCTGATTTGATTTTGGTTATGGATCATGGTGATATTGTTGAACAAGGAACTCATGAAGAACTTCTTGCTAAAGGTGGATTTTATGAGAAATTGTATAATAGCCAATTTGAGGAGGAAGAAGAGTAAAAGGAGTCTTATAATGAAAGAAAATGTTGTAATTGTTATTTTTGAAAGTATAGTTATAGCAGTATTAATATTATATATAACTGTAGGATTTAACCAAACAAGAATTAATACAGTTAGCGAAAATAATGTAATTGAAGTAGATAGTAAAACAAATTATGCACAAGATGAGTTAGAAAAAAGAGAATATATAAAAACATATAATATTATTGAAAAGCTAAATTTAAGTGATGAAACTGGAAATTATGACTATTATGTTATAAAACAGTTTCAAGTTGATGCTCCAGTAGTAATAAAAGTAGATAAACAATATAATTTAGAACAAGGAAAAAATTATGAATTTGTATTATATGGAGTTAAAAAAGAAGAAATAACTTATCTGCCCAATAAGATTTTTGAAGACTTTGAAATAAAAAACATTGTAGAAACAGATAAAACGGGATTGGAACAGATACAAGACTTTTAATAGTATATTTCAAAATAAAAATGGATTTTGTCTTTTTTTATCTTTTTGCATTAATGGAGCATATTTAGGTTATAATGAACTCAGTTGTTATATGCAAGTATAATAACTGCCTTCATTCTAGAGAATGCATTATTTTTGAATGAAGGTAGTTGTACCTTCATTCAGAAGAATGTATTCATTTTGAACGAGGGTACATGTTGATAAGAGAAAGCGCCCGCACAATGAAAGGAGACTACATTATGAAAAAGACGTTTACGAAGTTGATGAGTGCTTTCATGGCACTTGTTATGGTTCTGAGTGTCGGTGCTATGCCTGCTTTTGCAGCAGAAAACACTGATGAGATGACTTCCGAAGCAATTATCGGTTATGATGAAGAAGTTTCTGTGCTTTCTTCTAGTGACTGGATTGAAACTACCAACAATCGTTACGATACTCATTTGGGCTACTTTACCAGACAAGAGTATACTCCTGGGCTGATTTTTTATGGGTCCTCTAACATGTCCATTTCTGTGGGCATGTCTGGTATCTCTAACAGTGGTCTGGGAACCACGTATTTCACGGTTCAGTTGGTTCGTCTTTATGAAGATGGAACGTATGATGATCTTTACACATACCGGGTTAATGGTGATGCCAATAATACCACTTTGACTTGGGCTAATGTGGGAGCTGGTGCATACCAGGTCATCTTTACTAAAGACAGCACCAATTTGCTGTGGAATCAGACCATCGACTCTGTTACTGTTATCGGTCTGGAATAAGCGATTGTAAAAAATAGCTGTCAAACAGATTGAAAGATAGCGATAGATAATTATTAATATCTAGCTTTTTCTTATCAACAGGGTAACGGCTGCTAATTTTTAGCAGTCGTTATTTCTATTATAATAGCAATAAAATTCTTATTAGTGATGGTAATAATTTTTTTATTAAATATATTGACAAAATGAATATGTTTCGATACAATGATTAAAATACATAGTAAATCTATGTATAAAAAGGGGGGAGTAGATTGAAAATAAGTAAGGAATTATTAAAAGGAAGTACTAGTATGTTGGTATTAAGTCTATTAGAAAATGAAAATATGTATGGATATCAAATGATTAAAGAACTAAGCGGAAGGTCAAAAAATTTATTTCAATTAAAGGAAGGAACATTATATCCAATATTACACACTTTAGAACAAAAAAATTACATCACATCTTATTGGAATACTTCGGGAACCAAAAAGAGAAAATATTATGCTATTTCAAAAGAAGGAAAGAAACATTTGAAAGATAAAAAAGAAGAATGGGATTGTTTCATTAATGGAGTTAATAATGTTGTAGGGGGGGTTTTGTTTGGATATTAAATGTTTTTTAAATAATGTATGTAAAGAAATAAAATATAAACCTGCAAGAAAAGATATTTCAGAAGAATTAGAAGTACATATTCAGGAAATAAAAAAAGATTATATAAGTGATGGTATGAATGAAAAGGAAGCAGAAGAAAAAGCTGTTTCTCAAATGGGAAAGGCAGAAGATATAGGAAGACAGTTAAATAGAATACATAAGCCACATCTAGATTGGAAATTATTGATTTTAATTGTTATTTTAATGGGATTCAACTTATTAATTTCTGTTTTAAAAGAGTCTACTAAAAATGATAATTATTTATGGAGTACAATAATTTATATGTTAATAGGAATTATAATAAGTATAGGCATTTATTTTTTTGATTATAGAAAATTAAAAAAACAATCATTTTTAATTTATCTATTTGCAACAATAATTATGATTCTACCAATGGCGGGAATGGGATATTTTGTAAGAGGAGTACTGTGTTTAAATATTTTAGGATTTTCTTTTTTTCCTGGTACAATGACTATAACTCTGTACATTATTGCTTTTGTTGGCTTTATTATAGACTATAAAAAAGACAATATTATAAAATTAAAAAATCAAAATAAAAGGTTTTCAATAAATAAAGATTTTATAAAAATAGTAGGACTAACGGTACTATCATTAATTATAATGTCAACCATTTCTACATTGACAAATACTTTAATATTAAGTTTTGCCTATTTAGTAATTACTACTATAAAATTTATTGTTGATGCTGAAAAAACAATTAAAAAACTATTTACATTGTATGGTACAATAGGCGTTGTAGCAATTTTTTTAATAGTTGGATTAAATGTAAACTTTTTTAAGTCTGATAGAATTTTAGCATCTTTTAATCCTGAAATCGAACCTAATGGAACAGGATATATTGGTATGCTACAAAAAGAAATACTGCAAAATGCAAAATTAATAGGAGAGGCTGAAACAGAAGTTATTTCTAGTGACAAATATATTATAACTGAAGATACTAACTATACATTTATTTATCTGTTAGGAAAAACGGGAATACTATCTACAGGAATATTATTTTTAGCAATAATTTTAACTTCACTAAAATTAATAATTAATGCAAAGAATATTAAAGAACAATACGGAAAATTTTTAATAATAGGATTAAGCATTTTATTTATTTTGCAAGCTTTTGCTAGTATTTTAATGAACATGAATTTGGGAATACGAACAAATATAAATATACCATTTGTTTCATGTGGTGGATTTTATTTTTTAGTTAATATAATGAGTATGGCAATTATATTTTCTATATATAGAAGAAAAGATATTAATTTTGAAGAACCTAAAAAATTAAAGTTAGTTACAAGGTTTCAAAAGTTCTTATTTTTGGAAAGCTAAGACTTGGAATTATAATCAACAAATTATCTTTTTTAACTTAATGGAAAAACAATGATTAATATGTTATACTAGAATGGTAAAATTTAATAAAAGTCTATGTTTCTACTTTTTTTCAAAATAATTAAACATAATATTGTGGGTGACTGTAATAATGGCTACTGGAGTTGTATAGTTTTGTTTTTTTTGAATAAAGTAAGTTTTATAGATTTTTGGATGTCTTTAATTCTTTTGAAGGCATCTTTTTTTGTTAAATAAACTTCCGGCTATGCCGGTAGTATAGTAGGCTTTAGCTTTGTAGCAAAGCAACTCCTTTCATGTTATAATATCAATATGTTTCGACGCATAAATGATAAAATAAATGAAAGGAGTTGCGTATCAATGAATAGTATATTCGGTAAAAAAACTAAAGAAGAAAATACTACATATGATACAATGTCAAGTTTATCACATACAAAATGGAATTGCAAATATCATATAGTATTTACGCCTAAATATAGGAGAAAAATTTTTTATGGGCAGAAAAGATTAGAAATTGGAAAAATATTGCGAGATACTTCAGAGTGGCAGGAAGTGAAAATTATAGAGGCTGAAGTATGCCCAGATCATGTTCATATGTTTGTTGAAATACCGCCAAAGTTATCAGTTTCAAAATATATGGGAATATTAAAGGGCAAAAGCAGCCTCATAATTTTCCAGAGGTGGTCAAATTTGAAATACAAATTTGGGCAGCGAAGTTTTTGATGCCGTGGATACTATGTAGACACGGTAGGTAAAAATGCAAAAAGAATAGCAGAATATGTAAGAAATCAATTACAGGAAGATATGATGTATGATCAAATATCGATAAAAGAATATAAAGACCCGTTTAACGGGTCATAAGAGACGCATGCGTCGGAACAGCTATGAGCCTTGAGGCTCTGCTTGTAACATAGCCATATGGGCGTTATGAGTAAAATACCTCCGGCTAAGCCGGAGGATTTTTATTTATTGATTTGGATGGAAATGAAGTAAATTTAATGAAAATAAACAGAGAACTATTAAAAAGGAGTTGTACTAATATATGAAAACAATGGATATTTTAGAGTTATTAAAAAATTATATAATATTAGGTTTAAAAATATTGATACCTGTTGCAATAATATTTTTTATCGTATATGGATTAATATATAAAAAAATGATAAAGGGAACAAAAACAATTAATAAGAGTAAAATTTTATTATGTGCTATAAGCATATGCTATATTGTTATAGTTATAGGAGCAACATTTTTTAGTAGACAGTCAACTGAAACTTATAATGATACTTTTAATCTGAATTTATTTAGTTCTTATAGAGAAGCTTACCATGATATAGGAGTATCAGTATTAAATAATATACTTGTAAGAAACTTGATTTTAAATATTATGTTATTTATCCCTTTAGGATTTTTATTACCATTATATTCGGATAAATTAAAGAAAATGTACATAGTAGTTCCAATAGGTCTTTTAGCAACATTGATGATAGAATTTACACAACATTTTAATGGCTATGGGACTTTTGAAATTGACGATGTTTTTAATAATACTTTAGGAACCTTTTTAGGATATTGTTGCTTTATGATTTTCTTTAAAATAAAGAATAAAGAAAATTGGAAGAAAATTATAGGATATATAATTCCGATAGTTTTAACAATAGGAGCATTTATAGGGATTTTGGCTATATACCAATTGCAAGAGTTTGGAAATTTTGAATTTGAATATAATTATGAAATAAATATGAAAAATGTGAATGTTCAAAGCCAAGTGGAATTTTCAAAGGAACGAAGTATAGCAGATATATATTATATCCATACTTTAAAAGAAAAAGAAACAAGACAAATAGCACAAAAACTTTTCTAAAGAGTAGGAAAATGCATAGATGATAATGAAACTAAAGAATTTGAAAATACTATAAGTTATTGGACTAGCGGAGATACACAAGAGAATGAAACAAGTTATTATGCAGCTATAAAATATATTGGAGGAGCTTATGAATATAAAGATTCTTCAGATCTTATAATAAAAGACGGTAATATAGAGTTTTTAGATACAATTGATAATGCAAGTAGAGAAGAAGTTGAAATTGCGCTTCAAAATTTAGGAATACAAGTACCAGAAAATGCAAAATTTGAACAAAATGAAAGAAAAAATTATATTTTTTCAATAAATAAACAAACACAAGGTAATAAATTAATAGATGGTAGTTTAGAATGTAGATATTATGAAGATAAGACAGTGAAATATGTTAACAATAATATATTGTCATACGAAAAAGTAAAAGGAAAAGAAATTAAAAGTGAGAAAGAAGCATATGAAGAAATATTAGCAGGAGAGTTCAAAGCATTTACTTCTAATGAAATAAATAGTATTGTAGTAAATGGAGTACAATTAGAATATCAAGTAGATTCGAAAGGATATTATGTACCAGTATATAAATTTGATGTTTTATTAAATGAAAGTAAAAATACTATATATATAAAAGCTATAAAATAAAAGATATTAAACTAATTAAAGAAAAGGAGTGAGTTTATGAAAATTAACAAAGAATTATTAAAAGGAAGTACAAATTTATTAGTATTAAGTGTACTAGAAAATGAGAATATGTATGGCTATCAAATGATAAAAGAAATTAAAAGTAAATCTGGAGATGTATTTGAATTCCAAGAAGGAACATTATACCCAATACTACATAAATTAGAAGAAAAGAAATATATTTCATCATATTGGGATGAAGTTTCTGGTAAAAAAAGAAAATATTATACAATAACTGATGAAGGAAGAAAACACTATAAGGCCAAAAAAGAGGAATGGACAAAATTCAATGAAAGTGTAAACAATGTTATTGGAGGTGTTTTATTTGAAAACTAAAGATTTTTTAGATACTGTTTGTAATGAAGTTAAATATAAACCTGCTAATAAAATGATTTCAGAAGAATTAGCTGGGCACATAGAAGATTTAAAAAATGATAATCTTTGTAAAGGATATACTGATGAACAAGCCGAAGAAAAAGCAGTTGAGCAAATGGGAAATGCTAAGAAAATAGGAAAAAAATTAAATAAAATACACAGACCAAAACTAGATTGGATAACATTAATTTTTGCATTAACTTTTTTATGGTATGGAAAGCAATTTTGGTCATTATTTTATTTGGGAATGTATTGGAATAATGGTGACCATTTGATAAGTTGGAATGTACATTACAAATTAGTATGTATAGAATTAATTGTAGGACTAATATTTAGTATATTTATATTTTTTTACGATTATAGAAAAATCTATAAATACTCTAATATATTGTATATATTAGCAACGGCTCTTAATTTGATTGCTTATTTTAAAGGATTTAGAGCAAATGGAAATTTAGTTTGTGGATTATGGCCATTCACATCTACTTCACCTGATGTATTTACAGTTCCACTTTATATAATTGCTTTTGCTGGATTTATAAAAGATATAGATAAAGAAAGTAAGATAAATATTATGACATCAAGCGGTAAAAAAATTAATTATAATATTGTAAAAATAATAGTGTTAGGTTGCTTGGCAGTAATATCATCACTAATGATTAATTTTGTTGCAGGATTTCTTGTAGCTATGGTATATTTAATTATTTCAACAAGAGAATTACTAAAAAGTAAACAAATCAAAAAAACGATTATGCTTATAGTTGCAACAATTGCAGGATTTGCATTATTATCAACTATTATATGTATTGTTCCTACTAGGAAGATTCATATGGATGATAAATATACATCAGCTAATTGGGTTGGGATAGATACTGTAGGAGAAAGAAGAATTGATTTTGTACGAAAAGAAATTTTTAAAACCGCTAAATTATTAGGAAAGGCTAACTTAGAAGGCATATCTTTAAAAGATGAACAAGGGTATTTTTCTAGCATACAAAACTGGTTTTGGACAAGCGGAAAATTTGCATTTTTAGGAATATTGTCAGAATATGGCTGGATTGCAAGTTTGGGATTGATATTAATTTTGCTAGCATTTGATATAAAACTGATTCTGAGTGTGAGAAAAATTACAGATCCATATGGAAAGCTGGTTGTAATTGGAATTACTAGTTTGTTTATTGTACAGACTATATGTGATTTGGCAATGAATTTTGGAATTATAGGAACTTCTGAATTTCAATTGCCACTTATTTCAGGTGGAAATGCTGCATTTATTGCAAATCTCTTATATATGGCATTATTTTTGTCAGTATATAGAAGAAAAGATATTAATTTCGAAGAACCAAAGAAATCAAAATTAATTACCAAAATAGAAGACTTCTTTTTTGAAGAAGTAGAAGAAAAATAAAGAAGAAATTTAAGTACTATTTG
>ERZ825670.4428-NODE-4428-length-10810-cov-3.385309_pt1 | contig 10810 bp, 9 predicted proteins | sample MGYA00519929_ERZ825670 | MGnify/ENA primary metagenome ERZ825670 (study PRJEB31778, sample SAMEA3449207) | human gut metagenome | biome: human gut; feature: human-associated habitat; material: faeces | place: United Kingdom | collected 2010/2012 ...
GACGAGCCGATCGACGAGACGATTCCTTCGCCGACACGCGCCAGCACGGTATCTTCGCCCGCGCCTCCGACCAATTGCTTGATATTGGCGCGGACCGTTACGCGGGCCTTGGCGATCAGCTGGATGCCGTCCTTGGCCACGGCGGCCACGGGAGGCGTATTGATCACTTTCGGATTGACCGACATCTGGACCGCTTCGGCCACGTTACGGCCGGCCAGATCGATCGCGGCCGCCATGCGGAAATCGAGCGCAATGTTCGCTTTCTGGGCCGAAATAAGTGCCGTTACCACATTGGGGACGTTGCCGCCCGCCAGATAGTGCGCTTCCAGATCGTTCGCGGTCAGGTGCAGCCCCGCTTTCGTTCCCGCGATCAGCTGGTTGACGATCACCGAGGGGGGGACCTTACGGAAACGCATCAGCACCAATTGAATCAGGCTGATCCGCACGCCCGACACCAACGCGGAAAACCACAGGCCGATCGGGATAAAGTAAAGAATGAACCATAGCAACACGAGCGCCACGAAGGCCACGACAATCCAAATTCCCAATTCCATACAATCTATCTTTATTAAATTCAGTACAACTCACACAACCGGCCAACGCCTTCTCAGGAATTTTTCCCGGTCAAGGCTTCGGGCCGTTCCTCCGCTCTTTCCTGCGTCGCAATACGGCGGACGACCACCGCCGTATTATCGTACCCGATCACCTCGACGACCTGCCGGGGATCGATATAGGCGTCCACCGACTTGGCCTCGACGGTAACGTCCCCGACCTGCACCTTACCCATCGGAGCCAGGCGCGTCAGAGTCTCCCCGCGCTGGCCGATCCGAATGTCGTTCTGCTCGGGAGTAGGGGTGGACGTCGCGTCGATCGTCGACTTGAGCGACAGCCGCTGCCACGTATTGGCCCGCAGCGAGACCACTACGGCGGCTACAGCCACGATGATGATCGCGGCCAAAACGACCGAGCCTCCCAAAATCCCGTACAGGAAAAAGCCGTACACGGCAGCTACGGCCAACGACAGAAAGGCCCCGATGCCTGCCACGCTAATGCCCGGCAGCAGGACCAACTCGGCCACCAGCAACAGTATGCCGACGATGATTAGCGTTATAATCAGCCACATAGATCGAAATACGTTTTGCGTCCCGACAGTAAATGCCGGAATTTTCAACAAGATAGTCTATTTTTCGGGAAAAACAATCGGCAAGCACTAAAAATCAGGCCCCGGCTACTCGGCTATCTCGAGTACGGCGGCGCACCCCGGAGCCGCGGCATTGATCGCCTCGCAAACCGACTCGGCGGACAAGCGGTCGCCGAAACTGCCGACCGAATAGAGAAAGGTTCCCTGACCGGTCGCCACACGGGTCAGCTCCTTACCCGGAGCCTGACGGCTCACGATCTCCCGTATTTCATCGCTGATATTCTCCTGCTGTCCCGATATTTCGATCCGATACAGGGGGCCTCCGTCCTTCGAAGGCGTTCCGGAGCCGCTTCCGATCATCTCGAACACCCCGTCGCGCCAAACGACGATCTCGGGTTTGCGGAATCCCATTTCCTTCAGCTTGGTCCAGGCAGCCTCGGCTTCCGACAGCTCGCGGAAGGCGCCCGCGCAATAACGATAGCGCCCCTCCTCGGTCCTGTCGTAGCACAAGGGGGAAACACCCTTGAAAATGGAGACGGGCTGCTTCTGCTGAAATGCTCCGAGCTGTATCCGATAAACGGTGCCGTACTGGTCCGTCTCGTTCTCGGGAATCGGATTGCGGGCGTTATAGACCGAAGGCGTCGTCCGCTCGATATCGGAGTAAACGATGAACACCCTGCGCGCCGGGTCGATCTCCGGCATCCCGTACGAAAGGCGAGACGTCTCGGCTATGCATTTTCCCAATGAATCGGAAGCTGCCGTAAAGCCGAGCAGATCGGCCAGCGTTTTCTCATAAGACAGTACCAGCTGCTTCTGCAACGGATATCCGTACAGCGCCATCGACGCGACGCTGTCCTGCACGGCCATGATCTGCTGCCGGTTTTTCCGGAAACGAGCCTCGAAATCGGCCAGCAGCTCGGTCTTGCCCATCTTGTCGAGCAAATAGCCGTAGGCGTACACTTTATTGTCGTATATGAATCCCCATACGCCGGCGAGCGAATCGCCGATCGCCTCGTTCAGCGAACGCACGACCGACAGACGCGAGTAGATCTCGTCGGCCTGCTGCCGGTCGGACGCAGCGGCGTATTGCGCGGCCAAAGAGTCCAGCCGGGCATAGTTCGATATGTAGCGGGCGATCAGCCGGCCGGGCAACGCCTCCTTCTGCTGCGCCTCGAGCAGCGAGCGGTAGTCGGCAGCCGACAAATGGTCCCTGAAATAGGCGTTGTAGACCAGATTACGCACTTGCTCGCCCGCCGCTTTCGGTCCGACGACAGTCCCGGACGGTCCGGAACCGTTCATATTGCTTACGATGAACTCTTGCTCGATCGTTCCGATTTCATTGGCAGTCACACCGATACGATTGCGAATTTCATACAGTTCCTTTTCCAGACGCAAGATTTCGGCCCCGTACTTCTCCCGCTCGTCGGGCGACGAGTGCGAAGAGAACAGCTCGCGGGTATCGCCGATAATGCGCACCACGGAATCTTCCATGCGGTGGAGCTGTTGTTCCCTTCCCAGCAACTCCATGTATTTTTGATCGTTCTCCAATCCGGCCACCCGCGCCGAGACATTTTGCCCGAAAAGCACGTACGGAAACGCCGAAAGACACAGAAAAAAAACGAATCTATTCATTACAAGAATATTGAATACCGTTATCTCTTTCAAAAATTCATATACCTATTTCCACCAATTGGTAACGAACAATTGCAACAGACCGAAAATTTCGAGCCGGCCGAGCAGCATGAACACCGTACAAATATACTTAATCGCTCCGGGAAAATCATGATAATTGCTCATACTTCCGGCTTTTCCGAAACCGACGCCCGCATTGGCCATGCACGAAGCCGTCATGCTGAAACTCGTCTCGAGGTCCATGCCGAACGCAGCTACAACGATTGTACCCAAAGCCAGCAGCATCAGGTAGAACACGATGAACAGCATGGCCATGTCGACGACGCTCTGTTCCTGTATCACGCCGTTGAGCTTGACGCGAATCACGGCATTGGGGTGCTGCCGGCGAATCATCATCGCCCGGATCGTCTTGAACGCCAGCAGCACGCGGTCGCATTTGATTCCGCCGGCAGTCGATCCGGCGCAAGCACATTGCATCGTAAACAGAGTCAGCACCATAATAGCCAACGGCGTCCAAACCGACGAATCGGCCGTGGCGAAACCGGTCGTCGAAGACACCGACACGACCTGAAAAAAGCCGTAGCGCATCGACGAGGCAAAAGTCGGATACATATCGCTCGCCCAAAGGCTGACCGAAACGATCAGACCTCCGAACAACAGCGACAGAACATAGTAGCGACTGATCTCGGAACGGAATATATTGTTGCTTTTCCCGGTCAGCGTAGCGAAAATCAGTCCGAAATGAAGCCCCGATACGGCCATGAAAAACACGACGATCATCTCGACCCACAGACTGCCGTACGCCGCGATACTGGCATTCCTCGTACAGAATCCTCCCGTGGCGATCGTCGAAAACGAATTGCACACGGCCTCGAACCAGCTCATTCCCGCCATCCGGAGCAATACCGTCTCGACCAACGTCAGACCGACATAGACGACCAGCAGAATCTGCAGGATTTTCTGCGTCCGGTAGCGGAAATTATCCTTGGCCATGGACGAAAGCTCGACGCTCGACAGGCGCATCTTGGTCGATCCCATCGACGGCAGGACGACCAGAACGAACATCACAACGCCCACGCCGCCCAACCAATGGGTCGAGGCTCGCCAGAAAAGAAGCCCCCGCGGCAGCGCCTCCACATTGCTCAGGCTGGTCGATCCGGTCGTCGTAAAGCCCGAAACGGCCTCGAACCATGCGTCCGAAACCGAAAACTCGCCCCCCCAAAGCACATAAGGGAGCATGCCGGCCAGACACGACATCAGCCATGCCCCGACGACGATCGCATAGCCCTCCTTGCTGGTGATCTGTCCGCCGCGCGGAACGAATATCAGCGGAAAAGCGCCTAAAATGGCCGTCAATACGAAACTCTGCAACAGCGGGTAGAAACCGGTATCCATGCCTCCGAGCAACGATACCACGACCGACAGCAGCATGAAAGCCGCGTCCAGCAGCAAGATCAACCCTACATATCTCAGTACGACGTTCAACCGCATGGCGCCACTGTCTTTATTTGCTCTGATCGATCAGCGACTCGATCCGCTCCTTCAGTCTGTATACCTCGTCTTTTCCCTCGATAGTCACCTTGAAAGGCATCTTCGAATCGAGATAGGCTTTCAGAGCGCTGTCGATTTTCAGCACGGGAGTGATATAGTACAGATTGACGAAATAGTAGAATATCAGCACGATCACGATGGCGATCACCAGCGCGATGAATCCGGGCATCGTCGCCCGGTAGGCATTGTCCTCCAGCCGCCTCGCCTTGGCATCCATCATATTCTGGGACGAGACCATGAAATTCTTGATCGAGGAGGTCAGGTCCGAATAGGAGGTCTTGTAGATATCGACGAACCAGTCCACGTTCTCCTTTCGCAGGCTGTCGCGCAGGTATGCGCCGACCGTCTCGTTGTAGCTGATGTTGGCCGCATAGACCGAATCGAATCCCTGCAGGTCGCGGATCGAGATTTTCGCGTCGCTGATAGCCGCCTCGAACTTCTCGCGTCCGGCATGCAGCAGCGAGTCGCTCTCGCGGTCGCTCCGGCCCGAAACGATGATCTGAAGCAGAGCCGTGTTCTGATCCTGAACGGCGTCGAGCATCGTTTTGGACAACTCCATGTTTTTCAGGCTGGCGCCCAGCATGCTCTGCGTCGAGCGGCTCAGCTTGCTGAGCTCGAAAAAAGAGATCAGTCCAGAGAAGAAAAGCAAAAGGCCCAGCGCCAGAAATCCCAGCCGGATTTTTTCCCGAATACCCATGTTTTTCATACGCCCGAGTTTTTACGGAAATACAAATGTAGGCATTTTATAACGTTTTCGCCACCCCTCACGCGAGAAACGTCGCGTCCATCGCCGCCCCATCGTCCGAAGCGCGCAATACCACCGAAGAGATCGTATTCACCCGGTTGCGATCGAACGGAGCGCGCACCTTGATATAGTTTTCGCTATAGCCGAACATCCGGCCGTCCCGCCGGGTGCTTTCCCACAACACCGACGCCGTCCGGCCGTCATAGCTGCGGCAGAACGCCCGGTGCAGGCGATCGCACAACTCGCCGAGCGCGGCCGCCCGGCGCTCGATTACCGGAGCCGGAACACGTCCGGGCAGATCGGCCGCCGGAGTACCGGGGCGGACGGAATAGGGGAAAACGTGCAGAAACGCAGGCTCGATCCGTTCCAGAAAGTCGTAGGTCCGGGCGAAGTCGTCGTCCGTCTCCCCGGGAAAGCCGACGATCACGTCGATCCCCAGAAAGGCATCGGGCATGGCGCGCCTCACGGCTCCGATCCTCTCGGCGAATTTCGTCGTATTGTAACGGCGGCGCATCAGACCCAGAATCCGGTCGCAACCGCTTTGTATCGGAATGTGGAAATGAGGTTGAAACTTCTCCGAAGCGGCCGTGAACGCGATGACTTCGTCGGAAAGCAGATTCGGCTCGATCGACGAGATCCGGTAGCGATCGATCCCTCGAACCCCGTCGAGCGCCCGCAGCAAATCGACGAACCGCTCGCCGGTCGTTTTGCCGAAGTCGCCCGTATTGATTCCCGTCAGCACGATTTCGCGCCGGCCGCCGGCCGCAATACGTTCCGCCTCGGCGACCAGATCGGCGATCGGCAGGTTGCGGCTTGCGCCCCGCGCCAGCGGGATCGTGCAATAGCTGCAACGATAGTCGCAGCCGTCCTGCACTTTCAGGAACGAGCGGGTCCTGTCCCCGGTCGAGAACGCGGCGAAAAACGAGGTCAGCTCGTCGGCCTCGCAGCCGTGAACGACGGTCTCGCCCTTGCTTCGCATCGAAGCGATCCGCTCGAAAAGCGATCCCTTGTCGCCGTTGCCGACGACCAGATCGACACCCTCGATCGAGGCCAGTTCCCGAGGCCGGAGCTGGGCATAGCATCCGGTTACGGCGACCAGCGCGCGCGGATTCTCCCGGATCAGCCGTCGTACCAGATTGCGGCATTTCTTATCGGCATGCTCGGTTACCGAACAACTGTTCACGACATAGATGTCGGCGGGCTCCCCCCGTCGCGCGCGACAGAACCCGCCGGCTTCGAACTCGCGCGCGATCGTGGATGTCTCCGAAAAGTTCATCTTGCAGCCCAGCGTATAGAATCCGACCTTTTTCCCTTGCGACATGACCCGTGATTTCCATTGATGAGTTGCAAATGTACAAAACTGCCGTCTATTTTTCACCGGTCAAAATCCTCCGGCCCGAACGTTTTAGCGAAAAAAGGGTTAGTTTTGCCGTCGGTTCCCTCTTCAAACGACCGTTATGGGCTTCTTTTCAGAAATTCTCCAATACAAGTTCCTCGCCAACGCAACGCTCGCCTGTCTGCTGTGCGGTATCGCCTGCGGCCTTGTCGGCACATACGTCGTATGCCGCAGGCTGGTGTTCCTGAGCGGGGGCATCACGCACGCTTCGTTCGGAGGTATCGGCATGGCCTACTACCTCGGCGCCGATCCGATCGCCGGCGCGCTGCTTTTCGCCGTCGCCTCGGCGCTGGGCATCGAGGCGACGTCCTCCGGAAAGCGTATCCGCGAAGACTCGGCCATCGGACTGATCTGGTCGCTCGGCATGGCTTTGGGCATCATCTTCATATATCTGACCCCGGGTTACGCACCGAACCTTATGAGCTTTCTGTTCGGCAACATCCTGAGCGTCACGTCGGCCGATCTGCTTTGGATGGGGGCGGTCGACGCGGCGATCGTCGCCGGTTTCGCTCTGTTTTACCGGCCGATTCTCTACGTGGCTTTCGACCGAGACTACTCCCGGAGCCAAAACATGCCGACCCGGCTCGTAAGCTATGCCATGGCAGCTCTCGTAGCCGTCACGATCGTCATGTCGATCCGCGTGGCAGGCATCGTGCTGCTGATCTCGCTGCTGACCATACCGGCCGTCGTCGCGAACCAGCTGACCCAGTCTTTCGGCCGCATGCTCCCCGTCTCCACGCTGATCGCCGTCCTCGGCTCTTTCGCCGGACTGTACATCGGCTACCGGAACGACGTCCCTTCGGGAGCCGTCACAATATTTGTCCTCACTCTTACGCTTATTGTCGTAAAACTATTACCTTTGCGTACCCTCAAGCGCAAAACCGACGGATGAAAACAGTCCACAAGCTCATACTGAAGTCCTATGCCGGGCCGATGGTCCTGACATTCTTCATAGTGCTTTTCGTTTTCATCATGCAGTTCATGTGGCGCTACATCGACGAGCTGGTCGGCAAAGGGCTCGGCATGGACGTGATTCTGGAACTGATGATGTACGCGGCCGTCACGCTGATCCCGATGGTGCTACCGCTGGCCACGCTGTTCGCCGCCGTGATGACGATGGGCAACATGGGCGAGAATTACGAACTGCTCGCGCTCAAGTCGGCCGGCATCTCCCTGCCGAAAATCATGCGTCCGCTGATCATACTGGTGCTGTTCGTAGCCGTCGGCAGCTTTTTCGTCGCCAATAATCTGGTGCCGATCGCTACGAAAAAAATCTCCGCCCTGTTGTACGATATCCGTCAGCAGAAACAGTCGATCGAATTCAAGGACGGGCTGTTTTTCAACGGCATGGACGACATCAGCATCCGGGTGGACCGTCAGGACCCCAAAACGAAACTTCTGAACGGCGTGCTGATCTACGACACGAGCGATCCGAACGGCAATATGACCACGACGCTGGCCGACTCGGGCTACATCTCCCTGTCGGACGACAAGAAGTATCTGCTGGTCACCCTGTACAGCGGCGAGCGCTACGAGCAGGCGAGAGGCTACAAATGGTTCGACAACAGCGAACTGCGCCAAAATATCTTCGACGTGTACAACATGGTGATGAAGGTGCCCGGCTTCGACTTCGAGCGAACCGACCAGTCGATGTTCAACGGCAGCCAAACCAAGAACGTCAGGGAACTTCAGGCCGGAATCGACTCGCTCGAGAAAATCAGCTCCGAGTCGGCCAGCGCCTCGTACGAACCGCTGCTCAATACGTTCATCTTCCCTTTCGACAAAAGCCTAGCCAGCGACTCGATTCCCCATGTCGACATGCCCCGGGCCGAACTGGCCGAAAAGATCGAGAACCTTCCCGTCCGGTCGAAAGTATCGATCTACGACGTCGCGCTGAACAAGGCGCGCAATTCGCGCAGTTACTATTCGTTCGACGAGGCGACTTCCAAGGAGGCGCTGAACCAGTTGTACCGATACAAGGTCGAGTGGCACAAGAAAATGTCGCTGCCCGTATCGATCATGATTTTCTTCCTGATCGGGGCTCCGCTCGGAGCCATTATACGCAAGGGGGGGCTCGGCATGCCGGTCGTCGTCTCGGTCGGCTTTTTCGTGATCTACTACATCATCACGATCACCGGCGAAAAGATGGCGCGGGAAGGTTCGTGGGACTCGTTTCTGGGCATGTGGATCGCAACGTTCATTCTGCTTCCGATCTCGGTATACCTGACCTATAAGGCAACCAACGATTCCAACCTGTTCAACGCCGAGTGGTATCTTGCGCGCTATAAGAAAATCAGTGCTTTCTTCCGGAGCCTTTTCCGGCGGAATGCCCTCCGGGGAGGATTGCCTCCCGCCGGCACAGCCGGTTCCGAAACACGCTAAATAAACACAGACTTTCGATATGACATCCAAACAACCTCAAGAGAGAATATTGAGTTCCGTAGAGGAAGCGATCGAGGAGATCCGGGCAGGCCGGATACTGATCGTGGTCGACGACGAGGACCGCGAGAACGAGGGCGACTTCATCGTCGCCGGCGAAAAGATCACGCCCGAAATCGTCAATTTCATGGCGGCCCACGGGCGTTGGCTGATCTGCGCTCCGCTGCCCGAATCGCGCTGCGAGGAGCTGAACCTGCCGATGATGGTCACCCACAACACGTCGCTGCACGAAACCCCGTTCACCGTCTCGGTCGACCTGACTACGCAGGGATGCACGACCGGAATCTCCGTGGCCGACCGGGCCAAGACGATCCGCGCGCTGGTCGATCCGGCCACGAAGCCCGAAGAACTGGGCCGCCCCGGACACATATTTCCGCTCCGGGCGCGCGAACGCGGCGTGCTGCGCCGTCCCGGCCATACCGAGGCGGTCGTCGACCTGACCCGCATGGCCGGACTGACGCCCGGCGGGGCGCTGGTCGAAATCATGAACGAGGACGGCACGATGGCGCGCCTGCCCCAATTGCATGAGATCGCGAAGAAACACGGTCTGAAAATCGTCTCGATCGCCGATCTGATCGCATTCCGCCTGCAGACCGAGTCGATCGTCGAAAAGGGCGAGACGGTCGACATGCCGACCCAGTGGGGACATTTTCGCCTCACTCCGTTCCGGCAAAAAAGCAACGGACTGGAGCATTTCGCGCTGACCAAAGGAGAGTGGGCTCCGGACGAGCCGGTACTCGTGCGCGTGCACTCGTCCTGCATGACGGGCGACATCCTCGGATCGTACCGCTGCGACTGCGGTCCGCAGCTGCACGAGGCGATGCAGATGATCGAGCGCGAGGGCAAGGGAGCGGTCGTCTACCTGAACCAAGAAGGCCGGGGAATCGGACTGTGCAACAAGATCAAAGCCTATAAGCTGCAGGAGCAGGGATACGACACGGCCGAAGCCAACCTGAAGCTCGGCTTTCAGGTGGACGAGCGCGATTACGGCGTGGGAGCCGGCATTCTGCGCGAGATCGGTATCAAGAACATGCGCCTGATGACCAACAATCCGCTCAAGCGGGCCGGTTTGGAGGGATACGGGCTGCGCATCGTCGAGAACGTGCCGATCGTGATCGCCCCGAATCCGTTCAACGAGAAATACCTGAAAACCAAAGAGACGGTCATGGGCCACAGGCTGGGCCTCTTCAAAAAATAGATTGCCCGCACCATGAGAATCGTCCACATCGCCGTTTGGACCCGCGACCTCGAAACGATGCGCGTTTTCTACGAGCGCTATTTCGGCGGTCGGAGCGGAGAGAAATACGTCAACCGAGCCAAGGGGTTCGAGTCGTATATGGTCCGTCTCGGCGACACGGCGCTGGAACTGATGCGAAGCGCGCGGATCGCCGACCGTGCGGAGCAGGACGAAAGGATAGGCTTCTGTCACATCGCCGTTTCGACAGGCAGCGCCGAGCAGGTCCGGGATCTGACCGAGCGGCTGAGGCAGGACGGATATGCCGTTTTGGGAGAGCCCCGCACGACGGGGGACGGATATTACGAAAGCGTCGTGGCCGATCCGGAGGGAAACCGCGTGGAAATCACAATCTGAAAAGCATGGAAGCAAAAAAACTGCGCATCGTATACATGGGAACGCCCGACTTCGCGGTATCCCCGCTCGCCAAGCTCGTCGAGGAGGGGTATAACGTCGTAGGCGTCGTCACGATGCCCGACAAGCCGTCGGGCAGGGGACTGCACGTACAACAGAGCGCGGTCAAGCGGTACGCATTGCAGGCGGGGCTGCCCGTCTACCAACCGGAGAAGCTTAGGGACCCGGCTTTCGTCGAAACATTCCGCTCGATGAGGCCCGATCTGGGCATCGTCATCGCGTTCCGCATGCTGCCCGAGATCGTGTGGGCCATGCCGC
>ERZ825670.4432-NODE-4432-length-10807-cov-4.914714_pt1 | contig 10807 bp, 9 predicted proteins | sample MGYA00519929_ERZ825670 | MGnify/ENA primary metagenome ERZ825670 (study PRJEB31778, sample SAMEA3449207) | human gut metagenome | biome: human gut; feature: human-associated habitat; material: faeces | place: United Kingdom | collected 2010/2012 ...
ATGATGCTACAAATGAAGAATATGTAGCAGGAGCTACTGAAGGTGATGTTGTAATGACTGTTACAGCAGCAAAAATGGATCTTGGTGGAGACGGTACTCCTGAATGGAAAGAAACATCAAAAGACTTTACAATTCATGTTATAAATAAAACTGATGTAAATATTACAGGACTTAACAATAATGAAGAATTTACTTATGATGGAACACCTAAACAACCTACTGGTGAGATTAGTGTTGATGCAGGAACAATAAATGTAAGTGATTTAGAAGTTAAGTACGAAGGAACAGGTTCTACAACATATAATGCTGATACAGCACCAACAAATGTTGGAACTTATAAGGTAACATATAAGGTGCCAGAAGATAACACAAGTTATGTAGGAACATATAGCGTAGAATTTAGCATTAAAAAAGCTGGGCTTGATAAAGTAACTTTAGTTGAAGATACTTTTGAATATACAGGTACAGATATAACTCCTACATTAAATAATGTAAATGATAAAATAGAAATATCAGGTATTACTACAGCAAAAAATGTATCAAATAATACTATTACTGCAAAAATTAAAGATATATCTAATTATGAGTGGAAAGATGCTACAACTACAGATTTAGTTTTAAATTGGTCTATCACACAAGCAACACCAGATTATACAGTACCAACTGGTCTTAATGGTGTAAAAGGAGAAACATTAAATGATGTAACTTTACCTAGTGGATTTACTTGGAATGATACAACAGTTGTATTAACAGCTGGAACAAATACATATAAGGCAACATATACTCCAGTTGATACTACAAACTACAAAACAATAACTGATATTGATATTGAAGTTAATGTTAAAGATAAGTTTAATGTAATAACATCAGTTAATGGTGGAAATGGAACAATTACACCAAGTAAAACAGGTGTTATTGAAGGAACTAAAGAAGAAATAACATTTACACCAAACTCAGGCTATGTAGTAAGCAAAGTAATGGTAAATGGAGTAGAAAAAACAAGCGAAGTAAGAAATAACAAAATAGAAATAACAGTAACAGAAGAGATGACAGTAGAAGTAACATATAAGAGAAAATACACAGGTGGCGGTGGCGGAAGCACAACTACAACAAAATATAAGATAACAGTAACAGAAGGTAAAAACGGAAGCATAACGCCAAATGGAGTAGTAAAAGTAGAAAAAGGTGAAGACCAAACATTTAAGATAAAAGCAGAAAAAGGCTATGAAATAGCAGATGTATTAGTAGACGGAAAGAGCGTAGGAGCAGTGGCAAAATATACATTTAAAAATGTAAAAGAAAAACACACAATAGAAGCAACATTTAAGAAAGTAGAAATGCCAGAGCAAAAACCAGAAGAAAAAGAAACATTCAAAGATGTTAAGAAAAACGATTGGTATTATGAAGCAGTAGAGTATGTAGCAAATAAAGGCTTAATGAATGGAACAGGAAACGATGAATTTACTCCAGATGCAAATACAACAAGAGGAATGATAGTAACAATACTATATCGTTTAGAAGGTTCGCCAGAAGTTTCAATGAGCACATTTACAGATGTAGCAAATACAGAGTATTATGCAAAAGCAGTAGCTTGGGCAGAGAAAAATGGAATTGTAAATGGCTACGGCGAAGGAAAATTTGGACCAAATGACGTAATAACAAGAGAGCAATTAGCAGCAATAATGTATCGTTATTCAAATTACAAAAAATATAATACATCAGTAGGTGAAGATACAAATATCTTAAGTTATAACGACATATCAGAATTATCAGAATACGCAGTATCTTCAATGCAATGGGCTTGCGGAGCAGGCTTAGTAAACGGTATTGGCGATGGCAAATTAGCACCAAAAGGAAACGCAACAAGAGCACAACTAGCAACAATACTAATGAGATATTGCGAGAGCAACAAATAGGGACAGTCCTTTTTGTTAAACTAACTGAATATTTGAAATATTGAGAATAAAAAACGGGGGAAAGCTATTCTTTAAAGATAGTTTGACCCCGTTTTTTTCTAAAAAATGGGAAACAACAAAGAGGGGAAACAAAGAGGGACAATCCTTTTTGTTAATCTAATAATCTAATATGAAAATTTAATGGTGCTTTTTGTGAAAATTATAAAAAGCGAATGCAAAACAAGAAATAATGAAAGGAAAAAAGAATGAGAAAACCACGTTATTATTACGAATCAAATTTTTGTCATGTCATGGTGCAAGGAGATGAAAAGAAATTTATTTTTAAAGATAATATATGTAAAGACAAATATTTATATTATTTAAGGCATAATACTTTTAAAAATGATATTGAAATAATTGCATATTGTGTTATGGATAATCATGTGCATGCTTTGTTGTTTTGTAATGAATTAAAAAGAATATCAAAATGCATGCAAGAAACAAACACATCATTTGCTATATTTTTCAATAATAGAAGAAAAAAGATTGGACATGTTTTTAGAGAAAGATTCCGCAGTGAAAGTATATATACGAAAGATTATTTATTAAACTGTATAAAATATATACATCAAAATCCGATAAAGGCTAATATATGTGATAAGGCCGGCGAATATCAATATTCAAGCTTTAATTCATATAAGAGTATACAAGAAAGGATGATTGAGATTTGTGATTTTAATCCTGATGATATTAGGAATATTTTGAAAAATACAAATACAATCACTAAATTTATTGATGATGAGTATTCAAAAGCTGATATTATGGAGTCTTTTCACGCAGTTAGAAAAAAATATGAAAATAACGATGATGAACTTGAAAAAACGGTACAAATATATAAAACAATGAAAGAAAAATGTAAAGTGACTGATTGTGAAATTGCAAATTTGATGGAAATATCACGAATCACACTGTATAGAAGACTTAGGAAGAAAGGGTATAAATAGAGAGTGTGGGTGTTTAAGAGTAACGAAAAGGAGTGTCCCTGTTTGTTAACTGTCTTTTTTATGTTTGTTATAATTATATCGAAAGTTTTATTGTAATATGTTATAGTATAGTTATGAATTATATTTGAGAGATTTTCTAGAAAAGTTAATCAAAATAAGTATGGAGTGTGTAATATGGATAGATTTGAAATGTTTGCAATAAGGAAAATATATTCTAAATATATTGATGAGTATTTTGATAAAATAAAAAATTATGAGCTTTTAAGAAAAGTACAAGATTTGGACGATATTGGACCACTTCCTGGATATACAGATTTACAAGATGTTGTTTATGTGCATATGGAAAAAGTTTGCAATGAAAAAGGCATTGAGATGGAAGATGTGACAAGCGAAACTATAAATAAGCAACTACGCGAAGCTTTGCGTGCAATGCCATATACAGAAGCCGAAGTAAATCATATTTATTGCGCTAAGGATTATAGGGGTGAAAAGCCATATTTAGATATTGCTACAAAAAGGTTTCTTCTTTCGCTTTATGGAGCAAAAGATATAAGTGAACTTACAGAAATGCTTGAAAAAGACAAGGTAGAATGGGAGTATAATAAAGATGTTTATAATCGTGTTATACGAATAGTGAATAAAAAATTTGAAACTAAAGAAGATGTTGTTGCTTGTATTAATAAAGAAGTTGAAGCTTTATTTACTAGAGAATTTAATTGTGGTGGTTTTGCATTAGAAATATACGATTGGGTGTTATGTGAAGATAGAGACCGTGATGTGGAAGTTTCGAAAGTTTTAGTAAATCCTAGTGTGAGACTTTTGGGAGATACACACTTAGAAGGTAATGAATATTTAGTTGTGCTAGATACGGCAAGTTATCATTTTATTAAAAATAAAGACGGCAAGTTTTGGGAAAAGATGCGGAAATTCTCCTGTCGAAGAATTTGATGGTTGGTCAAATTCTAAGAAAGAAAAAGATTTAGTATATTTTGCAGTAAAAAAAGATCACGATATGAATTTTAGATATGGTGATATATTTTATGGAGATAAAGAAGTAAAAGTATTAACGTATGACGAATTAGTGTTACAAGCAATAAGAAGCGGCGAGAATAGTTTTGAATATCATAATCACGCGTATGAAGTTAAAAAAAGAGAAGATGAATTTTATGATATTTTTAGTAATGATGAAAAAGTAGCAGAAGCTATTTATGAAGATGATAGTTGTGCAGTGATTATAGATGACGACAAGAAGGAGTATGTGAGGAATACTAGATCAAGATACTACGAAAATTTATATAAGAAGGATTTAGAAAAAGTTAGAAGTAGACCTTATCCCGAGCCACCAAAAGATGAGAGATGGTAGAATAATAAAGTATAGATAAATAGTATATTTTGTGATATAATCCTAGAAATATAGGAGAGTAAAAATATGTTTAAATTACATTCAAAATTTGAGCCGACTGGTGATCAGCCAGAGGCTATAAAATCTTTAGTTGATGGAATAAAGAAAGGTGATAAATTTCAGACGTTACTTGGTGTTACTGGTTCTGGTAAAACCTTTACTATGGCGAATATTATTAATCAAGTTCAAAAACCAACTCTTATTTTAGCACATAATAAGACTTTGGCTGGTCAGCTATATTCGGAGTTTAAAGAGTTTTTTCCTGAGAATGCGGTTGAATACTTTGTATCTTATTATGATTATTATCAACCAGAAGCATATATGCCACAAACTGATACATATATAGAAAAAGATTCTGCTGTAAATGAAGAAATAGATAAGCTTCGTCACTCTGCAACTGCAGCACTTTTCGAACGAAAAGATGTTATTATTGTTGCAAGTGTTTCGTGTATTTATGGCTTGGGAGATCCAGAAGATTATAGTGGACTTACGTTGTCTCTAAGACCTGGAATGGAGATTGGAAGGGACAAACTTTTAAGAGATTTAATAGATAGGCAATACGATAGAAATGAACTTGAATTTGTTAGAGGCAAGTTTAGAGCAAAAGGTGATACTGTTGAGATATATCCGTCTAATGAAAACGAAAAGGCAATTAGAGTGGAGTTTTTTGGCGATGAAATTGAAAAAATTTCTGAGATAAATCCTTTGACTGGTCAAAGAATTGCTGTCAGAAATCATGTATTGATTTTCCCTAACTCACACTATGCTACTTCTAAAGATAAGATGGAAAAAGCAATAGTAACTATAGAGCAAGAATTAGAAGAAAGAATAAAATATTTTAAGGAAAATGATAAGCTTATAGAAGCACAGAGAATAGAGCAGAGAACAAATTTCGATATTGAGATGATGCGTGAAACTGGCTTTTGCCAAGGTATAGAAAACTATTCGAGACATATAAGTGGTAGAGCACCTGGCAGTGCACCTTACACATTACTTGATTATTTTCCAAAGGATTTTCTTATGCTTATTGATGAATCTCATGTTACAGTACCTCAAGTAAGGGCGATGTATAATGGTGATAGGGCGAGAAAAAACACATTGGTTGATTATGGCTTTAGACTTCCATCTGCTTATGATAATAGACCACTTACTTTTGAAGAGTGGGAAGGAAAGATTAATCAAGTCGTATTTGTGAGTGCTACTCCAGCTGATTATGAGGAAAAACATTCAGTAAATACAGCTGAGCAAATTATTAGACCAACAGGACTTCTTGATCCTAAGATTGAGGTTAAACCTTTAGAAAATCAAGTGGACGACTTGATAGAGCAAATAAGAGAGACTACTGAAAAAGGCGAAAGAGTTTTAGTTACTACTCTTACTAAAAAGATGGCTGAGGATTTGACGGCATACCTTAAGGAGTTAAATATTAAGGTTACATATATGCACTCTGATGTAGATACTCTTGAAAGATTAACTATTCTTAAAGAACTACGTCAAGGTAAGTATGATGTTTTAGTTGGTATTAACTTATTAAGAGAAGGACTAGATTTACCAGAAGTTTCGCTTGTTGCAATTTTAGATGCAGATAAAGAAGGATTTTTACGTAGTGAACGTTCGCTTATACAGACGATAGGACGTGCTGCTAGAAATGTTAATGGACGAGTTATTATGTATGCAGATGAGCTTACAGATTCAATGGAAAAGGCAATTAAAGAAACAAACAGAAGAAGAAAAATCCAGATGGCTTATAACGAAGAACACGGGATTGTTCCACAGACTATTAAGAAAGACATTCGTGATGATATTAAAGCGACAATAATAGAAGAATCAGCTGAAAAATATAACGTAAGTAAGGACACAGACGTTAACGAGTTAATCAATACATTAACTACTAAGATGCTAGAGCATGCACAAAGAATGGAATTTGAAGAGGCAGCTAAGATTCGTGATCAGATTAAAGAGTTGGAAAATCTTGCTTAAAGTGACTTTTTATGCTATAATATACATAACAATGTAACATAAATATATACATAGGAGGGATTTTTATGAGTAAGAAAACGATAGTAATTTTTAGTTTAATAATCTCGATGAGTATGATGGTTACTGTATATGCAGGGAATTCTTTTAAGATTATAAAAGAAAGCAAATTAGATAGTCTTATTTCAGTTGTTTTTGACTTCTTTGAAAGGATATCACTTATTCCAAAAGAGAATAAGATAACAAATTTAGGTTTAGGCGATATAAATGTAGATGGACAGATTGATAAATCAGATTTGTCATTGCTTAGAAAACATGTAAAGTCTGGTGTTAAATTAAGCGAGGACGGACTAAATAATGCTGATTTAAATGCGGATATGAAAATAGATGAAAAAGACATTGATATACTTATGAGATATTTAGCAGGTGAAATTACAATGTTGCCATATACGGAGGAAAATGGAGAGCTTCCAATTCCATTGTATCCTGACCCTATAAAGAAAGAAACTGATGAAGTGATACCTAAAGATGAAGATGCAAAAGATGTAAAGGAAGATGATAAAGAAGAGATAAAGGAAGACAAAAAGGATAACGTTATTGAAGACCAAAAAGATGAAAACATAAAAAATGAGGAAAAGGTTGAAGATAAAGATACCAAAGAAATAATTAAAGATAAGGTAAAAATAGATGATAATGTTGAGAAGATAGAAATTATAAAGCCAAATCCTCCAGTTATAGAGCTTCCGGTTCAACCAAAGCCAAAACTTGAGATAATGTAAAGATGATAAGTGGTGCTAGTGATGTTTTAATACATTGCTAGCATTTTATTTTAGCAATTGAAAATAAATTATATTGGTGTTAAAATAGTTTTGTATGGTAGATGTATGTAAATATTTGGAGGTATTTTATGAAGAAGAAAATTGTTAGTATCGCAGGTGATTTGGGGAGTGGAAAAACCACTGTAACTAAGCTTATGCAAAGGGATTTGGGTTACGAGATATATAGAAATGGTACATACTTCAGAAAACTTGCTGTTGAAAGTGGCATGAGTGTTACGGAGTTTAATGAATACGTTAAAGATCACCCAGAAATTGATAGACAAATTGAGCAAAGTGCTAAAGAATATGCAGAAGGACATGATAACTTAATAATAGATGCAAGACTTGGTTGGTATGCTGTGCCAGATTCTTTTAAAGTGTATTTGACAGTAGATTTAGATGAGTCGGCACGTAGAGCTTTTAATGATCCAGATAGAAAAGCTAGCGAAAATTTTTCTACTTTAGAAGAACAAAAAGCTGATATTAAAAAGAGATTTGAACTTGAAAATGAAAGATATTTTTCTCTTTATGGTGTTCATAAAGAAGACTTAAATAATTATGATTTTGTACTTGATACAACTAAGTTAACGCCTGAAGAAGTAAATAGCAAAATAATAGAGGCATATAAGATTTGGTTAGAAAACTAATTTATCAAATATAATCGGAGATGGAAAAAATTTCATATCTCCGATTATTATTGTTAATTGAACTTTTTTGTGTTATACTTCATGAAGAGATTTAAAAGAAAAGAGGTGAGAAAGTGCCGTATTTAGAGGATAGAAATAATTCTGTTAGAGCTTTGCATACTTTGTATTCGCCAAACATTCCAGAGTATTTACTAGAATTTTTAGAAGTTCCAGAAGTACTTAGATTAAACGGAATCGAGCAAAATGCAGGTATTGATTTTTCGGGATTTAATATTTACAAATATAGATATTCAATGCTTGACCATAGTCTTGGTGTTGCGCTTATTTTAAATAGCTTTGTAAGCAATAAAAAACAAGTTATTGCAGCATTACTTCATGATATAGATGTTCCAGCATTTTTATATAGTTCCTATTATATTGATGAAAGTAATTTTAGTAAAGATGATATTAAGTTAAATTCTTACGATATAATTGTGGGCTCGAACAAGCTTTTTGAATATTTTTTCAAAAACGAAGTTGATATAAATGATATGTGCGATTATACAAAATATCCACTTGCATACAATGTTAGACCACATCTTTGTGCTCATAGACTTGAATACTTTTTGCATACAGCATATCTTTCAGGAATGTACAAGTTTGAAGAAATCAAAGAAATGTATGACGATTTATTTGTAACTCCAAATGAAGACAATATGCCAGAGTTTTGTTTTAAAACACCGGAGATTGCAAAGAAATTTTGTGAGCTTACAATTAAGTGTGGTGAAAAATACCGTAGCTATGAAGCAAAAATGGCTATGAAATTTATATCAGATACATTAGCAGCAATGATAAGAAGAGAGGTAATTACAAGAAAAGATCTTTACACATATAGCGACAGAGTTATTATGGATATGGGACTTTCTTGTAGTGATAAAAGAATAAGTGATAGGTGGAAACACCTACCAGAACTTAATAAAGTATATACCAAGTTTAATCCAGTAAAAGGAAAAAACTGTTTTAAGTTAAGTGCAGATTTGAGATACGTAGACCCTCTTGTAAGATTTGAAAACAGCGGATTTAATTTAAGACTTAGCGATATTGATAAAAAAGTTAAAGAAGAAATCGACGAGTTTTTAAATTCAGATACAGACTTGTATATGTATGGAGATTACGAAGATTAATAGTAGCAAGAGATGACAAGATAATAAAAAATGAGTAAAAGTTGAAAGTCCCCTTTTCTCGCATTTTTTACTCTGAACTGACCACTCAACTTTGTTAACCAAAAATTCACAATTATTTTAGCACTCGTACTTGACATCTGCTAACAGTAGTGATATCTTATTATTGTTCGATTAGCACTCGACATGTAAAAGTGCTAAAATGAATTTTAAAGGGGTGAGGAAATGCTTTTAGATGATCGTAAAAAAAGAATATTAGAAGCGGTTATTGAAGAGTATAACCGAACTGCAGAACCGGTTGGCTCTGGAAAAATTGCAAGCGATTATGATTTAGGATTAAGCTCAGCTACAATTAGAAACGAAATGGCAAGCCTAGAAGATTTAGGGCTTTTAGAGCAACCACATACTTCTGCTGGTAGAGTTCCATCAGATAAAGGATATAGAGTTTATGTTGATAATATCATGAAAGAAAAAAGCCTTTCTGTAAAGGAAAAAAATATGATTGATAAGGTTATAAGTGATGACGTAAACAGATTTGAATCGCTTATGAGAGAAGCTTCAAACATACTTACTCGTCTTACCAATTATGCTTCAATTACTATAGAACCTGAACTTGATAATTGTGAAGTTGAAGAAATAAAATTAGTAAAAATTGGACATGATAGATTAATGATTGTTATTTTGGCTAATAATGGAATTATAAAAGAAAGTATTATTAAGTACGATGATGAAATACCTGAAGAAAATATAGAGATTTTTAATAACTATTTAAACTATAAACTTCAAGGAAGAAACTTTAGAGAAATATATGAAAACATTGGAAAATATGTAGGTCAAGAACTTGATAATATTAATGATAAGATAGTTCCTTTGGTTGCAGAATTAAACAATTTACTTATAAATAAAAATGCTAAAGTTCATATGGAAGGTGCAACAAAACTTTTAGAGTTACCAGAACTAAAAAATACAGATACTTTAAAGAACTTTTTAAACATCATAGAAACTCAAGATGCGATAAAAGAAATTGCACGAAATGGTTATGATGGTAATATCAATATTTACATTGGAAATGAATGTGCATTTGAAGATTTAAAAGACTTCACAATTATAACATACAAACAATCTATAAATGATAAAGATGTTGGAACAATAGGACTTATAGGTCCAACTCGAATGGATTATAAGAAAGTAATACCGATGATAAAATATATCGGTGATACAATAAAAGAAAAAATGAAACAAGGAGGGGAAGACTGTGTCGGAAAAGAAGAAGAAACTAGAGGAGAATGAAGAAACTAAAGATACTAAAGATACTGAAATAACAGTCGAAGATTTAGTCAAAGAAAACGAAAAATTGAAGCAGGAAAATGAAAAGTATTATGAACATTTGCAAAGAACTGCAGCAGAGTTTGATAACTACAAAAAGAGAATGCAAAAAGAAAAAGATTCTACGTATAATTTAGCGGTTGGTGATGTGGTAACTGAATTTATCGAAGTTTTAGATAACTTAGAAAAAGCGGTTATTGCAGAAACAACAGATTTAAAAATGCGTGAAGGAATTGAACTTATAAAAAAAGAAGTTTGGGATATTTTAAGTAAATATAAAGTTGAAAAAATATCTACTGTAAAAGAAACTTTTAATCCTGAAATCCATGAAGCTGTAATGCATATAGAAGATGATGCTTATGGCGAAAAAGAAATTGTAGAAGAATTTAGATCTGGCTACAAGATTGGAAATAGGGTGTTACGTCATGCTATGGTTAAAGTAGCAAACTAATTTGATTTTAATTTTATTTATATAAATAGTGTAATTTAGAAAGGAATGATTTTTATGTCAAAGATTATTGGTATCGATTTAGGTACTACAAATTCATGTGTAGCAGTTATGGAAGGTGGAGAACCAG
>ERZ825670.4433-NODE-4433-length-10804-cov-4.057308_pt1 | contig 10804 bp, 8 predicted proteins | sample MGYA00519929_ERZ825670 | MGnify/ENA primary metagenome ERZ825670 (study PRJEB31778, sample SAMEA3449207) | human gut metagenome | biome: human gut; feature: human-associated habitat; material: faeces | place: United Kingdom | collected 2010/2012 ...
GGCTGCTCTACAATAAGCCCTTGGAGTACGCACAGATGGTGCTGAGAGGGGAGATAGATCACTACCTGTCGCTGGGGTGTGACCATGGCAGGCTGGAAGATTGATTGACAAAAACGCGCGGTAAAATCGCTAATCGCGCGGCGCGCGTTTTCTGTGCGATTCCGTCAATACAACGGCCTACATAGGGGGAAGAAAAGCTGCCGGAAGCAGGAAAGCTCAGACTTTGGCTTACTGAACAGCGACCCAGCGGCTGCCGAGTGCTCCCACGAGAATCGCAGCAGCTTCCGGGATGCTAGCCGCGCTGGGGTCTACCCCGTGCTTAACAAAACCGATCGCACAGTACAAAGCCAGCGACACCAGTACGGTCAAGTTTGTCTGATGGCTGATACGCGGGAGTGTGAGCTTACCCTTGAACAACTTGAAAGAACGCTCAGGCTGTGCTGTGGCAGCGTTGTCCGCGCGGATAAGGACCGGAGCAATGGCCAGAGCTCCCATCACGCGTACCAGGTCAATGTTCAGATCAATGCGGAACAACTGCAACACCATCAGGAACAGCCATACCGATCCGCCGCCGCACAAAGTAGCCATCAGCCAGCTGTGTAAACGACCATAATTCTGGTTATCGGCTGCGTAAAAGATCTGGTTCATTTCCTGGTTGTCAGCACCCATCAGACGTGCCGTGAGGTAAATACCCATCTCCGAGCCTACACTGACTACCAGCGCCATGCAGATGCCGACAGCCAGATAGGTCTGCTGCGAATAGCTGGAACCGCTGAAAAGGAGTGACAGGAATGAAAGAAACTTGTCCAGCGTCGTGTTGTTCTTCTGCTTCAGGCTGTCCATGTTGGTGTAGTCCAGCTGGGTCCGCACCTGACTGCGCTGGTTTTTTAGCCGCACCATGCGCTGTGCATGTTCGTTCTCAAACTCAGCTCTCTGCTCAGCAATTTTTCCGTTCAGTTCATCCAGGGCATCATCTACCCGTTTGTTATAGGTCAATTCATCCCAGCGCCCGATATGCTGCGCAGCTGCATCCAGTGCTTCATCATATTTCTGATAATAGGTTTCCAGAAATGCGTTCTGCTTAGGGTCGAATGTTTCCAGTTCGGCCTGTTCGATCTGGCTGTCCAGTTCTGCCAGCTTGAACTGCAACGCTGCGCGGTCTGCATCCGTCTGCTGGCTTGCGAACAGACTGTTTGCTGTAAAGATCAAAGTACAGATAAATGAGACCGTCACAAAAAAGGCGTACGCGAAACGCTGGAGTCCGACCGGGATCAGGGTACTCCCGCGGCGCCGAAGAAAGGCGAGAAATATCTTGGAGGACTCGAAAGCCCCGACGACAATAGCCGGAACCAGAAGGGACTGTCCGGCATTTTCGCCTGACAGAAGAATAGCCTTGAATACCTCGACTTCCATGTACGCCGATACGAAGATACAGGCAACGCCCAGTAAGAGCACGCAAAGAGCGAAGATCGGCCGAAGAACCAATGAAACGAAAGAACGGATCGTAGACATACAGCAACTCCTTAATTTGGGGGTGCAAAAACACAGCCAAACCAGAAACACCTGCGATTTTTTATCGATTCCAGAGAAAAACTCTTGACTTCTTTTAAAAAATCATTTAGAATATCTACTAATATTCAAAGCATTTGTTTTGGATATGCGTGCACCTGTTTTTGTTGAGAGAACATGTGCGATACCGCAGCCAGGAGTCCTGCCAGACTCTTGGCTGCTTTTTTCTTGGTTTTAATCTCCTTTCGTGTTGTTTTTCCAAAGAGTTCTTTTGCCCGGCACTGCCATACTGGAGCAAAAGAAAAAGGGCTGCAGCTTTTGCTGTCAGCCCTTCGTTTCCTTGAAAAACCACTCCTGCCTCCAAGAATGGCGGAGTATCCCTATCTGGATGGAACGGAGAGCGTTAATGCAAAAGGTCATAATCTTGATAACCATTGTACTGCCCTCCTCTCATTTCGATTCCCGTCGATTGGACGGAAGCTTTGGCAAAGAAGCTTATAATCCCCTGCCTTAGGTCAAAGGATACAACGGTTTCGTACACATGTCAACAATGATACGCCAATTTCTCTGTTTAATACTCCAATTTCTCCGTTTGTAACAATTGCGGCATAGGTACTTTTGTTGAATATTTACAGTGCTATTTCTACATCCACAATATTTTAAGAATCTTCGCAAAAAGTCGAGGTTCACACGTGGAACTACCGTTTTAGATGCAGGCAAAATCAGAAAAAGCAAATTTCAGAGATTCCGATGCTATTTAGATGGGAGTTCTGACTCTAAACTCCGTCTCTAGGGAATATGCTTTTTTCTTCATTTTATGTCCAATTAGCGCAACAGATATAGATAATTGATGCACATCTGAAGTTCTATCCGCTGCACATAACTCAAAAAGCTACCGGTCACAATTATCATACTGGTATGCAGCCAGTCTTTATGTTGTGCCAAAATGCAAAAAAGGGCACTGATTGCAAAGCAATTCAGCGCCCTACATAATCCGACACGAATCGTGCAAAGGCCGTGCAGAAATCGAGCAGCATCTTTCGTCCATTTGCCCATCTTACGAAGAATCGTCATTTTCATCGAAATGCCGTGATTTCAATATTGTTAATCTATTGTATTCCTTTGCATTGTTTGCGCTTCTTTGCACTCGTTATCCATCCTTGCGATGTACAAGAAAATAAGCCAGATTTTAACGATATTCAACGTGCAAAATATTCCAATTTTATCCAGACAACAATTCTTACCATGACACACCGGTTCTATGGCAGGTTTTAGGACATCCGAACAGACACTGTTTAATATAGAAACAAGGTTCACCATGGACAAACTGCTTTCTTACCGCTACAACATGGACACCAACCGAGTGGAAGCCCACTTTTCGGATGGCTCTACTATTGCCATTGACTGCATCGCTATCGAGGACGAGTACGGCAACACTCCAGCGCAGCGGGCGGAACTGGATTGGCTGCTGTACAACAAGCCACTGGAGTACGCGCAGATGGTGCTGAAAGGGGAGATGGCGCATTATCTGTCACTGGGATGTGACCATGGTAGGCTGGAAGATTGATTGACTGATTGCACGGTTAATCGCACGGCGTGCATTCACCGTGCGATTCAGTCAGCGCAAAGCCCAACAAACGCACGATATATCGTTCGTTTGCTGGGCTTTTTTCCGTGCATTCAATCACACGGCGCGCATTTCAGCATCACTTTTTCTCTTTCAGGTAGTACTTTCTCGCACAGCCTTGCCCTCGTCCTTCGATTATCCCCTCGCTGGAAAGCCTCTGAAGGATGCGATATGCCTGTCCTCTCGCATAGCCGCACAGCTCTTGTACCTTTTGGTTTGTGATCCACGGCTTATGCTTCAGATATTCAAGAATCCGATCCTTTGCCTGAATCTGGCTGACCGTCTTGTCCTGCACATAGGCCACATCGGTTTTCACCGTTTCGTAGACCTTGAGGGACAGCATATAGGTCTTGCCGTTTAGTTCCAGAAGCCCCTCGTCCCGGAGACTGTTCAGAACCTTGTGGGCGTTGTCATCGGTTTCCTGAATCGTCTTTGCCGCCTGTTTCAGGGTGATTTTCTGGTGCTCCCGCAGATAGTGCAGAATCATCAGCTCCGACAGCGTGAACATCTTGGACCGCTTATCCTGTGTCTCTGCGATGAAATGCACGAAGCTCTGGTTCTCCATCGTGCTGCGAAGAGTCAGCCGGACGGAGTTGGCCGTGCTGGCGTACTCCGGGTAGGGTTTGCCCTCGGTGAGCATACTCTGGAACATAATGTCCACGCCCTGCCCGGAACGCTGCACATACTTCAGGTGCTGAAGAGTCATTGCGATCAGCTTATTCCGGGGAATGGACTGGTGGGTGATGATGTTACTTTCGTTGATGTCCCCCGGAAAGCCGCCGGGGTTCTCAATCACGATCTTTGTGGGGTAGTGCTTGACGTAGATCGGTGCCATGTCCTCATAGGAGCGGTGCGCCAGCGCATTCAGCAACGCCTCCTGAAAAACCGCTTCGGAGAAATCGTACACCTCCAGCCGGAACAGCCCCACCTGCACATTGGTCAGGCGGTTATAGGTGCGGATGCGCTCGGTCAGCTTATCCAGAATCGAGATCACCGGCTCCTGCATATCCATGCGGTTGTCGTATTCCGTCTGCGCTTCGTCGCTGTAATGGAGGTAGATCACCTCTGCCTGCGGCAGCAGCCGTGCAATAGACGCTGCCTTGCCCACAAACAGCAGCCCTGCCACCGTCACACGCACTTCGTCCTTGTCCATGCGGATCAGGTTCAGGTTGTCCAGAAAGGTGGTATCTGCCAAATCCGGCAGGGCAGAGCCTGCATCCCGAATCCGTAGCTTCTCTTTCAGGCGGTACACTTCCAGCAGGTCAATGTCGCTTTCGGTTGCGCCCTCCACGATCTTTGCCGAAAAATCCGGGTTATCGGCAGGGGAGTACACATCGTTTGCCGGGTAGTCGGGCTTTGTCACGTTCCCAAGCCGTCTGTAATAGATGCCGCCGGTGGTGGCAACATGAGAGTTGGATTTCTCCACCGATACCACCAGCACCACACCGTCAGAGGTTTCCACTGGCTCGATTTCGGTAAACAGGCTGGGCCGGGTCATATCGTAGATGGCTTCCATCAGTGCCTGCGGATCGCTCTTGGGGCAGCCCGTAATGGTGCCGTCATCTTCCACGCCAAACAGCAGAACGCCGCCCTTTGTATTTGCCAGCGCAACCGCACTTTTCACCGCAAGCTCTTTGCGCTGCCGATAGTCCTTGCATTTCACCCACGACTTAAACTCCTGCCGGGTGCTTTCCCCGGCAGCAATCATTTTGCGGAGTGCTTGTTCGGTCATGGTTGGGACCTCCTTCCCTCAAAAATTTATTCAGCCATATCTTTTTCAATAAATGCCTTTAGTTCTTTATACGCATCTGCTTGATACAAGTCTACCACACCACAAGTTCCTAATTTCACTGTATCAAGACATTTTTTCAAACGTCCCAGCATCGGCAAAATAATTGAAACATCATGATTCAAAAAATCTTCGATCTCGGATTTTTTTGATGGAATTTTATATCCCTTTTTATGATGTGATCCAGAAATAATAACTCCAGCATCCCTTAGTCCACCAATTATATTTGTTCTAAATGGTTGCTCTTTAATTTTCCCGTATTTCGTCCACTCAAGTTGGTGAATAAGTTCACTCGTCGGAATATAAGCTCTCGTATCATTATTCATAAACCGGAACAAAAGATATTTAAGAACAATTAACTGTGCCTGACAAAGTTCGCTCTCGTCATCCTCGTGCTCACGAATAAAATTGATAGCCTGATGAAGACAAATCTCAGCAATGTCTTTATCATACTCTGATGCAAGTGCACTCTTTTCCAAATCATAATTATAAAATGTCTTCGGATATTGTTCTATTCTGATGATCTTATCCTTAAGAATTTCTTGGTAATCTGGAACAGATGCATCTTTCTTATGCTCATCATATAAGAAAGATAATGTTCCACTAATTAAATCCGCTAATTGGACGACAACTTCTGCTTTGCTATTTTCAAACGAGAATTCACTCTCTCCATACAAATTTGGAATTTCAGAATGTTCTTCAACATATTTGCAGAAGCTTTGCATATAATCACTTCCGCCAATTTCGTCTGCAACAACCACCAAATTTTTGAAAGCCGCACGAAGTTCTTTATGAACAATATTGTTCATAAATTTATAGAATGGAGGCTTAAATCTCAATCCACGAGAATCTTTCAGAAGCTTTTTATCTACAACAACTGCAAAAATTCGATATGGAATATCCAAAGTTTCTTCGAGTATCTTCTTCCGGCGATTATGTTTTTTTCCAATTTTAGACGACTTTATTTCGCCTTTTGGAAAATAACGATCTCGAATATCCGCCACGGCTGTTCTAACAGCATCAACATCCGACTCTCTTACAATGATGGCTGTAATGATAAAATGAGTAGAAGTGTTTTCATTGTCCAATTCCCAGCCAAAAGAACCAGATTCGTCCGTGAAAGCGTAAATTTTCTCCACGAATCTCACCCCTTTCCGATTTCATCATACCACAACACGATGTTTGAAATCCACTACATATTTCATAAGAAAACGGTTATTGATTTTTTACATCCAATCGTGATATAATGTAATTTTATCTCTCCATCAATATTTTTAACAGACATTCCGTTCATCTTTAATCTTCTGGTTTTTTTCTTATTCCATCACCCGAATCGTACTCTCAATAAACGCAATCTCATCTTCCGTCAGCTCGTACTTCTTGTACAGCTTTTCGTCCGTCCATTCTTCCGTAAAATCCTGATCGGGCACAAAGACAAAGTTTGCTCTTGCAATGTGCATGGAAGAATAGGTCAGGCGCAGCATGAACCGAGTAAACTTACACATCAGATACTGCTTGTAGTTTTTGATTTCTGCTTCGGTATCGAATGCGCCCAGAACCAGATAAGAGAATGTATTCACTTCACCCGGAACCTCAATCCGGGGTGTCGTGATAGCCTTATAGCCCTTGGACGGGTCAATGCCAACCTCACCATTGCAGGGAACCAGAATGGAGATCGTCGCCTTGTACTTGTCGATCAGCTCTGCGTTTTTCTTGACATCGCTTCTCTTAATATAGCCGGTGCCTTGGCTGTGAATAAGGGAAATGCACCCATCAAAGGGTTCTTTCTCACCACGAGCCGCCGAGGGGAAACCAAAGGCATCAATGGGCTGCACCCGATCGGTCAGGAAGTGTTCCGAACGGCTCAACACCTTATGGATGATGGACAGCGATTCATTCGACCGAATGAAGATCTCTCCAAATTCATTGAGATTTCGCCGCATGGTATGGCGTTCCAGACCGCTGACGTTTGTAACCTCGCAGACCTTCTCCTTGTCCCGATCCCACAGGAAATAACAGATGCCGCCTGCAATATCTACAGTGCTGAAGCAGTCTTTGGAGTTCACAAAATCCGTCAGCCTGATCAGATGCGGATCGTTCAGCATCTCATTGCGGAAATCGTTCAGTCCGATGCCGCCAGCATACCAGCGTGCCGGCATAATCATGGAGATATAGTGGGGCTGCATGGTTTTTGCCTGATCCACAAACAGGTTATAAACCGGGCGTGCCTGCTTCGCCGCAACATTGGCTGCGCTTCCGCCGCCTGTATCCTCCTGATACGGCGGATTGCCCACAATGGCATCAAATTTCATGGGCTGTCCCTCCTTTCCCCATGTATCGGTTCGCTGCAGCTTCTTTGCCAGACGCTGCGGGTCGTTTTCCATCCGTTCCAGCAGGTGCGGAATGTAGGTGGTGTTGACCGTCCAATCCTGATAGCCCACCAGCGTCCGCCGGGTGATGCTTTCTGCCATCCGGGTCTTGCACAGAACAAAGATCTGCTGCTCCACGGTCTCCTGCCAGAGAGCCTGTGTCTGCTCCAGCGGCAGCTTGTCCTCCGGGCCGGGCAGCTTCATGGCGTACAGGCTGTATGCCATATACAGGGGATACAGGCCGGATTTGGAGTTCATTTCCAGAATCCGTGCCTCCGGGTTGAGGAAGATGTCCTCGGTGACCTGTCCCTGATCCACCAGACGGGGCTCCTCCAGAACCTCCTGCGGATCGAACTGCTCGTTGAGGAAGCAGTAGCCGCCCACCATGTTGCTCAGATGAAGGTTCACCACCCGCCACGGGGTCAGAACGGTTTCCTTGTCGGGGTTGCGGAAGTGGCTGAAGATCTCGGCAATGCGCTTCACCCGCTCGGTGGGCGGCAGCTCGTCCGCAGCCTTTGCCATGCGGCGGATGCGCAGACCCGCCCCGCTGACCACATCCTCGTCGTAGTATTTCAGCAGCTTGCGGAACAGGGGCTTGTCCACGGTTTTGGGCATAAACTCCTGCCAAGATTCCTCATCCACCAGTGTGATGAAGTCAGCCATCTTGATGCTCTCGGTCAGATCCACCTTGGCACCGTAAATCAGCAGGGGCAGGCGGATGGACACATTCCGCAGCAGCCGGATGACCTTCTCCCGTTCCTTTTTCTGCTCTTGCAGTTTCTTGAGCAGGTCATCGTCCTCTTTGGTGCGCTCCCGCTTGGGCTTGTTGGAAATCTTATCTGCCTTTTCGTATTCCTCGCCCGTCAGCCCCTGATGGTTGATGTGGACTTTGGTTTCCTTTTTGGCGGCTTTCTGCTCGCTGAGCTTGTCCGACAGGGTATGGAACAGCTCCACATCGTCCTCGTCCATGACGATGCCGGTGTCCTGTTTGTAGACCGATTCATCGTCAAAGCCGCTCTTGATGGCTCTATCCACCGTCAGACGCTTGATCTGCCGCATCATTCTGGAGACGCTGTATGCAGTCATCTGGGTGCCGTCCACCGCAATCACCGGGCAGAAGTTCAAAAACTCGCCCAGTGCCGCCCGGTTCTGCTCCTCGTTGGTCCGGCCCCGCTTGGTGATGCGGTTGACCTCAGAAATCACGTTCAGGGCACGGTCCGGGGCAAAATCAAAGACGTAGCAGCGTTCTTTCTGTTTGCCGTCCAGCACCCCTGCCGACTGCACCCGGAAGATGGTCTGCATATAGCCGGACGCAGCCGTGCTTGCCGACCCGGTCAGCATCATCACAGCCGTCCACTCCGGCACCGTCACGCCGGTGGTCAGCTTGCCGCAGGAAATGGTAATGGTATAGCGGTTCGCCTTGATGACCTGCTTTACCAGCGTCAGGGCGTTGTCGTAGGGCATTTCGGCATCGCCGTCACCTGCAACGTTAGCAACTTTATAGGCTCCAAATACAGGGTGGTCTTTCAGCAGCCTGCTCAGGGCACTGGCTTCTTTCACGCCCGGAACCATCCAGAGGGTATGCCGGAACATCTCCCGGTACTCCGGCGTGGAGTAGGGGTAGTTGCTCTCCGGGTTCTCCGAAGAAATCAGATCCAGAAAGCTGCGCACATCTCCCGCTTGCGTCTTTGCTCCTGCCGGATCTACAAAAGTTTTCGGTAATGACCTCGTTCCAGAAATTCGATCATCCCTTTATCTCGAAGAAATTGCATCTGTTGGCGAATCTTCGCTTCAATGTTTTGATTGTCGGGATGCTGAATCTTCAGTTTGTCTGCAAACACATAAATATCTTTCAGATAAAAATCTTTCGTCGGGATAGCGTTTACACAGTTGAGTACATCAAACAGCCATCCACGCTTTTCAATAGATCCCGTTTGCAGACGTTTGATTTTTGCATAGTCTTGTACGATACGATCCTTACTGCGGAAATTCTGATTTTCAATAATAGGGATTCGCCCTTGTTCTGGAATATCACCGTACAAAATATTGCAACCGACCCATCCAGCACGTCTGGCAGTTGGCGATAACGGTTTTCTCTTTTCGATTACTGTAGGTGTAAAAAAGAATTTGGGAACAACTATTAAATCGACGACCTGTAAAGAGGAGTAGTGCATAACTAACAAATCGGGATTTGTCATACTGGTTATGCGACTTATCATGGTATCGTATGCACCATCCGATATTTTTCTTCCGATTCTTCCATCTTTACTTTTCAACTCAAAGATTTCCCCACAGGATGGACACTGAAAGTCTGCAACAGGGCGGTTATTTTCCAATTTTGAAATTCGAGCATTTCCACATACCGGGCAAAAAATATTGTCGTTGACCCAGCTTTCACTCATTACACGGATTTTCTGTGAATTGCTTTTATATCCAAGTCCAAGCGATTGGTCAAAGCACAAGTTCATAGTTCAAAATCCTCACACCGGATACTGCTTTTTTGATTGTACCACGTTGGTCAGGCACTGTAAATATTAGAACCTCATGCTGCTATCTTTTTGCATCCGGGACACAGGTCAATCTGTTCTTCGGTGTCCGTGTTTTCGCTGATAACACGCAGCTTGCGGTCCAGCAGGCCAATTCGCTGGGAAATGGGAATGGTTTCACCTGTTACGGTGTCGTAGCGGCTTACCAGATAGGGAGCCTCGCCGCAGGAGATTTCCAACCGCTGTGCATCCACATATTTCTGCCATGTGTGCTGACGGTCGTCCGGGAAAGCGATTTTGTCAGCCGTTGCTTTCCACGACATCTCCTTCTGGATGTTGAAAACATCCTTCCTGCCAAACCACTGCTCATCCACCAGATTGTTCTGTGCGTTGCAGATCCAACTGGGGGTAAACACCTCTGCTTTGTCACGGGTGCGGTTGGTCTGATGCTCCAGTGCTTTTTCCACTCTGGGCTGGATCAGACTGTCCTGTTCGCCTGCAACCAGTTCCGGCAGGATTTCTTTTTTGAAGCTGTATGGTTCGCCCAGTTCGGCGTAATCATCGGTTGCCCAGATGATGTTTTTCTTGGTGGTCTTGTCCTGAAGCAAAATCTCAAGGAGAGTGCGTTCATGGTCCAAAAGTTCCTGCTCCAACAGGTCAATTCCTGCAATGCTGAACATCCGCCGCCCTGTTCGAGCCCCTTCCATCGTGCAAACAAAAAAGAAAAACCAGTACACAATGTGTACTGGTTTTTCTTGGTGCGATGGAAGGGACTCGAACCCCCGGCCTACTGATTCGTAGCGCACGCCGGGCGATTTCCTCAATTTTTGGAAGTTACGTTTTATCGTTATTTCTCGGCGATACATCGCAAGTTTTGAGCTTCGAGTTTCTGCACCCTTTGTCCGATTTTGCAACGATTTGCACCCTTTGCACGTTTTGAAACCGTGCAAAAACCGTGCAGAAACCGTGCACTTACTCCCGGACAAACTAAAAACCACTTCATCCGACAACGACTTGACGGCAT
>ERZ825670.4450-NODE-4450-length-10761-cov-4.715954_pt1 | contig 10761 bp, 8 predicted proteins | sample MGYA00519929_ERZ825670 | MGnify/ENA primary metagenome ERZ825670 (study PRJEB31778, sample SAMEA3449207) | human gut metagenome | biome: human gut; feature: human-associated habitat; material: faeces | place: United Kingdom | collected 2010/2012 ...
ACCTGTTCCACTTCAGCTATCAGCGGTATATCATCAACCAGATCCGCGAGAACTTCGGTCTGGAGCACACCCCCATCCGCCTTGTCGTGCGTGAGCGCGGCTCCGGCGAAGTGGGCGCGAAGGACGTATAAGGAAGGGAGACTGGTTCTATGACCGCATTTCTCATTGTGCTGGCGGTCGCTGCCGAAGCCTATCTGCTGGGCAGCGTGGACACCGGCATCCTCGTCAGCAAGTATCTGTACCATGACGACGTCCGCACCCACGGCTCGGGCGCTGCCGGTATGACCAACATGCTGCGCACCTTCGGCAAGAAAGCCGCTGCCCTTACGGCGGTGGGCGATGTGCTCAAGGGCGTCGTGGCCGTCTGCCTTGGCCGGTGGCTGTTCGGCCATCTGCCCGCCGACGCTGCCGTCTCGCCCTATCTGGGCGTCTACCTCGCCGCCATCCTCGCCGTGGTGGGCCACTCCAAGCCCATCTACTTCGGCTTCAAGGGCGGCAAGGGTGTGCTGGTGGCTGCCGGTGCCATTCTGGCAGTCCAGCCGGTGCTGCTGCCGGTGCTGGCACTCATCTTCCTTGTCTGCCTGGTTCCCACCGGCATGGTGTCGCTGGGCAGCATCACCATGGCCTCGGCCTACCCGGTGCTGACGCTGGTGTACAGCCTCATGCGCGGCCTGCCGACCCGGGACGTGGTGGTCTGCACGGTCGGCGCTGCCATCATGGGCGGCATGGTCATCTGGATGCACCGCTCCAACATCCAGCGCATCCGGGACGGCAAGGAGTACCGTTTCGGCCAGAAGCACAAGAGCAACTAAGCATAAAAAATGCCCCGCAGGCAGCTCTCAACGAGCGTCCTGCGGGGCATTTTACGTTGTCAGGCTCATTTCGGGTCTGCTTCCAGCAGCGTGTCGGTGTTGTCCTCGTACTTGGGGTCTTCGATGGCGACTTCAAGCTCCGTGTCGGTGTCGTCATGATGCAGGTGCTTGCGCAGCCGGGAGGCGAATTCCTCTGACGGGATGCCGCTCTGGCTGGGGGAAAGGTCGGGTGCGGGGTGGCCGTCGGGCAGATGAGCGCCGAAGGCCGGCACGAAGAAGAACTTCCGCACGATGAAGATGAGGGCGATGGCGCTCACGCTCAGCAGGTTCTCCATGGCGGACTCGTGACCCACCACCATGTGGCGGGCGATGGCGTAGAGCAGCACTTCGAGGCTGGAACCGGGGCTGTGCTTGGCCAGCATCTTGATAAACTCGATGCCGATGACGATGTCCAGCGCCCGCTGTAAGAAGGTGCTCACCTCGACGTCGTTGCCGTCGAACAGCAGGCCGGGCATCCACTGCAGCAGCGGCACCATCGACAGCAGCAGGCCGATGAGGACGAGGCCGGACAACAGGATCTCGAGCAGGGTGGCTGCGCTGATGATCTTGTTGCGCAATTCGGCGCGGCTGTGGCTTTCAACACGGGAATTGGACATGGGCAGGGACCTCTCTTTCAAATTTGACCGGAAATCTTTTACAACAGTTTGATTCTATTGTAACAAAAGCAAAAAACGAAGTCAATTTCTCCGGCTAAGAAAGTTAGTCAGCATGAAAAACTGGAATCGAAGGCAGACAAAAGGGGCCGTCTGCACCCGGAATGGAGTGCAGACGGCCCCTCTTTGTGCTGAAAAGGCGGCTTAGGCCTCAGCGATGGCTTCGATCTCACAGAGCACGCCCTTGGGCAGGTCTTTCACGGCCACGCAGCTGCGGGCGGGCTTGGAGGTGAAATACCTGGCGTACACCTCGTTGAAAGCGGCAAAGTCGGCGATGTCGGCCAGGAAGCAGGTGGTCTTGACCACCTTGTCAAAGCTCACGCCGGCAGCTTCGAGGATAGCGCCCACATTGCGGCAGCTCTGGTCAGCCTGTGCGGCGATGCCCTCGGCGACTGCGCCGGTGGCGGGGTCTACCGGGATCTGGCCGGAGGTGAAGACGAGACCGCCCACGGTGTAGCCCTGAGAGTAGGGGCCGATGGCGCCGGGAGCTTTTTCGGTGCTGATGATGTTCATATCGATTACCTCACATATCATAAATAGGGGAGTCTCCCGCCAAAAGGGGAGCCGATGAAAAAAGTCTACCACCAACTGTCCCCGCCGTCAACGGGCAGCAGGGAACGGTCCCGGAATTTCCGGAAAAAGGGAATGTAAAATTATTTGGAAAAATCTGTGCAAATCATCTTGACAAGAAATAAACTTTTATGATAAAAATAGAGCATGAAAGTAACATTTTTGCAGGAAAAACGCGGGCGCAGCGCAGGCAGGAAAGCCAGCTTTGCGCAGGCGCGTTTCTTTTTTGCAGAAAAAGCGAATTTCTGAACCCTCGGAAGGGGCAGAAAGGATAAGATATGTCGATTTTGGTAGATGATTCAAATAAAACAGCCTGCCGTGCAGCGGAGGCTGGACTGCAGCAGAAAAACTGTGCTGCGCTGGTGCGCCCGGCGGGTACGGGCAAAGGCTGCATCGTGTGGGAGCTGCTGGACGCCCACCCCGAGATGCGCGTGCTCTGGGTGGTGTCCTGCGCTGCCCGTCTGGAGCTGCGCCGCGCCCTGACAAAGCGGCTGGGCCGGACGCTGGGCGGCCGGGTGCGGCTGATGAGCTGCGAGCAGCTGGCCGTGCAGAATGCGCTGGGCTGGGTGGCGCTGGCTGAGTTCCGGCCCGGCCTGCTGGTGCTGGACGGCTGGAGGGAGATGAGCGCAAAGGACTGGACCGACTGTGTCCAGCCTCTGTTCCGCCTCTGCCCGGGGGCAAAGCTGCTGGCTCTGGGGGAGCCGGACGCCCCGGGCGACAGCTGCCGCGCCGCCGAGGAGATGCTGGCCGACGCCATCGTGGAGCCGCTGGCGCTGGGCGGGGCGATGGCCGAGGGCCTGCTGCCCATGCCGGCCTCCTATACGGCCCTGCTCTGGCCGCTGGAAGATGCGATGGCCCGCCTCCGTGCTGAGGTGAAGAACCTCCATCTGCCGGGCTGCCCTGACCCCAACGCCGAGAAATATCAGGCTCTGAGCCTCGCCGTAGAGAAGCTTCCGCCGGTGGAACAGCTGCTGGCGCAGTGGCTCCCGGATGCTGCCGGGCGCTGCCTCGTCCTCTGCGAGGATGATGCAGCGGCGGCGCAGACCGCAGAGCAGGCCGAGAAGCTGTTTGGTGCAGGAACACATATTTATAAGGATGCAGAAGGCTTTGCGGCCGATGAAGCGGCCACCCTCCGGCTGCTGGTCTGTGCCAACGGCCCGGCGGTGCAGGCTCCTCTGGCCGGGATCTCGGGCGTGGTGCTGGTGCGCCGCAGCGCTGGACCGGCCGCATACCGGCAGATGCTGGCCCGCGCCCTTGCAGCCTGCGGCAGTGTGCCGGTGGCAGAGCTGAGCGCGGCCTTTGAGGCGCTGACCTGTGTGCAGCAGCTGCGGAAGGAGTGCAGCGCGGCGGGGGCAGAAGCCTTCCCGCTGGAAGAGCCCCTTTCTGCCTGCCGCCGGGCTTACCGGCAGCTCCGCCGCGCGCTGGACTCCGACTGGGAGCGCTATTATGCCGCCGCAAAGCAGATGACGGCAGAGGGAAAGACGCTGGACGTGCCTCGCTCCTACAGCTTCGGGGGCGTGGCCGTGGGCCGCTGGCTGGAAAACCAGCGCCTTGTCCGGGCCGGAAAGAAAAAGGGACGCCTCACCGCCGCGCAGGCCGCCCGGCTGGACAAAATCGGCATGAACTGGCAAAAGCGGCTCGAGCTGGCGTGGGAGAACGGCTGTGCTTCGGCCCGGCGGTACCGCGACAGCCACAGCGACCTGCTGGTGCCGGTCCATTATAAGGATAAGGACGGCTTTGCGCTGGGCGAGTGGATCGTCTATAACCGCCAGCGCTATCTGGGCGGGAACCTGCCGTCAGACCGCGTCGAGCGCCTCGAGGCACTGGGCATGGTGTGGGACACCGGCAGCATCCTCTGGGAGAAGAGCTATGCCGCCGCCGTCCAGTATTATCTGGAAAATCACACGCTGGAAATTCCCGTCAAGTATGTCACGCCGGACGGCATGGCGCTGGGCGTCTGGCTGGGCAGTCAGCGTGCCGCTTATAAAGAAGGTGTGCTGACCGACGCCCAAATCGAAAAGCTGGAAGCGCTGGGAGTGGACTGGACGAACCGGAACGACCGCAAGTGGCAGACCGCCTACGAGGCTGCCGTGAAGTACTACGCCGCCCACGGGAACCTCGACGTCCCCACCGAGTACACCGACGAAGACGGCATCCTGCTGGGCAAGTGGGTGTCCCGCCAGCGGTACGCATGGCAGAACCCCGAGCGCAGCAGCGCCCGGGTGACGCCGGAGCGGAAAGCTCTGCTGGACGAGCTGGGCATGAACTGGGAAAAGACCGACTCGTGGCAGCACCGCTACGAGCTGGCCGTGGAATACAAAAAGGAGCACGGCAGTCTGGCCGTTCCGGCCCAGTACCGGACGGAGGACGGCATCTGGCTGGGCAGCTGGCTGTCCCGTCAGAAGCAGATGCTGCGGGAGGGCAAAAAGCTCTCCGCCGCGCGCCGCGCGGCCCTGAAAGAGCTGTTCAAGGGCGAAAAAGGCCGACGCCTCAGCGCCCCGGTGCCGCCCGCGTGCAGCGTGCGGGAGCAGAACTGGCTGGACAACTACCAGAGCGCCAGGCTCTACGCCGAGAAGAAGGGCAGCCTCCTCGTGCCTGCCGGATATGTGGACGAGAACGGCTTCCGTCTGGGCGTCTGGATCTCGAATCTCCGCGCTGCCCGCAAGGCCCGGCCCGGCTCGTTCCAGGTGACGCCGGAGCATATCGCTCTGCTGGATGCCATCGGGATGCAGTGGGACGCCCGGGAGGCCAAGTGGGCCGGGGCGTTCCGCCGCGCCGAAGAGTACCGCGCCGCCCACGGCGACCTGCTGGTGCCGGTGAACTATAAGACCGAAGACGGCTTCTGCCTCGGCGACTGGGTCCGCCGGATGCGCGAAAACTACGCCTGTGCCGAGAAAAAGCTGACGTCAGAGCGCATCGCAAAGCTCGAAGCGCTGGGCATGGTCTGGACCGTGCCGCAGGAGGGCTGAGATATTGCATTTTAGGGCGGAGTGTGGTATACTTCACCTCGTCTGAATAGAAAACAGCAGGTGCCTGCCGCCGGGGCTTCGTCCCCGGTCGGGAGGGTAAAAGGGAAGCGGGTGCGAGTCCCGCGCGATCTCGTCACTGTGATAAGGGAGTCCGCTGCCTTGGCGCTCAGCGCCGGTCACTGGAGGCTTTGCCTCTGGGAAGGCGGCAGCGGGCGGTGAGCTTTCAGTCAGGAAACCTGCCCGCTGTTGGTACAGGAGCGTCCGGCTCCGGATCACGAGGAATTGGTCGTACCAAAAAGCCCGAAAGTTCAAAGGGTCTTTTTGCTGTGCCTTCCGCGCGGTGAAAAGGCTCTTTTTTCGTTTGAGCTGGCCCCCGTTTCGTACCCTTTCTATCGGAAACGTACATTCCACACAACAGAAAGGACTCAAACAATGCGTAAGGCAACCAACAAGAACTGGCAGCGCGTCACCGCCGCTGCCGCCGCACTGGCCCTGTGTGCCGGTGTGCTCACCGGCTGCGGTGCATCTTCTTCTACTGCCGCCGGCAGCACCGCCGCAAGCTCTGCTGCCGCCAGCGAAGTGAGCAGCGAGGAGGCTGATGAAATGGCAGCAAAGAATGTGGCAGACCTCATCGACGCCATCTATGTGCAGGAGCGCAACGAGAACACCGACGCTCAGTGTGAGGCTGCAAAGGCAGCATGGGACGCCCTGACCGACGCCCAGAAGGAGCTGGTCGAGGGCGAAGAGGCTGACCCTGACTACTTTGGCCGCGACACCGGCGATGCTTCCAAGGACGACAGCCGCAATCAGGACGACATCGGCGAGAATGAGCTGCTGGTGGTCTCCTTCGGCACCTCCTTCAACGACAGCCGAGTGAAGGATATCAAGGGCATCGAGGATGCGCTGCAGGCCGCTTATCCTGATTGGTCTGTCCGCCGCGCCTTCACCGCACAGATCATCATCAACCATGTTCAGGCCCGCGACGGCGAGAAGATCGACAACATGCAGCAGGCTCTGGACCGCGCTGTGGCCAACGGCGTGAAGAACCTGGTCGTCCAGCCCACCCACCTGATGCACGGTGCAGAGTACGACGAGATGATGGAGATGATCGACGAGTACAAGGACAAGTTCGAGAGCGTCGCCGTTGCCGAGCCCCTGCTGGGCGAGGTCGGTGCCGATGCTGCGGTCATCAACGCCGACAAGGAAGCTGTTGCCAAGGCCGTTACCGCTGCCGCTGTGAAGGATGCCGGTTTCGACAGCCTGGATGCCGCCGCTGAGGAGAAGGTCGCCTTTGTCTTTATGGGCCACGGCACCTCTCACACCGCAAAGGTGAGCTACAGCCAGATGCAGACCGCCATGCAGACCCTGGGCTACAGCAACGTGTTCATCGGCACGGTGGAGGGTGAACCCGAGGAGACCGCCTGCGAGAACGTCATCGAGGCTGTCAAGGCCGCCGGTTACACCAAGGTCATCCTGCGCCCCCTGATGGTCGTTGCCGGTGACCACGCCAACAACGATATGGCCGGTGCGGATGACGATTCCTGGCTGAGCCAGTTCCAGGCCTCCGGTGACTTCGCGTCCGTGGAGTGCCAGATCGCCGGTCTGGGTGAGATCGAGGACATCCAGCAGCGCTACATTGAGCACACCAAAGCCGCCATTGATTCCCTGAACGGCTAATATTCCGCATTCCAATGCCCGAAGGGAGAGATCTTTTCGGGCATTTTTTATGGAGAGCTTCCCCGCATGAGGAGAAACACTCCCATTTCAAATTCTGAATTTTTGAGGTATTTTGTTTATGCACTGCAAACAGCTTGTTTCCCTGTCCGTTGCTTCTCTGATGCTGGCCGCCGTCCTCACCGGCTGCGGCGGGGCTTCTTCCACTGCTTCCTCTGCTGTCAGCTCGGAAGCCGCTTCTGCCGTGAGCGCTGCCGCCGCATCCGAGCCTGCCGAAGCTGCCCTGCCGGACGGCGTGTACACGGCTGAGTTCGACACCGACAGCGGCATGTTCCACGCCAACGAAGCCTGCAATGGCATGGGCACCCTGACCGTGGAGAACGGGCAGATGACCTTCCATGTCAGTCTGGCCTCCAAGAAGATCGTCAACCTGTACGTTGGCATGGCCGCCGATGCCGAGGCCAACAAGGCAGACTGGCTGCTGCCTACCACTGACACCGTCACTTACTCCGACGGCACCTCGGAGGAAGTCTACGGCTATGATATTCCCGTGGCCGCTGTGGACCAGGACTTCCAGCTGGCACTCCTCGGGACCAAGGGCAAGTGGTATGACCACACTGTGAGCATCCGCAATGCACAGCCCAAGGCTGAGGAAGCTGCCGAGACCCCTGCGGACGGTGAATACAGCGTCAATGTGACCCTGGAGGGCGGCTCTGGCCGTGCCACTGTGGAAAGCCCTGCCGCCCTGACCGTGGCGGACGGCAAAATGACCGCTGTCATCCGGTGGAGCAGCCCCAATTATGATTACATGATCGTGGATGGTGAGAAGTATCTGCCCACCAACACCGAGGGCAACTCCACCTTTGAGATCCCTGTTTCTGCACTGGGCACCCCGCTGGCTGTCACTGCCGATACCGTAGCCATGAGCACCCCCCATGAGATCGAGTATACGCTGACCTTTGCGCTGAACTGATGAAACTGACGAGACAACAATTCCTGCGCGTTCTGCCTGTTACAGTACTGGCCCTGTCGGGTTGCGCCGCCTCCGAGACAGCGCCCGCCAGCACAGAAGAACTGGTCTTTGACCATGCCTGTCCGCTGGATTACGCCACACAGTTTACTGCCGACTGCTATGAGGGCGGCTATACCATGCTGACCATCGCGGAGTCGGATGCACGGTTCCTTGTTGTGCCGGAAGATGCTGCGGAGGTGGACGGTCTGCCTGCTGATGTGACTGTGCTGCGCCAGCCGGTGGAGAATATTTATCTGGTCTCCACCTCGGTGATGGATCTGCTTTTGCATCTGGACGCACTGGACAGCGTGGCCTTTTCCGGCACCAAGGCCGAGGGCTGGTATCTGCCCGCGGTGCAGCAGGCCATGGAAGAGGGAAAAATCGCGTATGCAGGCAAGTACAGCGCCCCGGATTACGAGCAGATCCTGGCAGCGGGCTGCCGCCTTGCCATTGAGAATACCATGATCCTGCACACGCCGGAGGTAAAGGAGCAGCTGGAACACTTTGGCATCCCGGTGCTGGTGGAGCGTTCCAGCTACGAGAGCGACCCGCTGGCCCGCATGGAGTGGATCAAGCTTTACGGCATCCTGCTGGGCAGGGAAGAACAGGCCGAGCAGGTGTTTTCCGCGCAGGAGACAGCCGTTCAGCCCATCCTCTCGCAGAAACCCACGGGAAAAAGCTGCGCCTTCTTCTCGCTGACCACCAACAACCTTGCCACTGTGCGCAAAGGCAGTGACTATGTGGCCCGCATGATCGAGATGGCGGGCGGCAGCTATGTCTTTGCGGACCTGACGGACAATGGCAACAGCCTTGCTACCATGAACCTGCCGCTTGAGGACTTCTATGCAGGTGCAAAGGATGCCGATGTGCTCATCTACAACAGCGCCATCGAGGGCATGATCGCATCGGTGAGCCAGCTGACCGAGCGTTTCCCACTGTTGAACGAGTTCAAAGCGGTGCAGAACGGTCAGGTGTGGTGCACCACCCAGAGCCTGTTCCAGCAGAGCATGGAGCTGGCAGACCTGATCGTGGACATGAACCGGGTGTTTACCAAGGGCACACCTGCCGCCAGTACCCTGAAATTCCTCACCCATGTGGATTAAAGAAGGAAAATTTTACAGAAAGGAAAGCCTATGACCCGTACCAGACGCCTTGCAGCCGCCTATATTGCCCTTGCGGCAGCCGTGGCGGTGCTTTTTGCGCTGAACCTGTTCTGGGGCAGCGTATCCCTTGCACCGGGTGCGGTGCTGACGGCGCTGCTGGGCAAGGGCGGCGATGCGCTTGCGGGGAACATCATCCTGCAGCTGCGCCTGCCCCGCGCGGTCATGGCGGCGCTGTTGGGAGCAGCCCTCAGCGCGGCAGGTTACCTGCTGCAGACTTTTTTTGCAAACCCCATTGCCGGGCCATTTGTTATGGGCGTTTCCAGCGGCGCAAAGCTGGCGGTGGCCCTGACCATGGTGGTGTTTCTGGACCGCGGGATGCTGACCAGCTCGGCCACGATGATCGCGGCTGCCTTTGCGGGTGCCATGGCTTCCATGGCCTTTGTGCTGGCGGTGGCCCGGCGGGTGCAGCGCATGAGCATTCTGGTCATCTGCGGCGTCATGATCGGTTACATCTGTTCCGCTGTCACCGAGTTCGTGGTGGCATTTGCACAGGACTCTAACATCGTCAACCTGCACAACTGGTCACAGGGCAGCTTTTCCGGCATGACCTGGGGCAATGTACAGGCGGCGGCACTGGTGGTGCTGCCTGCGCTGGCAGCAGCCTTCTGCCTCTCCAAACCCATGAGCGCCTACCAGATGGGCGAAGCCTATGCCCAGAGCGTGGGCGTGAACGTGAAGCGTTTTTCCCGGCTGCTGGTACTGCTTTCCAGTCTGCTGGCGGCCTGTGTCACGGCCTTTGCGGGGCCCATCTCCTTTGTGGGCATCGCGGTGCCCCATCTGGTCAAGCAGCTGTTCGGCAGCGCAAGGCCGCTGGTGGTGCTGCCCGGGTGCTGCCTGGGCGGGGCGGCCTTCTGCCTGCTGTGCGACCTCATCGCCCGCAGTATGTTTGCCCCCACTGAGCTTTCGATCAGCGCCGTAACGGCAGTATTTGGTGCACCGGTGGTCATCTGGCTGCTGGTGCGCCGGGGTCAGGAGGGTGTGCGATGAAATACCGCTGTGAAACGAAAGAACTGGCCATCGGCTATGGCGGTGCGCCCCTTGCTTCCGGCATCACGCTGGGGGCGGCGCCGGGGCAGATCCTGGCCCTCATCGGGCCAAACGGCGCGGGAAAATCCACCCTGCTCAAAACGCTGGCGGGCCAGCTGGCCCCCCTGGGCGGGGCTGTCCTGCTGGATGGCCGCAGCCTGACCGATTACACCGGCACAGCCCGGGCCCGGAAGCTGGCCCTGATGCTGCCCCATACCCGCCGCACCGAGCTGACTTCCTGCTTTGAGTTTGCCGCCGCCGGGCGCATCCCTTACACCGGGCGGCTGGGCATTCTGTCCGACGCCGACCGGCAGGCCGTGCAGGATGCACTGGAAATTGCCGGAGCTGCGCATCTCGCGGACCGGGACTTCAACTGCATCAGTGACGGCCAGCGTCAGCGTGTTTTGCTGGCCCGTGCCATCTGCCAGCAGCCTAAAGTGCTGCTGCTGGACGAGCCCACCTCCTTTCTGGACATCAAGGGCAAGATCGAGCTGCTGACCATCCTGCAGAAGCTGGCCCATGAACAGGGCCTTGCGGTCATCGTGAGCCTGCATGAGCTGGACATGGCACAGAAGATCGCGGACGCAGTGGTGTGCGTGTTCCCGGACCATGTTTCCGGCGTGCTGACCCCGGATGCCGCCTTTGCCCCGGACAACATCCGTGCCCTCTACGCGCTGAGCGAAGCGCAGTACACGGCCCTGTTCGGGCAGACAAAACCTCAAAAGCCCACGTTCGAGCACTACGTCCGCAGCGGACAGAAGCTGCTGCGCTGCGGCTATACCACCGGCACCTGTGCGGCGCTGGGGGCAGCGGGCGCGGCCC
>ERZ825670.4458-NODE-4458-length-10751-cov-3.757853_pt1 | contig 10751 bp, 7 predicted proteins | sample MGYA00519929_ERZ825670 | MGnify/ENA primary metagenome ERZ825670 (study PRJEB31778, sample SAMEA3449207) | human gut metagenome | biome: human gut; feature: human-associated habitat; material: faeces | place: United Kingdom | collected 2010/2012 ...
ACTGTATAGTCACAGGCGGCAATGGTCTCCGACGCCAGCCCGTCGCCCTCGGTTCCGAGCACGACCGCAAGCTTTTCGACCTCGCGCAGGCGCGGGTCGGCGATGCTGAGTGAATCGTCGCGCAGCGCCATGGCGGCAGTCTTGAAGCCGTAGGAATGGAGCACGTCCTGCCAGTCGGCGTCCTCCGGCAGGTACGTCCACGGCACCTGAAACACCGTCCCCATACTGACACGCGCGGCGCGGCGATACAGCGGATCACTGCCCGCGGTGGTGAGCAGGACGGCGTCCATGCCGAGCGCGGCGGCGGAGCGGAAAATTGCACCGATATTGGTCGGGTTCATCACGTTCTCCAGCACGGCCACGCGCCGCGACGCGGCGCACAGCTCCGAAAGCGCCGGCAGCGCCGGACGCAGCATACAGCAGAGCATGCCGCGCGTCAGATGGAAGCCGGTGAGCTGCGTCAGCACCTCAAGCGGCGCGGTGTACACCGGTACATCATCTGCACAGCGCGCAAGAATTTCGTGCCCCCTGCCCTCGATGTGCTTCGGCTCCATCAGGAACGACAGCGGCACGCAGCCCGCGTCCATCGCGCGACCGATGACCAGCGGGCTTTCCGCGACGAACATAGCGTTTTTCGGGTCGGCGCGGTTGAGGAGCTGATTCTCCGTCAGGCGCGCGTACACGTCAAGCTCTGGGGCGGAAAAGTCTGAAATTTCAATGATTTTTGCCATGTGCTCCCCTTCCTCACTCGATGTCCAGCCAGTCCAGAACCGCCGTCACGGCGCGGACAGGCCAGCGCGGATCGCGCGTGTAGTCAAGGTCAACGTCGCGTGCGGAGCGGCGCTGAAGGTGCAGTCGGAACGCAGCGTTATGGAAGCGCCACTCGGCGGCAAGATTCTCGAAGCTGCGCTCCGTCGCGCCGGTGTGCGCCAGAATGGCGCATATAAGGTGTCGGTCGCGCCACGATTTGACCATGTAGGAATAGGTTATTTTGAACGCGTCCTCGCCGAAGCTGAGGCGGCACAGCGGCGACCACGGCTCAAGAATGCCGTTGACGAGCGCGACGGCCTCATCCTCGGTGTAAAAATCCTCGACCTGCTCCTCGATCTCCTGAAGCTTGGCCGTTTTCTCTTCTTTTGTCATCATGTCCCCCAGTTATTGTTTTTTCCATTTAATTTTATCACGCCGTTCACGAATTGCAAGAGTAATATTATGTTAACTTGAAGATTTAAGAAACGGGGCAGATGATGATAATGGTGGAACGGCACAGAGGCCGTCCCCTACAGGATAGAATATAGTGCGTTTTGTCTTTTGCCTAATGGCACTCTCTAACAGCTGGCGCCACCTCAGTCGGCTTACGCCGACAGCTCCCCTAAGAGGGGCGCCAATGGCACAGAGCAACAATGCTGCACCAGACTAAAACCTTTGCCGCGAAGCGTCAGCGCCGAAGGGGTCGCCAGACACGGTATATTGCCAATAGATAGAAGAAAGGACTATGTCAAGACTATTCCCCTATACAAAACACCCCCAGATTTTCATCTGGGGGTGTTCCGTATTATTGCTTATTCGGTGTTTCGCCTACCGCGGATCACTCTTCTCTCTTGCGGCGGAGCAGGATGACGCCTGCGCCGATGCAAGCGATGGAAGCGAACATTGCGGCTGCGTACAGAGCGATATTGCTGCTGTCGCCGGTAGCGACAACGGGCTTGTACTCAGTCCACACGCCGGTGTAGGTGGAGTCGCCCTCGACGAGGTAGACCGTCTCGGAATTGACGCGCTTGCCGTCCTTATCGTACCACACGAGGATGTGATCCTTGCGGGTTGCGTACGGGAACTGGCCGACCTTCTCGCCGTAGACAACAGTCTTGGAGGTGAAGTTGAGCTTTACGTCTTCCTTGAAATCGGGGTCTTCCTTGATCTTGAAGGTGAGCTTGTACTCCTTGCCCTTCCACTGAGCGTACAGAGTGACAGCCTCGCCGCCGTTGCCGTTATCGGCAAAGGTCAGCTCATCGCCGCTCTTGTAGCTGTCGCCGGTGCCGTCGGCCTTGGTGTTCCAGCCGAGGAAGTCGTAGCCCTTGCGGGTGATCTCCTTGTCGGCGTCGACGGTGATAGCGCTCTCGGTGGTCTCAACGGTGGAATCCTTCTCGTCCGCGCCGTTGTAGTTGTAGGTGAGGGAGTTGTTGATCTTGTTGACGACGACCTTGACCTCGGCCTCGGTGGAAACGGCATCATTCTCAGTGATAACGCCGCTGTCCTGAGCATTGGTGACGGTGAGCTTGACGGTGTACACGCCGCTGTCGGCGACATTGCCGTCAAGAGTCAGGGTCTTGTCGTTCTTGCCTGCAAGAACCTCGCCATCCTTGTACCACTGGTATGCGTAACGCAGACCGGTGTACTCTTCAGCGCTCGCGGTGAGGACGATTTCCTCTCCGTCATAATCCTTGGTGATGTCCTCGGAAACGGTGACGGTCACGGGAGCGATGCTGCGCTTGAGGAAGATGCGGTGATTATCGGGCATGGCCACTTCGGTATCGGCCTTTATCTCGGTGCCTCTGACGGTATCGTCAACGATGAGGAACCAGCCGTCCTCGGTGTAACCTGCGCGCGGGGAAGCGACGATAGCGTTGCCGTAGGGCTGACCCATGGTGACAGTGACGTCAGCGAGCTCGTCGCCGCCGTTGGAGTCACGGCTGAGGGTGTAGTCGTTTGCCTTCCACTGAGCGTAAAGGGTGACCTTTTCGCCGTTATGGACAGCGGTGAAGTAATACTTGTCGCCGCCCTTGTAGCTGTCGCCGCTGCCGTCAGACTCGGTGTTCCAGCATACGAAGGTGTAGCCCACGCGGGTGGGAACGCCGGTCTGGACGGTGGCGTAGATGGCGTTGGAGAAGTTATTGACCGGGCCGCCCTCGCCGCCGTTTGCGTTATAGTAAATGGTGTTTGCAGGTCTGCTCTTCCACTGGGCGAAGAGGGTAATCTCCTCCTCGTTGTGGACTGCGGTGAAGCTGACGGTATCGCCGGCCTTATAAGAAGTGCCCTTGCCGTTTGCCTGAGTGTTCCAGCCCTTGAAGTCAAAGCCGGGGTAATTGGGAACATCCTCCTTAACGACAATGGATGCCTCGTCCGTGGTGACAACATCCTCTTCGTCCGGACCGCCATTTGCGTTATAGCGCAGAGTGTTGGGACCCTTGGCCTCCCACTGAGCGACATAGGTCACATCAGCGGTAACCGTCTCTGCGACGGCAGGTTCCCAGCCGAGGAAGTTATAGCCGGGACGCACGGTGCTGCCGTTGAACGCGGGAGTAGCCTTGCCGAGTCTAACGGTGTAGCTCTGGTCGGCAAATACCGTGCCGTTAGCGCCGTCAGAGTAGGTGACGGTGCACAGCTGGGAGACATAGAGAAGCTTACCGGTTCTGGAGGTTTCGCCCTTTGCCCAAGAGCTGGACTGGATAGACCAGCCGGTACCATCCTGCTTGTAATCGGTCTTGCTGCCGGTGTACTTCAAGGTCCACTCGAAAGTAGCGGTAGTTAATTCTTCATCAATACGGTATGCAGGAGTGGGGTTGTTGTTTCTGGTGTTGAATTTGGTAACGTAGGGCGCAAAGTCAGTGATCTTGAGAGTGCACCAGAAGTCTCCATTTTCGTCCTTGGTGACAGGGGTGAATTCGTAGGTACCTTCCTTCAAGTCTCTGAAGTAATGTACATTGCTGGAAACGGTGTCTCTGGTGTTCTTCGGGTCAAAAGGAACAGTGGAGTTCTGAACGCGAATAGCGGTAGAGGACTTGGTGGATCTGGGCAGAGCGGCTATTGTCGGAGCCGCAGGAGCGGTCGCGCACCAGACATCAACAGTCTGCACACCGCCGTCAGGCAGCCACAGGCCAGTGGTTTCGGTGCCGGAAGCATTCTGGCCAGTAGCATTTGCATCCCAAACCAGCTTGATGGTCGCGGTGCGGACAGTATTGCCGTCGGCATCGGTGTGGTAATGGGTCTTGCCCCAAACCTTATTCGGAGCCTTCACGCCGGTGGAAAGCAGGGTCTGAACATTGGTTATATTTGCAGTTGCAGTCCAGACGCCGCGGGCTGCATCATAAGCCATGTCATTATTGTACTTTACATAGCTGCCGAACCAGTTGTAGGTCTGATCGGCATGGGTGTCATCAGCAGTGCAATGGAACTTAAACAGTTCCTTGATGCTATTGCTGCCGGAGGGCACCGCAGGCTGTTCCGGAGTCTCAGCGTCGTTTTCCTCGACGGGCGCTTCTTCCTCCGAAACAGGTTTTTTTACGGTCGATTCTTCTACGACCGTTTCTTCCTGCACGGCCGGGGCCTCGTCAACGTCTGCATACGCCGCGGGTGCAAAGCTCACGACCATGCATATCAACAAAACCAAAGCCATTACACGGGAGAAACCTTTGTTTTTGCTCATAAAATCTACTCCATTCCTTTGGATTTTGGGGCATGTATACTTCTGCCCCAAACTAGAGGATATTTTACCATCACGCTATACCAGTGTCAAGCGGTGCGGCCTGTCTTTTTATTATAATTTTTCTTAAGTTTTTCAATATATGGTATTCTGTGTAAGCAGCAGCACTATATGTTGTGTTAATATTTGGAATTTGACCTAGTGTGTCAATTTTGCAGATTCTGTAACTGGTATATAATTTCCATAGGATTTTCTGGATGGTTAAGCGAGTAAGGGACACATACAGCAGGAACAAAAACGCAGTGGCGGCTTCCTGCGTTTTTGGGACAAGTTTTGTCTTTTACCTACTGTCAGTAAACCAAGACTGGCGACCCCTCAGTCGGCTTACGCCGACAACTCCCCTAACAGGGGCGCCAAGATAGTGCGCGACCACCCCATGCGGTGTGAACCGCATGGGGTGGTCATTACACATTACACTATTATATATTATATTACACAACACGCGCCGCGCATTATCCGCGGAGGTTCAGAAACCGCGGGATGACGCTGACGTGCACCTTATCCATCACGCCGGAGGCCTCGCCATCCAGTGACCACTCAAGCTCCGGCGGATTCTCAATATCCAGCTCCTTTGCCTGAAACAGGTCGATATTCGGGCAGGAATAATCCTGCGACAGCAGGCCGCGGATTATCATATCCAGCTCCAGCATCGTCTTCGGCATCTTCACGAGCAGCACCTCGAACACGCCGTCCGCCGTGTCCACCATCGCCGCGGGCAGGGTTATCGTCCCCGCGACGGAGGTCGTATTGCAGATCGCGCCGAAGATATAATCGTCCTCATGCGTCACGCCGTCCGCCGTGACCTTCATGTGCAGCGGCTTTATCTTATACAGATCCTTTATCGCGTCGAGGATATACGCCGTATGGCCGAGGACGTTCTTCATGTTCTGATCCGTCGTATACGACAGCCACGAGAACGCGCCGAAAGCCGCGACATAGGTGAAATGCCGCCCGCCGAAGCAGCCGATGTCATACCGCGTGGAATACCCCGAAGCAATGTGCTCCGCCGCCTCGATGATATCCGTGCTCAGCCCGTGCGATGCGGCGAAGTCGTTCGTGCTGCCGCAGGGGATGTAGCCCAGCGGCACGTCGATATTCGCAGTCGCAAGGCCGTGGATGACCTCGTTGAGCGTCCCGTCGCCGCCGGTGCAGCAGACCAGCTGATAATCCCGCCCAAAGCTCGCGGCGAAAGCCGTGCCGTCGCCCTTTTTGCCGGTTATCATCGTAGTGACCTTATAGCCCGCGTCCATCAGGACGCGGATTATCTGCGCAACGTTGCGCAGCACCATGCGCTTGCCCGACACCGGATTTATTATCAGCAGCGCCGGTTTCAGATCTTTTCTTTCGGAATAATCAAGAGTATCCATGGGAACCTCCGTGGTATGATACGCTCAGATCAGGCTATTATCCCGGCAACGGTAAGGCAGAGGTACGCGGTCGGGATGGAGAAAAGCAGGCTGTCGGCACGGTCGAACATGCCGCCGTGGCCGGGGATAAGATTCGAGAAGTCCTTTACGCCGATCATGCGCTTTACGAGCGATTCGGCGAGGTCGCCGATCTGCCCCATCGTGGACGCGAGAAGCGCGGTGACAACGCAGAGCCAGAACGGGATTGGCAGCCAGAGCTGCGACAGGTAATACAAGATGACGCCGGTAACGACGGACGAGATCGCACCGCAGATGCAGCCCTCGACGGTCTTGTTCGGGGAGACGGAGGGGGCGATCTTATGCTTGCCGAAGCGCTTGCCGCCGAAGAGGGCAAAGCTGTCGCACACCCAGGTGGACAGGCAGGCGACCGCGAGCGTCTGGAGCCAGATATCGCTGACGCAGATGACCATTATCATCGAGAACTGGAAGCATGGGTACGCAAGGCCGAACACCGTACCGAGTGCGCCCTTGCCGGCCACGTCCTTCCGGAGTATGCCCGAGAACAGCGCGAAATACACAGCGCAGGCGAAGAGCACCATGTACCAGAACAGGCCGATCTCGACGCCGGTGAAGCGGTCGATCAGGGTCAGCACCGCCTGGGCGGCGAGGTATGCATACATGACGCCGGCCGCGCAGCCGACCTCAAGCTTTTCAAGGTTGCGGCTGAGCTCGTACGCGCAGAGGATGCCGGCCGCGGCGAAAAAGATGACGCGGGTCACCGGTGAGAGGAAGACGCAGGCGAGCGTGATGCTGATGAGCACCACGGCGGAAATTACTCGTGTTTTCAAAAACTTATCCCTCTTTCTGATCGTTTGCGGGAGTCCTTAAGCTGATTTTAAGATATCATATTATCCGCGCCCACTCAATATACGCCTTACGGTTTCTGTTCGATTTTTGGGCGTTGAGCGGTGTTCTTAACAATTTCTTCACTTTTTATTGCCGAACAGGCCGCGCACGATGGCGCTGGAGCCGGAACGCATGACGGAGCTGAGCGCGTTATTCGCGGCGCGCTTGGCGATGGTCTTGCCGCTGGTCTGCTTGCCGCCGAGGACGGAGTTGACAAGATTCGTGCTGACCGAGCGCGCAACGGAGGACGCCGCGTTCGTGACGGCGCGCTGCACGGTCTTGCGGCGCTTCTCGGCTTCCTTCTCCGCCTCGCGCTGCGCCGCGGCCTCGGCCTTCTGCTTCGCCTTCTCGGCAGCGGCCTCCTCGCGGAGCCTCGCCTTTTCGGCAGCCGCCTCGTCCTTCTGACGCTGCTTCTCCGCCGCGGCCTCCTCGGCCTCCTGACGTCGGCGCTCCTCCAGCTCGGCGTTCGCCTGCTGAAGTATCTCATATGCGGACTCGCGGTCGACGCTGTCGCGGTATTTCAGCTCAAACTCGTCCGCGAGGATGAGCTGCTGCATTCTCGCGCTGTCGGCAGGCCCCATAAGGCTCTGCGGCGGGAGGATCTTCGCGCGCTCGACGATGCCGGGGACGCCGTCGGCGTCCAGAAAGCTGACCAGCGCTTCGCCGACGCCAAGCTCCATGAGCGTCTGCTCGGTGTCGAACGCGGGGTTCACGCGGAACGCGCGGGCGGCGGCGCGGACGGACTTCTGCTCTGCCGGAGTGTAGGCGCGCAGGGCGTGCTGCACGCGGTTCGAGAGCTGGGCGAGCACATCGTCCGGAATGTCGGACGGCGACTGCGTGACGAAATACACGCCGACGCCCTTGGAGCGGATGAGCTTCACGACCTGCACGATCTTCTGCACCAGCGCCTTCGGCGCGTCGGAGAACAGCAGGTGCGCCTCGTCGAAGAAGAATATCATGCGCGGCTTTTCGAGATCGCCGACCTCGGGCAGCCGCTCGAACAGCTCCGTCAGCATCCAGAGCAGGAAGGTGCCGTACACCTTGGGGCTCTGGATAAGCCGCGCGCTGCTGAGAATGTTTATATAGCCGCGGCCGTCGGCGTCAGTGCGCATCCAGTCGCGGATGTCAAGCGCGGGCTCGCCGAAGAATATCTCGCCGCCCTCGTCCTCAAAGGCCAGCAGCGCGCGCTGTATCGCGCCGATGCTCGCGGCGGAGACGTTGCCGTACTGCGTGGTGAATTCCGCGCGGTTGTCGCCCACGAACTGGAGCATGGCGCGCAGATCCTTCATGTCGAGCAGGAGCAGGCCGTGCTCGTCGGCGACCTTGAAGACGATATTCAGCACACCGGCCTGCACATCGGTCAGCCCCAGCAGGCGCGCAATCAGCACCGGCCCCATGTCGGATATCGTGACGCGGACGGGGTGCCCCTGCTCGCCGAAGATATCCCAGAAGCGGGTCGGGTAGGACTTGTACTCGAAGCCCTCGATGCCGAAGCGCTCGATGCGGCCGCGCATATCCGCGGAGTCCGCGCCGGGCACACACATACCGCTGACGTCACCCTTGACGTCGGCCATGAACACCGGCACGCCCATGTCGGAGAAGGACTCAGCCATCACCTTCATGGTTATCGTTTTACCGGTGCCGGTCGCGCCGGCGATGAGTCCGTGGCGGTTTGCCATATTGGGCAGCAGGAAAAGGTTCTTGTCCGACTGCGCGAGCCATATCTTTTTATCTTTGTACATGCTTCTACCCCTGTTTATGTTTTCGCCCTATTCGGGCAGCTTGAATCTTAATATTCTTAATATATCATACCCGCCGCACGGCGGCAAGTGTATTTTCGTCTCTTGCCAGAGCGGCGCGGATGGGATATAATATGTTGAATAAATATGACACAGAGGATGAGACATATGGACGAGCAGAAAACCGGAACACTTTACATCGTGGCGACGCCTATCGGCAATTCGCGCGACATGTCCCCGCGCGGGGTGCAGATACTGACCGACGTGGACATCATCGCCGCCGAGGACACGCGGCGCTCGATGGTGCTGCTCGGCAAGCTTGAGATACGCAACAAGCTCGTGTCGAACCACAAGTTCAACGAATACGGCAAGGCCAAGTATTTTATAAACGAGATGAAGGCCGGAAAGAGCGTCGCCGTCATCACCGACGCGGGCACGCCCTGCATCTCCGACCCCGGCAACGAGCTTATCAAGGCGGCAGTCGAGGAAGGGATACGCGTCGTCGGCGTCCCCGGCTGCTGCGCGGCGGTGAACGCGCTGGCGATATCGGGCTTCGACCTGTCGAGCTTCCTGTTCTACGGATTTTTCCCGCGCGAGAACGCCGACCGGCGCAAGCTGCTTGAAAAAATGCGCGGCGCGGACACGAGGACCTTTGCGTTTTACGAGAGCCCGAAGCGCATAATGGAGCTGGTGGACTTTCTGATAGAGTCCGAGGCGAAGCTGCGGCTGTGCCTCTGCAACGACATGACAAAGCTGCACGAGATGAGCTTCCGCGGCACGCCCGCGCAGGTCAAGGAGCAGCTTCTGGCCAAGGGCAATTATGACAAGGGCGAGTACGCCATCGTCGCCGAAGTCGAGCCGGAGTATCAGTTCACGAAGGTGGAGCACACGGTCAGCGCCGAGGCGATGCTGGTGGACGCGATGATATCCGGCGGCGTAAGCGGCCGCGACGCGATCGCCGCCGTCCTCGCCGACCCGAATAATTCCTACAGCAAAAACGAGCTGAAGGCCGCCGCGCTGAATCTCAAACGCATGTTTGAGTGAGGCTGCGGGGGCGAGTACTTTCTTTTGTTCCCTGCTCCGGTCATTACTCCGGCAACCCCTCAGTCACGGCTAACGCCGTGACTGAGCCGCAGCGAGACAGTGGCGCGTTAGCGCCGAAAGGGTCGCCAATGTATAGAAAGCGCCATTAGGGAAAAGAAACCGCGTACCATAAGTTGCTTCGTAGGGGACGGCCGCTGTGCCGTCCCGTTTGGACACGGTTTGTCTATGCGGCTATCACAAATCAGCTCACAATTCCGCATCATTATCAGGAGGTAACAATGCCGAACATCAGCGATATTCTTGCCGCGGCGCTGCCGGAGTTCGGCAAGGCCGTATTCAGCCAGCCGACGGACAAGGCCGCCGCGCAGAAGCTCAGCGTTCGCCCACTCGCCATCCGCGGCGAGACGGTATATCAGGCCGAGAGCATACGCGACAACAAGGCCATGCACCAAAACCTCAGCGCTGAAGAGCTTACCGCGCTCTGCCGCAGCGAGCTTGAAGGCCGCTACCGGCAGGTGCTTATAGTCTCCGGCGGCGAGAGCCGGCAGTACATTCTCCGCCGCGACGGCAGCTACAAGCTCACCGGCAAGACCGCCGCGACCGCCCCTGCCCCCGCCGCGCACAACCGCGAAAAGAAATATCTTCTTGCGGAGGGCGAGTGCATCCCCGCGCTCGTCGATCTCGGCGTGTTCACCGCCGACTACAAGATCCTCCGCGACAAGTACGACAAATACAAGCAGATAAACCGCTTCATCGAGCTTATCGACGACGCGGTCGGTTCCTCCGGCCTCGAAGAGATGACCATCCTCGACTTCGGCTGCGGGAAATCCTATCTCACCTTCATATTATATTATTACCTCGTCGAGAAGCGCGGTATGCGCGCGCACATCATCGGCTACGATCTGAAGGCCGACGTCGTGGAGCGCTGCAACGGCATCGCCGCGAAGTACGGCTACTCCGGTCTTGAGTTCCACGTCGCCGACGTGACGCGCGACACGCTCTACGACCGGCATATCGACATGGTCGTGACGCTGCACGCCTGCGACATCGCCACCGACTACGCCCTGCACTACGCGCTGCAGCACGACGTGAAGTACATTTTCTCCGTCCCCTGCTGCCAGCATGAGATAAACGCGCAGATAAAAAGGGGCGGCGAACTGGTGAAGTAGTCAATAGTTAGTAGACACAAAATTTCTTATGCCACCAGTTCTGTTC
>ERZ825670.4473-NODE-4473-length-10728-cov-3.168369_pt1 | contig 10728 bp, 9 predicted proteins | sample MGYA00519929_ERZ825670 | MGnify/ENA primary metagenome ERZ825670 (study PRJEB31778, sample SAMEA3449207) | human gut metagenome | biome: human gut; feature: human-associated habitat; material: faeces | place: United Kingdom | collected 2010/2012 ...
CCAAAGTACACCTTATTTTTTTATTATATCAAAAAAACTTTTAAAAAAAGTTTTTTTCTCGGCTTTTTGCCTCTCCATTTTCAATTTAATCTCTTGTAATTTCTTTTCAAGCTCACTAACTCTAAGCTCCAAGCTATTTGTACCCTCAAATTTTTCTTTCTCTCTCAAAGCTCTTTCCTCTGTTGATACAATAATAAACTTACTCATACTGATATTTTTCTTTTTTGCTATATCTTTAAATAATGCTTTTTGCTCCTTACTTACTCTAATCTTTATATAATCATCTTTTATAGCCATTGTTCCCACCCCTATAAATTAAGTTAATCCCTTGTTATCACCATACCATAAACATAATAAAAATCTTGTCTAATCCTAGAACAGGTAATAAGTACCCTATAATACAAGGGCTAAAAATTTGATACCTAGGTAAATTTAAACTTGCAATAGTCTGAAAGGTATATTTATGCACGAAAATGACCCTAAGGGATAAGCTCCTCCATATAGCTCTTAAGAAAAAATGACCCCCTTTTTTTTATAATACTTGCAAAATTATAGTATTGAATTAGCTCCTAAAATGCTTTATAATACAAAAAGAACAAGGCTATATTAAACCTTGCTCTTTTAAAAAACTAATATCACGTTTGTATGTTTTAATAGATATATCAAGTTGTGAACATATATCTTTTCTCTTAAAGTCTTGCTCCAACAAGGCTTTAATTTTTTTCCTTCTTTTTTCTATTTCTTGCTTTTTAGATACTTTTCCATCAGCTCTTAGCTTTTCTTGATACTTTTTCTTTTCAGCTTCTTTTCTATTTTCACTATTCCTTTTATAGTAATCTTTGTTCCATTCCTCTTGTGTCTTAGTTTTATATATACTCTGTAATCCTAATCTATCACAAAGCTCATAATCAAGCTCTAGGAAGTCAATAAGAGTTTCATTCTTGTAAAGATACTGACGATAGTTTACAACCCTTGTAGCACTCTCTATGATATGCCCTCTTAGTGGCTCATTAAAATTATTATTAAACTTTACCATTTCTTCTCTTGCCTCAATCACATTCATGACTCTCTGATAAAGAAATTTACGAAAGACTACATATAATACCAGCAGATTTACAACGGTCCATAAAATATTCCAAAAATTAATGCTAAGCATTTCCCGTACCTGCCTTTCTATAATCTTTCTTTATTATTTTAAGAAGAGGATGATTAACAATGCGATAACGAATCCGTAAATAGCAGTTGCCTCTGCCAATGCACATCCAAGAAGAAGTGATTTGCTGATTTTGCTCTCTGCTTCCGGCTGTCTTGCAATTGCATCTACTGCGGATGATGTTGCTTTTCCAATTCCAAGTCCTGCTCCAATACCTGTTAATACTGCGATACCTGCTCCGATTGCTACTAATAATGTTGATGACATAATATGCACTCCTTTTCTTTTCTACTTTTTTGTTTCTCTTTTTGTTTTTTCTTCCCTATTCGGTTGCTTCTTTGACGAACAATGCGGTCAGAAATACGAATACATATGCCTGAATCAATCCGTCAAAAATGTCAAAATAACAGCTAAATACTGCTGGCAGAATTGCCGGTACTACCATTTTCAGCAATTCCATAATGACAAATGAACCTAATACATTTCCAAAAAGTCGCATACACAGCGACAATGGTTTGATAAAGACCTCCAGAATATTGATTGGAAGTACTACCGGCATCGGCTCTGCAAAACTCTTAAGCCAGCCCTTCGTTCCTTTCCTGCGGATACCCGCCATCTCAATCATTATGATACTCATCAGGGACAATGCTGCAGTAACATTCATATCCTTAGTCGGTGGTTTAAATCCCAGCAGACCGATTAAGTTGGCAATTCCGATATAGATTGCCACCGTCATAAGATAAGGAATATACTGCTTTCCATTCTCACCTATGGTATCCCGGAAGAAGTTATTCAACCCGTTTACAGCCGTTTCCAGAATAATCTGTCTGCGTCCCGGATGTTCCACACTTAAGTTCCTGGTCAGGAGTATGCACAGCACAATAACTACTGCCATGATAATCCAGGTTACTACTACGGATTCATAAATGGGAATGCCTCCGAATATCGGAATTGTAAATACCGTTTCACAGTTCAATTCTTCCATCAGGCTATTTACCAGAGCATCCATCTGTCTCACTTCCTTCTGCTGCTCTAAGGCATTTTTAAATCGTTAAAATTCTAACAAGAAAAAAAAGCAAACGCAACCGTTTTCTTCCTGCGAAAATAGGTCTGACCATTTGCTGTTTTTTCGTGTAAATATTCCATATTCTTCTGCAATTTTTGCCAGTTTTTTGGTTGTTTTTTTATGCAATTTGTACACTTGCGTCAATTTGTATATTTTGGTATTAAAAAAATGCAGAAATTTCCTGTTTTTTCACAAACATTTTCTGCATTTTTCTTATTCTTTATAGACTTTATACAATTTTAATCATTAAGCTTACTTCACCAGAATTCCGTGGTGTTCCTCCATATAACCGCCGAAAATGGCATTCTTATAGCCTAATTTCTTAAATGCTTTTACCGCCTTTTCGGACCGGTAGCTGTAACTTCCTATAATATAAAAAGATTTTTCCTTATCCGGAAATCTCCGCAAAATACGGTCTTCCGTTATCTTGTCCAGCGGAATATTCTTTGTTCCTGCCACATGTCCTTTCTGGTAATCTTCCTTTGCCCGGCAGTCAATTATAATTGCATTTTCCGAAGTATGCGCTGCATTGATTGCTTCATTTACAGTCAGACGTTTCTTAAAAATACCCATTCTTCTGTTCCCTTCTTCTTTTGTTATGCTTTTGCCTGCATATAAATCCGGATGTTTTCTTCTAATAAATCCAGATCCACCGGTTTGGCAATGTGTGCATCCATCCCTGCTTCCATACAGGTCCGGATATCTTCCGCAAAGGCATTGGCAGTCATGGCAAAAATCGGTATTTTCGCTGCTTCCTTCTTCTTAAGTCTCCGGATTTCTTTCGTTGCATCATAGCCATTCATAACAGGCATCTTAATATCCATTAAAATAATATTATATCGTCCTTCCTCCGCTCTTGCAAACATTTCTACGGCTTCCTTACCATTTACTGCCCGGTCACAGTCTGCACCTTCCATTTTTAACAGTTCTTCCAATATTTCTGCATTTAAATCATTATCATCTGCTATCAGAAAACGCATTCCTTTTAATGTCATTTTCTCTTTTTCTGTTGCTTGTCCTTTTCCCTGCAATTGCTGCTCTTTTCTTGCCTGTTCGATGCACCGTTTAAAATTTGTCACAAAAAACGGCTTGCTTAAAATACTTTGAATTCCAGCATAACCCGCTGCTTCTTCTATCTCCTTACAATCATAGGCAAAAAGCAGTAATACTGTTTTCTCTCCCAGAATCTGATGCAATTTTTCTGCTGTAGTAACCCCATCCATTCCCGGCATCTTCCAGTCTATAATTACAACATCCCAACTCTTTGTTTTTCCAGTTTCTACCGTCTGTTCTGCCATATGAACCGCCATTTCGCCGGAATCTGCTGTCTGCACATCAATTCCAAACGGATGCAGCGTATCCATAATATATCTTCCTGATTCACTCTCATCATCAACCACCAGTACCTGGCTTATCTTCTGCAGTTTCCACCAGTTAACCTTCTCCTGGTACTTTATTTTCCGGAAATTCAAAATCACCTCAAAAGTAGTTCCTTTTCCAAGTTTACTCTCCACATGAATGCTTCCACCCATTAACTCCACCAGACTCTTGGCAATTGGCATTCCAAGACCCGTTCCGGAAACCGGATTAACAGTGCTTTGCACTTCCCGGCTGAATGGGTCAAAAAGATTCTTAAGATACTCTTCACCCATCCCCTGTCCATTATCACTGATCCGGAACTGATACTGTGCAAAGTTTCCCTTTTTCTTTGGTACTTCTGTAATATCAAATACTATCTTACCGCCCTTTGGGGTATATTTTACTGCATTGGATAAAATGTTCAGCAGTATCTGCTTCAAACGTAATTTATCTGCTTCCACTTCTTCTGTTTCTATCCGATGTACATGAATCATGAATTCCTGCCTCTTCTCTCTGGTCTGTGAACGGATGATCATATCCAGTTCTTCCACCAGTTCAGCAATATTCGTGTTCGTAATATTAAGGACCGTTTTACCGGCCTCAATCTTCGACATATCAAGGACATCATTAATGAGTCCAAGCAGATGTTCCCCTGAATAAGTCAGTTTTCTTGCATATTCCCGGACACAATCCGAATTTTCAGCATCTCTTGAAATCAGTGTAGCCAGTCCCATAACCGCATTTAAAGGAGTCCGCATATCATGGCTCATATTGGATAAAAATACACTTTTCGCTTCATTGGCACGCTCTGCCTCTGCTTTTGCCGTATTTGCAAACTGCACCGTCTCTTCCAATGCAGTATTGACTTCTTCCAGCTTCTCTGCTGCTTCTGCCTGCTGCATTGCATTTCGTCTCGCGTAAGCCACCTTATTCTTTTCATTATAAATCCATAGAATACTGATACCCAGTGCTGCTAACATTGCAATGATAATGCAGGTCACTGTCAGCCAGATATGCAGCATCATAATCTGATAATCTGCCAGTACATTCTGCACAATCGTACTGTCCACTTCACAGGCTATCATATACTGTGTTCCTTTTAATGCACGATACGAAAAATAGTCGGACTCATTTTCACGTTCCAGGGTTATACACCCGGAGCTGCGTTCTGCATAGTCCGACTTCACTTTTTCATAATCTTTCTTATTCATAATCTTTTGTTCATGGTAACTATCAAACAGATTATAATTTATGGTTACTTCACCCGGCTCATTATTAATGCTTGCGTATGCCACTTCTCCGTTTTCATCCATGACATAGATATTAGCCTGTCCGTTATAAGCAGACGTTACAAAAAGATCGTTAATAATCTGTGGCCGGAAGAGAAATGCAATTGCTTCATATTCTTCCCCATTGACCAAAAAAGAATCTACTGATTTTGCAATTATAAAGATTTCCTCTCCATCCTTCCAGGTGCAGTACTGGGCAATTCCTTTATTCTCACCAAATAATTCCGACAATCCATCCTGCATCTGTATTCTGCCATTCAGTCCACGCATGCACAGATATTCACCTTCATCATTGACAAAGACAATATCCCGCACCATATTACTTTCCATAGAGTCAAAATAGTTCTGGTAATCTTTCAGTTCTGCTTCCCTTTCCCCATCCCCGAACATATATTTTTCAATAGAATCTATCTGTTCATAAGTAATCTCCAGACGGTTCCGGTAAGCACGCTCCATCTGTTCCATCAGTTCAGATAAACTCTGTTTGCTGTTCTTATCAATGTATTGGTTTGAACCCCCAAGGTCTTTTGACATCCATCCAAATATCAAAGCCATAACCACAATACATACAATTAATACCGTAAAAACCTTTTTTTCCTGCTTTTCCTTTTTCATCCCGCATAATACCTTCCAATCTGTTTCAGCTTATCAGACTGGTTCCTGCAAATTTTGTCGAAAAAGCAAGATGTCTCTGCCTAATTAAATCTTTCCTGAAGTCCGTTTTTCCCTTAAGTCCTCTACCAGCGCATAAACCTCCGGTCTCCGTTCCTTCAGATGTTCGTCTAACGCATGCCGGCGTTCTTTAAAGCGCTCTGCCAGTTCCGGATGTTCCTTTGCAATACGCTCATGTACTTCCCGTCGATGTTCCTCTAACCGCATAGCCAGCGTTCTTTCATCTTTACCGGAAATATTAACAATCTCTTTCAAATGTTCCTCTAAATGCTCCAGCCACTCATCTTCGTCCAGTTCTTCCATATGGGACCAGCTTCCATGTAACAGCTTTTCCACATCTCCAGTCTTTTTCAGCTGTTCTATCTGTGCCACAATCTGCCGCTCTATAGCATCTTCAGTTTCCGAACCAAATGCCCAGACAAATTCCTGCACCCGGTTATCCGCCCGCTTTCTTGAGGCACTGCGCTGTCTATTGTCTACACCGCCCTCCAGCGGATAAGGACGTTCATAACCCATATCCTTTAAAGCAATATGTATTGTTCTTCTTGCGCTGCCCTCTTCTATGATGTGTCCCAGACCAAGCTTTCGCATCTGTTCATTCAAATCTGCAATATGTTCTGTAATATAAAAACAGATACCACGTTTCTTAAGACCCTGATACAGCATTTCCAACTGATCCGCCGCTGTAATGTCCATGGAGCCGATAGCACTGGCATCTAAAATGACTGCCTTCGTATCCTCTTTTATATTGTCTTCAATGTCCCGCTTTAACATCTGCACATTAGCAAAAAAAAGATTACTGCTGAACCGGTATATCAGAACGCCTTCTATCGCATGTATCTGATGACTTTCTTTTAAATCCCGGAAATGGCGATGTCCCGGCTGGATTCCAAGAAAACATCTTGATGGCTTGGCAGTACGGATAATCATCTCAGTAAAGGAAAGTATAATGCCAATCAAAACGCCATTGATGGTTCCAAGCATCAGCACGCCAAAGAATGCTCCTAAGAAAATGAAGAATTCTGTACGGCTGACCTTCAACAATCTTGCAGCAAGCTCAAATTCCGTTGCCCCAAGTAATGCAGAAATTACAATTGCCGTCAGCATCGGAATCGGAAGATAGCCGATAAATCCGGTTCCGCAAAGTAGCAATACCAGCATGGATAAACCGGCTATGATTCCAGTCAGCTGTGTCTTACTCTGATACTGTTCTCCCATTGCAGTTCTTGAAACAGAGCCATTAATAGGACAGCAGCCTGTAAATGCTGCCAGGAAATTTCCCATAGAGAATGCAAAAATTTCCTGATTATCATTCATTCGATATCCATTCTTCTGTGCGAAATTATTTTCTGCCAGAAGCGTTTCTGCCATAATGACTACTGCCACCGAAAGGCTGATAGTTACTACCTCTTTCATCGGAAGCATGCGGATATCCGGAATCACAAACTGTGGAAGTCCCGGTTCTACTGCAGACAGCGTCTGGATTCCCCATTCCCTCACCGGAAAAAATTTTGTCATTACTGCTCCTGCTGCCATTAAAAGCACTGCCATTGGAAATTTCGGCATTACTTTCTTTGATACAAGAAGTATCAGAAGGGAAATGCCGCCTAAAATCAGGGATGGCAGATTCACCTTCGTCTGCCCGATATGCTCCACCAGCTCAATGAGTTCTCCAACGCCGGCGGTACCGCCCATTAACTTTGGTACCTGCATCAGAATAATCGTGGTGCAGATTCCGGTAATAAATCCACCCATAACCGGTGCCGAAATATAGTTCACCAGTTTTCCTGCTTTCATAAAATAAAACGCCAATAACCAGACTGCCACAAAGAAAGTAAGTACCGGCACTGCTGCAATTGCTTCACTGCTTCCACTCTCAATACCAAGTCCCACCAGTGCCGAACCGATTAAGGCTGCCGGTGCCGCATCTACGCCAAAAATAAACTGTGGTGAAGTCGAACACAGTGCAAATATCAGAATTGGGAAAATGGAACCATACAGACCATAGACTGCCGGAAGTCCTGCAATCTGTGCATAGCCCATAGCTATCGGAATGGAAACTGCCATAATAATAATACCGGCCAGAATATCCTTTGGAAAATTTTTCTTATCATATTTACGAATGGTAGCTGCAAGTTGTATGCGCATATTATCGCTTCTTTCTACTATATTATTTTTTATTATACGGCAAATAAGATGATTGTACAATTCTTTTGGCAGCAGAAAGGACAGGCTCTTTATCCGTGCCTGTCCTTTCTGTTCTGGTTGTTCTAATTATTCTGTTCTGTTTATTCCATTCTGATTATTCTTTTTTATTTCTGATTATTCATTTTCAGTTGCTTTCTTTCTTCTGAAAACAAACATTCCTCCACAACCTGCTGCAATCAATGTCATACAAACTGCAATTGCAGAATTATCACCTGTCTTTGGTTTACCGGATGTCTTTACGGTTGGCTGGCTATTTGCTGTTGTTGATGCATTTGCTGCTGTTCCAGCCGCACCACCGGAAGCTGTACTGTCACTTCCGGAAGTTGTACCGCCATTTCCGGATGTTGTACCACCATTTCCTGTGGCAGCCGTATCTGCCAGCTTTTCTGTGGTAATAAGATAAGTAGAGCAATGATTCTGTTTTACGGTCAGATATCCTTCTGAATCTACTACTCCCGCATCAATATTTAAAATCGTTCCATTGTCAAATAACCGGCTGTAATATAATGTCTTTCCGGCATACCGGGTTCCCACAAAAATACGAATCTGTGCTTCTGCCGGAAGCTGACCGGAATAATTATACTTAATCTGTTCAATGAAAATATTCTTATTTACTGCACTTGGAAGTGTGCCCAGCTCACTGTAATCTTTTACAATCTTTACTCCAAAATCATAGCTGGAAACATGATCAACGGCTGACATGGTTCCTTTTCCAAAGGTAAAGGAAAGCTCATCATTGGATTTGATAACAATGTCCTTTGTCTGATTCTCTGCCAATATCTGCCGGAATCCATTGTCGGAAATAGCGGTATCTCCATCTGTTACATCCACTACGCCATTCACTACAACCTGCTTCGGTGTAAAGGAAATCACATCCGCCCCGGAATATACATTGTAAACATTCTCTACTTCTTTTCCTTCAAATTCATAACCAGCCGGCAAGGTATCTTCCGCAAGCGCCATGTTTTCTACAAGCTCTTTCATAACCGGATGTGCTGCGTCCATAAGATATCTGGTTTCCTGTGTATTATAATCCGTATAACTCATAAGAATCGGACAAAGAATCCGGTAAGAATTACCAGCCTCATAATAGGTTCCTCTATAAATAAAGGTGTCTCCCGTATCCTGTTTCTTTACCAGACAGGCATCACTTCCTCCACTTGCCATCGTAGTGGAATAATAAGCTGCTATCTCTCCATTTGCTGTATATGCCGAAATATCCGTAAGCTTATCTTCTACAGTTATTGCTACCTCTGCACCCAGCGTAGTGCATTCCTGCAATTTTTCAATCCGGTAGGTCTTATTTCCGGACATATCGGTTACTTCTGTTATAACAAACCGGCCTTCTTCTCCGGTTTTTGTATACACATCACTCTGGACCGGACTGATATCAGTTCCAAAATAACCACCATATACCTGAATCATTTCAAAAGGATGCTCTGCCTGAATCTTCATGTCATTAACCTGTCCCTTTGCCACAATCGGTGATGACGTATAATTCCAGGATGAACCAAACGGACATCCGTCAGTTCCACGATATACCGTTACTGTACTGTCCCCGGAAACCGTCAGCAGCGACTTGCCGCCTTCTGCAAATAATTCAATACCATCCGGGTTCTTTCTGTTTTCATTGACGGTAAGGCTTCCGGAACCGCAGATTGTCAGGGAGCCGCCCCAGCCGCCATGCCAGATTCCAAGATTCTGCAGCTTATTACTGCCTACCAGATTCAATTTAAAATCGTCTCCCATCATGTTGGTATAAAGTGCAACATCCGGATGGTCATAATTGGTTAAGGTCAGCGTATTGCTTGCCTGGTCATAAGACGCTCCGTCCACTGTATTTTTCTCATTGGTGGAAAATACAACCGTATCATTCAATTGAATATTGGCAAATGCAAACTCTCCTTCCATGCATGGTCCATTTGATGCCTGCACCGGAATCATGGACGGAACCATCATCAGGGATGCTGCCAGTGCCACTGCACCAATACATTTTAAAGCACGTTTCATTTTCATAAATCTATCCTTCCTTTCTTCGTATTATAAAAACACTATAAGGAAAACGATAGATTCTGTGCAGTCTACATCCGTTTCAAAATATGAGAAATTTATCTCACCCAGCTTTTTTGCAGCATTTCAAGCTACTAATCCTGCTTGCCTAATGAAGTCTTTCTTAATGCTGCTGCAATAATAAATGCATACACTCCACCAATCAGTGCGGTAACTACCTGGGTAAATGAGAACTGAAGCTGCAATACCTTTAACATTGGTGCCATTTTCTCCGGAAGCATTTTTGGTAAAATAATCAGGGAAATTACAACTCCCATAAATAATCCTTTTAAGATAGAGCCGATTACAATAGAAACCGGGAATCCTGCTTTGGTACCAAACTTACCCTTAAGCAATGCTACACAAAGCACCAGAATGGCATTTCCTGCCATAATGCATGGAAACATTGCCGGAATGGCTGCCATTACCGGGCTTCCGGTAATAAAGAATGCAGTAACCGGTGTAATAATACTTAAAATAATTCCGCATGCCAGTCCCGCATACAATACAGTTAAGATTAATGCTGCATTGATAACTGGTCCTGTTATGTATACACTTAAATTTTTAAAGAACTGACTTGCAATACAGATTGCAAGCATAATTGCAGTAACTGTAATTTGTCTGGTTTTCATTTTCATGATGTCTTTCTCCTCCTGTGCATCTATATTCGTAGGAACTGACCTGTTCCATACCAACGCAATCATACTCCAATGAAAGCTAGAATGCAACCGGATGATTTCTCATCTGCGATTCTGTAAACCATTTTTATAATTGTTCCAGTGTGCTCTTTACACTATTTGCGGCACTTAAAATCACATTGGACGATGCTGCAATCTCCTCCGTTGCTGCAGCAAGATTCTGAATCCGGTTGCCGGTATCATTTACAACATTTGCCAGCTCATCCGCATCTTTGATAATCTCCGCAATGGATT
>ERZ825670.4475-NODE-4475-length-10725-cov-2.529803_pt1 | contig 10725 bp, 7 predicted proteins | sample MGYA00519929_ERZ825670 | MGnify/ENA primary metagenome ERZ825670 (study PRJEB31778, sample SAMEA3449207) | human gut metagenome | biome: human gut; feature: human-associated habitat; material: faeces | place: United Kingdom | collected 2010/2012 ...
CCCGGCCTCCACATCCCCGCCCACGGTGTTCAGGAGCAGCAGCAGCCCCTGCACCTTGTCGTTCTGCTCGATATCCACCAGCATCGGCAGGATATGCTCATATTTGCTTGTCTTCGAGGACGAACCAAGATTCTCATGCCCGTCGATTTCTCCTATTATATTCAACAAATGAATTCGGTGATGATACCGGTTTTTCGACAAAGTAATCTGTCCGTAGTCAGTGATCAGACTCCCCTGCTTTTGCTGGTTGTCCATCCCGCTTTCTTCCTGTTTCTGCCGGCTATCCATATGAAACGCCTGTTCCTTCCCTGTTTCTCCCTGTCTCTCCAATGTTTCCTACCTCCGTTCACAAAATTTTCTCATAGATATTATGTACATTTTGTTTGACTTTTATAAATACGGAAACTATAATAGCAACGCAAAGTAGCTTATTTATTTTTTCTATAAATTACGGAGGTTTGATAAATGGAAACACAAAGCAAAGACAAAGTATATGTCATCGGACATAAAAATCCGGACACTGACTCCATCTGTTCTTCCATTTGCTATGCTTATCTGAAGCGGCAGATTACCGGCGATGATTATGTCCCGATGCGCGCTGGCGAGATAAACGCAGAAACCAAATATGTATTAAATGCATTTTCCGCGGCTGTGCCGGAATATATGGAAAATGTCTCCACGCAGGTAAAAGACGTGGAATACCGCCATATCGATGGCGTTGACGGAGAGATTTCCATCAAAAATGCATGGGAAATCTTAAGCGAATCCGGTGCAACCACGCTTCCATCGGTAAACGAAAATGGCAATTTAGTCGGACTGATCACCGTTCGCGACATCGCCATGACTTATATGGAAGTGTACGACAACCGTGTCATCGCATCCGCGCACACACCATACAAGAATATTATCAACACCCTCTCTGCCGATCTGATCGTCGGCGATGAGAAGGATTATGTGCATACCGGAAAGGTGCTGATCTCCGCCGCCAACCCGGACATGATGGAAAACTACATTGAGCAGGGCGACATTGTCATCCTTGGTAACCGTTACGAGTCACAGCTTTGCGCAATTGAGATGGATGCACAGTGCATCATCATCTGTGACGGTGCGGTCGTATCGAAAACAATCACGAAGCTCGCTGAGGATCACAACTGCTCGATCATCCGTACCCCATATGATACTTATACCGCAGCGCGTCTGATCAACCAGAGTATCCCGATCCGTTACTTTATGAAGAAGGATAACCTGATCACCTTCTCGACTGAGGATTATATCCGGGATATCCGTACCGTTATGGCGGGTAAACGCCACCAGTACTATCCTGTCCTGAATGAATATGGAAAATACGTAGGACTGATCTCCCAGCGAAATTATTTGAATGCGAATCCAAAAAAGGTCATCTTAGTTGACCACAACGAGCATGCGCAAGCAGTCGACGGTATCGAAGAAGTCCAGCTTCTGGAAATCATTGATCACCATAGACTGGGCGGCTTGCAGACGATGAATCCGGTTTATTTCCGCAACCAGCCACTTGGCTGTACAGCAACGATCATCTATCAGATGTTTGAAGAAAACCATGTTGAAATCCCGAAGCAGATTGCCGGACTGTTATGTTCTGCAATCATCTCGGATACCTTGATGTTCCGCTCACCGACCTGCACACAGATGGATGAGCATACATGCCGGAAGCTTGCAAAGATCGCAAACATCGATATCGAAGCATATGCGATTGCCATGTTCAACGCCGGAAGCAAGCTGATGAACGAGACGGACGAGGAAATCTTCTATCAGGATTACAAGGTATTCTCCTCAGAGAACTTAAAGTTCGGCATCGGACAGATCACTGCGTTCAACTCTACGATGTTAGATGCGGTCAAGCCACGGATTCTCAAATACATGGAAAGCATCTACAACCAGAGCGAAGCCGATATGTTATTCTTCATGCTGACGAATATCTTCAAAGAAAGCACCGAGCTTTTATACTATGGCAAAAACTCCGAAGAACTGCTTGAAAAAGCGTTCAAGCTCGATGAAGTATCCGGCGGCAGCATCAACCTGCCGGGCGTTGTCTCCAGGAAGAAGCAGATCTTACCGATGATCGTAAGTGCTTCGAATAATATGTAGGATATGTAATCAGCAAATGCCTATAACGCAAAAAGAGACATTCCCAAACAGCTCAGATAGGGAATGCCTCTTTTTTATATTAATATATTTTATTATACGCAGACTGCAATTATACCATCTGCACCAACCAGACATCACTCTTCACCATAAAGAATCCAATCGTCGCTTTGATTAATTCCGTCGCCTGCACGAAAAAATACACACTCACAATTCCAAGTCCCGTAAAATGCGCAAGCACGTACGCACAAGGAACAACAATCACCCATGTGAACACGGAATCAAACAGGAATGTAACCAATGTCTTACCGCCTGATCGTAAGGTAAAGTAGAAGGTATGGCTCATGGAACAAATCGGCATCAAAAGCGCAGATATACTCATGAACGCTGTAGCAAGCTTCTTGATTTCATCGGTTGTATTGTAGATATGCGGAAAAAACCTGCCAACTACAAACATTACCGCCGCGACAAGTATACAGCAAAATACACTGAACACGATCATCTTATTATCCGCATCCTTCGCCTGTTCCAGCTCGCCGGCTCCCAAATACTGTCCTACAATGATGCTGATACATGCACCAAGCTGAATATACACAATATTAAACAAATTCGTGATCGTCGTTGCGATGTTTAGTCCGGCAACCACCTCGAGTCCGCGCACCGAATAGCACTGCGTCACTGCTGTCATCCCCGCCGCCCAGAGAAGTTCATTCAACATAAGTGGAAATCCTTTGATCAAAATTGCTTTGAATTCGCCCATTGGCATGCCAAATCCCCGGTATGCACCAGCCAGATACTTGTTCTTTTCTTTATGGGAATGTGCCCAGATTACAATAATTGCAGCTTCTATATAACGCGCCAGTATCGTTGCGAGCGCTGCACCCATAACGCCAAGCTTCGGAAATGGCCCAATTCCAAATATCAACAGATAATCTAACACTGCATTGCTTCCAACTGCCACGAAGCTTGCAGCCATCGGTACAAATGTCTGCCCGGTTTCCTTGATATTTGTCGCATACGACTGTGTAACCGCAAAAGGAACCAAGCCGATCAGCATGATGGACAGATACTGTTTTCCATACCGTAACGCAACATCTGTCGCACCGGTTCCGGCCGTATCCGTAAGATATAAGGATATGAGATTCTCACCATTCGTAATAAATAACGTAATTGCAAGAATCGTCACAAACATCGTTGCATACAGTTTGAATCGGAATGAGTACATGTGACCTTCATGGTTTCCTTTTCCGAAATACTGTGCGCCAAAAATACTTGCTGCCGATGCCGCACCAAATATTGCCAAATTATATACAAAAATCAACTGATTCACAATCGCTACACCGGACATTTGTTCAGTTCCAAGCTGTCCAACCATGATATTATCCAAAAAGCTGACCAAATTCGTAATCGCATTCTGTAAGATCATCGGCAAAGCAAGCATCAGATATCGCTTATAAAAGGCACGATCGCCAATAAATTTTTTGATTTGAAAAGACCGTTTCGTATTCATGTGTCATTCACCTCACTTTTCACACACGCCCTGCATGTTTCACAATCAAATCCAAAAATCTCCCGCATGATAGTTCCGCACGCATATATCAATTCTGTTATATATATAGAAAAATATGGTGGGTACAGAATCTACCCACCATATCACATAGTTTCTTCTATATTTTGCGTACGTTTGTCTTAGCACTTACATTGTAAGGATAATCTCATTGATATCAGCCAGCTCGCTTGCTGCAATATAGTTATCGCTCATTTCTTTGCCATTTACGACAAGACTCTTGTAACCGCTCTCTGCGCCATTCGGATTCTTCACAACGATATGAAGCTTCTTTCCACGGAAGTCCTTGTTGATCTCGAATTCCTTCCAGTCAGATGGAACCGATGGTGCGATACGAAGTCCATCGAAGTCCGGACGCATACCAAGGATACCCTCAACACATCCAACCATAACGGTCGATGCTGTACCGGTCAGCCAGTGTACATGTGCTCTACCCTCGAATGGGCTGTCAGAGCTCTCTGTAAACTGTCCGTGGCAATATGGCTCCAGCTTTCTGATCTCTGCCTTGTCATTCATGGATGCAGGTGAGCTTTCTGTGAAATACTCAAATGCACGGTTTCCATGTCCCATCAGGGATTCTGCCAGAATAATCCAACCCTGTGGCTGTGAGAAGATACCGCCATTTTCCTTTGTGGATGGATTGAACAGAAGCATCAACGCTCCCTCAAACGCATGATCTACATAGGATGGCGCCATCAGACGTACGCCATATGGTGTATTCAATTCTCTATGTACAGACTCCAGTGCTTTCTCTGCCTGATCCTTTGTGGCAAGACCACTGATAACTGCCAATGACTGTGGATTCAGCCACATGTTTGCTTCCGGATCATGCTTGGAACCGATGATCATGCCGTCTTCCTTGTATCCACGGATATAGCGGTCATCTTCCCAGCACTTTGTCTGGATAATATCGCCAAGTTCCTTCTGGATCTTATCCAGATATGCGATATATTCTGTATCATTTTTCTGCTCTGCAAAGATGCGGAGTACGCTCATCGCATAGTAAAGCTGCATTGCAACAAATGTTGACTCGCCCTGCTTGCCAAGACGCAAGCAGTCATTCCAGTCTGCATGCAGACCTGCCGGCATACGATTGTTTCCAAGGTGATTCATAGAGAAATCAATCGCACGCTTCAAATGCTCATACACCGTACCTTCTCCGCCATTTGCGAACAGGATTACTTCATCGATAAAGTCTGTATTTCCAGACTCCGCAATATACTTATAAACTGTTGGGAACAACCACAATGCATCATCTGCACGATAAGCCGGATGTCCGGTTGCACGTACATAAGACTCATCATCTGGTGTATCCTCATGACCTGCATTGTAATCAAACTTTACAAGTGGAAGTCCACCACCATTGTCTACCTGTGCAGACAACATGAAACGGATCTTGTCCAACGCCATCTCTGGTGCCAAATGGATTACGCCCTGAATATCCTGTACCGTATCACGGTATCCGTATCCATTTCGAAGTCCACAGTAGGAGAACGATGCGGCTCTTGACCAGATAAATGTCATGAAGCACTGATATGCATTCCATGTATTGATCATCGCATTGAATGACTCGCTTGGTGTCTTTACCTGGAAATGATTCAGCTTTCCATGCCAGTATTCCTTCAACTCTGCCAGCTCAGCTTCACTCTGTGCATGCACATCTGCATAGCTGTTCATCACTGCTTCTGTCTCTGCATCATTCTTCATGCCGAGTACAAATGCAAGCTCCTTGCTCTCGCCCGGTGCGAGTGTGATCTTTGTCTCCAAAGCGCCACAGGCATTACCATTATAATTCAGACAGTTTCCGCAATCACCGTTTTCTACGCCGACTGGATTGCCATAGCCATGATATCTGCCAAGGAACGCTTCCTTATCTCCGGCATAGCTTGCAACCTCTGCTCCAGCCAGACCAAAGAATCTTGTAAATGCAACACTTCCGTTGATAGCTGCACCCTTATTCACGTTCTCATTGATCACCTGCTTAATGCGGTTTCCCATGAAATATGTTCTTGTGATAAAGAGTGTATACTGCAGATTGACCTGATCCTGCTCATAGTTGTTATCATTTGTAAATTCACAGTAACCAAAGACTGACAGGTTACGAGGCTTGTCAGAATCGTTCGTAACCTTCAGCTTCCATACCTCATGCGTCTTATCAAGTGGTACATAGTAAAGTACAGAGCTCTTGATGCCTGCATATTCTGCATTCATATACGTATAGCCTGTACCATGGTGACACTCACTCTTGTAGCTGTCTAAATCTTTTCCAACTGGCTGCCATGAGGCTGACCAGTAATCTTTGCTGTCATTGTCACGCAGATAAATGTATCTGCCCGGCTGGTCAAAGCTGTTGAAGATATAACGAAGAATTCTTCCGTTTGCGCCAGACTTTACAAAGCTGTATCCACCGGCATTGTTGGAAATGATTGCGCCGTATTCCGGAGAACCAAGGTAGTTCGCCCAAGGTGCCGGAGTATCCGGTCTGTCAATCACATATTCCTTATTTGCCTCATCAAAATATCCGTATCTCATGAGGTACCCTCCTAATTTATAGTTTTACTGCTCAGCGTCCTTCAGGCTCAGGCTGATCTTACCCATACGGTCAACCTCAAGAACCTTAACCTTGACTACATCGCCGATATTTACGACATCCTCTACCTTCTCTACGCGGTGATCTGCCAGCTTAGAGATGTGGATCAGTCCATCCTTGTTTGGTGACAGCTCTACGAATGCACCGAAGTTCATGATACGAACAACCTTACCTTCGTAAGTCTTACCAACTTCGATTGGATCTACGATAGAACGGATGATCTTCAATGCCTTATCCATACCTGCCTGCTCAACGCCACAGATAAATACATTTCCATCATCATCGATATCGATCTTAACGCCTGTCTCCTCGATGATTGCGTTGATTGTCTTTCCTCTCTGTCCGATGATCTCACCGATCTTCTCCGGATCAACCTTTGTCTGGATGATCTTCGGAGCAAGCTCGCCAACGTGATCTCTTGGAGCAGCGATAGCCGGCTTCATACATGTATCCATGATGAAAAGTCTTGCTTCTCTTGTTCTTCTTATAGCCTCTTCAACGATTGGTCTTGTAAGACCGTGAATCTTAATATCCATCTGGATAGCTGTAATACCTTCTGTTGTACCTGTTACCTTGAAATCCATATCTCCGAAGAAATCTTCAAGTCCCTGGATATCAGTAAGTACAATATAATCATCATCTGTCTCGCCTGTAACAAGACCACATGAAATACCGGCTACCATTCTCTTAATAGGAACACCTGCTGCCATAAGAGACATACAAGATGCACATGTTGAAGCCATTGATGTAGAACCATTAGATTCAAAGGTCTCGGATACGGCACGGATTGCATATGGGAATTCTTCTTCAGAAGGAAGAACCGGAACCAATGCTTTCTCAGCCAGTGCTCCATGTCCGATTTCACGACGTCCCGGTCCTCTGGAAGGTTTTGTTTCTCCAACAGAGTAGGATGGGAAATTGTAATGGTGCATATATCTCTTGGTTGTAATATTCTCATCTAATCCATCGATTTTCTGAACTTCAGATAATGGAGCTAATGTTACAACATCACAGATCTGAGTCTGTCCACGGGTAAACATAGCAGAACCATGTACTCTAGGAATAATATCAACCTCAGATGCCAGCGGACGAATCTGGTTGATTGCTCTTCCATCCGGACGTTTGTGGTCTTTTAAAATCATCTTACGAACAGTCTTCTTCTGATACTGATATACAGCCTCACCAACTAATGGAAGCCACTCTTCGTTATCTGCAAATGCCTCTTCCATTTTCTCTGTTACTTTACGGATATTTTCTTCTCTGGTCTGTTTGTCGTCAGAGAATACTGCTACTTCCATCTCATCCGGTGTAACAATCTCACGCATAGCTGCAAACATTTCCTCTGGAACTGCACAGCTTGTATATTCATGTTTTGGTTTACCAACTTCGTTTACCAGTTTCATAATGAAATCATTAATGGTCTGGTTGATGTCGTGTGCCATGTAAATTGCTTCAATCATTTTATCTTCCGGAATCTCATTTGCTCCGGCCTCGATCATGATGACTTTCTCAGCGGTAGATGCAACGGTAAGCTGTAAATCACCGGTATCCCATACTTTCTGGCCAGTACGCCAAGTCCTTTTATATGGTCAATATGTTCGTGTGTAACAAATACTGCATCTATATCCTTTAATGATACATCTATGCTGTTAAGCCCTTCTTCTATCTTCTTACGGCTTATTCCAGCATCTATTAATATATGTGTATCATCTGAACCAATATATATACAGTTGCCACTACTGCCGCTTGCAATCGGCATCATTCTCATAAGTCAATCCTCATTTCTATTATTATGAATTATAAATTCTTCACATTACTTAAAGCTTGTTATTCCCAGAATATCTTTATATCATCACCATCATTTAGCGGTGCTGTATATTCACTTCTGATACCATTATGTAATATTACAATATTTCCTTTGGGTTTGGAAAGGTCAAAGTCATAAAACTGGAATAAATCAACAAGCACATAATCACTCTTTCCCTTTAATACAACAGGTGTCCCATTAACGATTATTGACACATCCCTGATTGGCCTTTGAATATCAGATGCTGTATTAAATGAAGCTTCATCGGCTGATTCTTGTGTATCACCGGCATTATTATTACCTTTAGTCGCATCAGACATATAAGACGAATTATTATCATCACTATTATTCTGGCCTGCAGGTCCATTTCCAGCTTCATTATTCTGCTCAGTATTGTTATCTGAATAATAACCTCCGTCAGCATCTTCATTTTCTGTATCATCTTCTAAATCAGCATAGCTAGTCTGCTTAGGCACATTGCTGAATGAAACCATAAAATTCTCATAAACCTTAGTATGTTTATTGGCTGGCATATTATTAACTAATACATCATAATCTTTATAGTCCAGGTCAAGGAATGTAAATAACTGTTCTACTGTATAGAAGTTCTCTATTCTTATTGAGTCTTCATTTCTGATATCATAGAATTCTGACTTTAATTCACCATTAACATATGCAAATCTAGGACACACTATATTTTTGCCATTTACATCAAATGTTATATCTGATCCTTCTATCTGTCCTAAAGTAATTGAAGCCGGCTCACCAATCGTTGACTCCTCAACAAATATGACATCATTCTGCTCAATTGCTGTATTAAGGCTGGCAGGCTTATTATTAAGTGTAATAACTGCACCTTCCCCGGCAAGACCTCTTACAAGCCTTACTTTGCCATTAACCATAAATTCAATCTGAGCACCCCGTCTTGGGAAAAGCTTCTCATTAGGATAACCTATCTGCATAATCGCATCAAATACTGTGAGCTTATTATTATCATATAACTTAATACGCTCATTATTGACATTAACAAATATAAACTTATTCTTCTGTGTATAATAATTCGTACATATACTCAAACCCTTTTGTTTACTCGGACAGTCCGTTTTGTTCCTTTGCGGCTGTCAGGGTATTTTGCATCAACATGGCAATGGTCATAGGACCAACGCCGCCCGGTACCGGAGTCAGATAAGGAATCTTTCTCAAAGCCTTCAACATTAAAATCCACTGTTGTAAGGACTTCCTTTCCTCTTATTGCAACTCTTTCAGGTGCTATGCCAAGATTCTTAGCAAGTACCTTGGTGTAACTTGGCATTTTACCGCCACCACCTACAACGAATACAGCATTTACCGGCTTACCGCCATTAAGCTCGATAATCTTATCTGATGTCGACTTTGCCATATTATCAATTGATTCTTCTGCTATTGCCTGTATCTCGCTTGAAGCAACCCTCTGTTCAAGTCCCATAATATCATTGAACACAACCTCTTTATTGTCCGGATTGCTTGCGGATATCTTAATAGTCTCCGCTGTGTTGAAGTCAACAAGATAATTCTTTGCAATCTTTTCTGTTATCTCATCACCTGCTAATGGAATCATACCATAAGCCACAATGCTTCCATCTTTAGTAATACATATATCCGATGTACCCGCTCCGACATCGACAAGACATATGTTAAGAAGTCTGTACTGTTCTGGAATCGCAATATTCATTGAAGCTATTGGCTCTAATGTAAGTGAAGCAACATTAAGTCCAGCATACTCTACTGCCTCGTAAAGTCCATCTACAACTTCTTCCGGAAGAAATGTAGCAATAAGCTCAACAAATATTTTTCTAGCCTTATGCCCCTCAAGGTTACCTATATCATAACCATTAAGCTGATATCTTATAGGTGTATTGCCTACACAGTAAAATCTGTCTTTCTGTGTGACATCATTGATTGAATGATGTGCATTCTCTACCGCAAGAAGATTAAGCGAATATATATCCTCCGCTGTAACTCTTGTCTCGTCTTCAAATTCATACTCGGCAGTCGCATTAACTGTTCTTAAAACCCTGCCCGCAGCAGCTATACATACATCTTTAAGTTCCATATTAAGCTGCCTTTCAAGTGCAAGCTTAACCTGACGTATTGTATCGCCTACTTTATATATATCGTGTATCTGCCCATCAAGCATAGCACGCGTTGTATGGAGCTGCTGTGCCATTGCTGCTATTTTAAATCTGCCATATTCAAGATAACCTACAACGCCAACAACGCTCCTTGTTCCTATATCAAGACCAAACACATAACTATTGTTGGAATTCCTTTCTTTATCCATATCATATCCTCATTTCTGCCCACATTTTAACACAAGAGCCACTTTAGCTCAATAAAATGTTTTGTATCTGTCTGAAAGTATATTCTAAATCCTTATTATTATCAATAGCTGCATTTATCTTTAATATTCTCTAATGCCTGCTGGCTCTTTAATATATTATCAATCTTCTCATCACTATAGCCACGGCTTTCTTTTAAGCGCCGTCTTCTTATATCCTCTGATGTGTCTATATACCACACCTCATCGCAGAATACATCATAATGTTCTGTAAGCAGCAGTGCTGACTCAACTAATGTATAATCTAATATTCCAGCTATTTT
>ERZ825670.4479-NODE-4479-length-10718-cov-2.402138_pt1 | contig 10718 bp, 9 predicted proteins | sample MGYA00519929_ERZ825670 | MGnify/ENA primary metagenome ERZ825670 (study PRJEB31778, sample SAMEA3449207) | human gut metagenome | biome: human gut; feature: human-associated habitat; material: faeces | place: United Kingdom | collected 2010/2012 ...
AATGACAGACCGCGTTTTGTGGGACGGTTCAATATTGGCGTGGTCAGCCTGCACCTTCCGATGATCTTAGCAAAGGCCAGACATGAGAGCAAAGATTTTTATGAGGTATTAGACTATTATTTAGAGCTGATCCGTCAGATCCACATCCGTACCTATGCTTATTTAGGTGAGATGCGTGCTTCCACGAATCCGTTAGCTTACTGCGAAGGCGGATTTTACAATGGAAATCTGAACTATAACGATAAGATCAAACCGCTGTTAAAGACGGCAACCGCATCTTTTGGAATTACGGCATTTAATGAACTGCAGGAGCTGTATAACGGAAAATCCTTAGTAGAGGATGGACAGTTTGCGATCGAAGTATTAGAACATATCAATAAAAAGATTAATGAATTTAAGGAAGAGGATGGAAACCTCTATGCGATCTATGCGACACCGGCAGAGAATCTGTGTGGACTACAGGTAAAGCAGTTCCGCAAAAAATACGCGTTCATTGAAAATGTTTCTGACAGGGAATATGTCAGCAACGGATTCCACTGCCATGTGACCGAGGATATCACACCGATCCAGAAACAGGATTTAGAATACCGCTTCTGGGAGCTTAGCAATGGTGGAAAGATCCAGTATGTGAAGTATCCGATCAATTACAATGTAGAGGCGGTCAAGACACTGGTACGCCGTGCAATGGAGATGGGATTTTATGAAGGAGTCAATCTGTCACTTGCGTACTGTGATGACTGTGGACATCAGGAGTTAGAGATGGATGTATGCCCAAAATGCGGCAGCCGTAATCTGACGAAGATTGAACGTATGAATGGCTATCTCTCCTATTCAAGAGTAAAGGGAGATACCAGACTCAACGATGCCAAAATGGCAGAAATATCAGAGAGAAAGAGCATGTAGGAGGCAGAATGCGTTACCATAATATTACAAAGGACGATATGTTGAATGGAGACGGCTTAAGAGTCGTACTGTGGGTATCAGGATGTGACCACTGTTGTAAGGAATGTCACAATCCGATCACCTGGGACCCAAACGGCGGACTTGTGTTTGATGAAGAGGCAAAAGAAGAATTATTTGAGGAACTGAAAAAAGATTATGTTGACCGATATGGAAGAACAGTTAGCGTAGATGTAACGCCAATCATTCCTCAAGTAGATAAAGTGCCGATTCAGATTGTGGAAAATCAGATTCTACCTGTAGAAAATGTTTTGAACATTTATCCTCAATCAATGGTACAAGAAGAAATAGATAAAGTAGACGAGGAAGTTATCATACTACATTATCAGAATCAAGAAAGAAATGAAAGGGGAGCTGTATATACTTGTCAAGAAGGCGGAAAGCTGGTTTTATTCGAATACGATGATCTGAATACAAAAATAAATAAAGAAACAACAAAATTAGAAAGCTTCAGCGGAACTCAGTATTGCTCAAATGAGGTCGATCGGTTATATCCATATTTAGACGGATATGATTTTACAGTTCAAGACAGTATAGATTATGCCAATCAAGAACTCGGAAAATTCTTCCCAGATTATGATTTGGATTTAGATATAACATGGGTGACGATTGTGCCCAGTACCCGTCCATGCTACAACTGTACATTGAGGCAAAAAATAGATGGAATTCCCATTTTAATGGGTGCCGGAGATATAACGTATGGCGCCAATGAAAAAGAAATGGGATTCAAATTTCCGAAAAGCTGGAAAACAAAAGGAGAAGAGTATTGGGGATGCTTTAGACCGCCAATATGGGATTTTATTGCGTATGTCGATGGTGGATACAATAAGGTATTTAACGATATAGTTACTGCACAGTGGCATATGTGGATGGCGGATATCAAATACAGTTCCGACCGCTGAAAAAAGTTGCTTCGGTAGTCGATGATGTGCCATTGTGTACGCTTGATGAGGTTATATCAAGCGTCGAAAAGCAAATTGAAAAGGGCAATATCCGCAATGTCTATGAGATAAGATTTGGATACTGCTGTTATCTTGATGAAAACGAACAAATCGTATTATATCCTGTGTGGCAAGTCGAGTGCGATTACTTCTTTAATCCTAAAGAAGAACAAAAGCATTATGCAGAAATGGAAAATGTACGAGTAACGCAAGGACACGATTATCATACAATGATTGTAAATGCTCAGACAGGCGAATTCATGAATCCGGCTGATTTGAAAGATAATCTGTTAAAATGTCCCGATATCATTACTTGGGACGACATTACGAGATGAGAAAACACAGAATGAGGAGCTGTGGCAGCGGTGTTCTGCCAGTTCCTTTTTCATCGGCTGCATAAATCGTCAGCCTGTCCAACCTCAAAAGGCAGCATAGGTAAAATAAATTAGGTTGGCGGTCTTTCTGCATATAATTATATCTGAGTATATGCAGAAACATGAGCCTCTTTTTCGGTTACTGCACATATCTCCGCAAAAACATGTGCAGAAAGCATCGAAGATATCAATAGTTTTTACCGTTATTTAAGAAAAACTTTCTAATTTCAATGACTTTTTCGATATGCCCCATGCTGACAACATGGACTACCGAGTTATGATAAACCTTAAAGGACAATTCTGATCACGAGATAAGAAAATTCAATCTCAGCAACTTGGGGACGCTCCGACAACGAGCGTCCTTTTTGTATTCATCGGAAAGGAGAAAACATGAATACGCAAATTATCAGTCTGTCGAACCAAAAGGGCGGCGTAGGCAAAACAACGACCTGCGCCAATTTGGGTATTGGTTTGGCGAGAGAAGGAAAGCACGTGCTGCTGGTAGACTGCGATCCGCAAGCCAGCCTGACGCTCAGTTTGGGATGGAGGAAGCCGGAAACCCTGTCGGTGACGCTGGCTACGCTCATGGGCAGAGTTCTTCAGGAACAGCCCGTTCATGCCGAAGAAGCGATTCTGCATCATGCGGAAGGGGTGGACTTGATTCCCGGCAGCATTGCCTTGTCCGGCATGGAAGCGTCGCTGGATACACGGCAGAATGTGCTGAAACGGGTGCTGGACGATTGCAGAAAAGACTACTCCCATGTGCTGCTGGATTGTATGCCGTCGCTGGGCATGATGACGATCAACGCACTGGCGGCGGCAGACAGCGTGCTGATTCCGACCATACCGCATTATTTGTCGGTAGATGGACTGGGCAAACTGATGGAAAGCATCGGCAGGATGCGCCGGGGATTGAACAGGGGGCTGCGGGTTGAAGGTATCCTCATTACAATGGCAAGCCGCACGACGTATGCCCGTGAAATCAGCGAATTGCTTCGGACGCAGTATGGAACGAAGATTAAAGTGTTTGATACCGTAATTCCGCACTCCATCAGAGCGGCGGAGTGCAGTGCTGAAGGGAAAAGCATCTTCGCGTATGATCCGAAGGGCAAGGTCGCGCAGGCGTACAACGCGCTGACGAAAGAGGTGATTCAACATGAAAAGCAGCGCCAGAAACATCGAGCTGAAATCGGTCGATGACCTTTTTGCGACGGAAGAAAGCAGAGCGGATGCCCAGCGGGAAAAGGTGCAGGAAATCCCGTTGGGTGAGCTGCATCCGTTCAGAAATCATCCCTTCAAGGTCAAGGACGACGCGGCGATGCAGGACACAGTGGACAGCGTGCGCGAGTATGGCGTGCTTGTCCCCGCGATTGCGCGTCCTGACCCAAGCGGCGGCTACGAGCTGATCGCAGGACACAGGCGGCATCATGCGTCCGAGCTGGCAGGCAAGGAAACCATGCCGGTCATCGTTCGCGATCTCGACGACGATGCCGCCACGATTATCATGGTGGACAGCAATTTGCAGCGGGAAAGCCTGCTCCCCAGCGAGCGAGCTTTTGCCTATAAAATGAAACTAGAAGCAATTAGGCATCAAGGAAAACGACAAGAGCCAACTTCATCCCAAGTTGGGATGAAGTTGCAAGCATTGGATATCGTCGGACAACAAGCAGGTGATAGCCGTAATCAGGTTCATCGTTTTATCCGCCTGACTGAGCTGATTCCTGAACTTCTAGATATGGTAGATGAAAGAAAAATTGCGTTTAACCCTGCGGTCGAGCTGTCCTATTTAAAGAAAGAAGAACAAACCCTTCTGCTTGAGGCGATGGACAGCGAACAGGCAACGCCGTCGCTTTCTCAAGCACAGCGGTTAAAGAAATTCAGCCAGCAGAAGATGCTTTCCCTTGATGTGATGCGGGCAGTTATGAGCGAAGAAAAGAAAACCGACCTTGATCGGGTGACACTGAAAAACGAAACGCTGCGCAAGTATTTTCCGAAATCCTACACGCCAAAGCAAATGGAAGATACCATTATCAAGTTGCTGGAAGGCTGGTATAAAAAGCGGCAGCTTTCGCAGGAACGGTGATGAATCATAAGTGCTTGCGAAATCATAAGCGACGTGATAAAATAAAATTGAAATAGAGCATGGACGGATGAAATGATGGCTCAAAGGAGAGAAAAAACATGTCCATTCAGGATACGGCAACCAAACAGTATGTTTCGGAAGTGGAAGTGTTTGCAGATGCCTTTAACTATCTGATTTATGATGGCGAACAGGTGATTAAGCCGGAACAGCTGACCGATATGGATACAACGCAGTATGTGATTCCATATCATGAGGATGAGAAAGGCAAGCCGGAAGCGGCGCAGAAATACCGCGATACGCTTAAAACGCTGGCGGTTAAAACGGATGATCGGTACACCTATCTCGTGCTGGGAATAGAGAATCAGAGCCATGTGCATTATGCCATGCCGGTTCGCAACATGCTATACGATGCCATGCAGCTCGAAAAGCAGGTGCGTGATCTGGCAAGCCAGCATCGTAAGGAAGGAAAAAATGGTACATCGGAAGAATATCTTTCTGGTATGAAGAAAGAAGATCGGCTGTCCCCTGTGATTACGCTGGTCATTAACTTTGGCGGAAAGAAATGGGATGCGCCGCTCAGCCTGCGCGAGATGTATGGCGAGCAACCCGAAAAAGTCCTTCCGTTTATTCAGGACTATCGGGTTTTCATGATTGACCCGATGGAGATGAGCGACAATGACCTTCAGAAGCTGAACAGCAGTCTGCGTGAAGTGCTGGCGTATATTAAATACCAGCGGGATAAGGCACGGATGGAAAAATTGCTGAATGAGGATTCAAAGTTCAGCTGTCTGGAAACAAACGCGGCACTGGTCATCAATGCTATGACGAATGCGGGAATTGCGATTGACCCGAACAAGGAGGTTGTAAATATGTGTGAAGCGATTCGACAAATGGTTGATGAAGGAATCATGCTGGGCGAGAAGCGCGGCGAAGAACGTGGCGAGAAGCGCGGCGAAATGCAGAAGACACTCGCTATTGCTCGTCGTATGCTTGAAAAAAACTACCCCATGGAGCAGGTTGTTGATCTAACGATGCTGACAAAGCAAGAAGTTGAAGAATTGAGCAGAACGATCAAGTCGTGAAATGTAATGATAATTAAGTGAATATGAAAAACTGCTCGCCGAAAAAAGCGGGCAGTTTTACGTTTCTACGAAGGTAAATAAACCTTAGATCATCCAAATTGGAATAATATAGTTTTCTTTATCGATGGCACCAAGAGCGGGCTTCATGCAAAGGATAGCCCCTTTTCCGCGAGGAGTGGAAGCCTTATCGAGCAGAGAAAACACTTTTGTCAGTTCGCTGCCGGGATTGGCAGTTTTTTTGATTTCAAGAGGATTTAGGATACCGTCATGCTCCAGTACGATATCAATTTCCTTGGCATCTTTATCCCGGTAATAGTACATGAAAGGCTCTTTTCCACTATTCAAATAGGTTTTTGCAATTTCAGAAACAACGTAATTTTCCAGAATTGCGCCGTTCATAGCACCAGCTTCGAGCGTTTCGGCATTACTCCATTTTGTTAGATAGCAAACCAACCCGGTGTCGTAAAAATAGAGTTTAGGCGTTTTTACAAGACGCTTGAGCAGATTGTTCGAGTAAGGATGAAGATAAAAGATCAAGCCGAGCGTTTCCAAAATGCCGAGCCAGTTTTTGGCTTGCTGTTGGTTGATGTCGGCATCTTGCGCGATATCGGCGACATTTAACATCTGACTGCAACGAGCCGCAACAGAGGTGATAAAGCGAAGAAATTTCAAAGAATCGATGGAATCAGAAAGATCTTTAACACCGCGTTCAATGTATGTGCTGATGTAACTGCTGTAAAAAATCTGGCTGTTACTGACAGAACCACTGAGCAGCGCAGGCATGGAACCTTTGAAGATACGCTCAAATAGGGCATGCGCATCGGCGGCTTGCCGGTGCTTTGCACGCTCAGTCAGACTTTCAAGATCAACAGTGAAGGGAGTGACGGATTCGCCGCAGCTTTCCGCTTGCGTTAAGCTGGTCATAGACAAGACTGCAACACGTCCTGCAAGGGATTCCTGAATGCCATGCATGAGTTTGAAAGCCTGTGAACCAGTCAGCCAGAAAGAACCCGGCGTGTGGTGCTGATCGACATAGATTTTAATGTATGTGAATAATTCGGGTGCATATTGAACTTCATCAATCAAGATGGGTGGTTTGTGGAGCTGCAAAAAAAGTTCGGGATCGCTTTTTGCTAAGGCTCTTTCACTCAAGTCGTCAAGGGTTACATAGCTGCGCTCGGAACCTTCCATCAGCTTCATCAGCATGGTGGTTTTACCGACTTGACGCGGTCCCGCGAGAAGTATGACAGGATATTCCAGTGTCACTTCTTGAACGATTTTCTCTAAGTTCCGCTTGATATAAGGCATGCAAAGCACCTCCGTCGGCTAATATCAAATATAAATATATTTTAGCCGAGATAAAGACAGAAATCAAGAGAAAATCATGGGGAAAATTTTGAAATCATGGAAAATACAAAATGCGAAGGGAGGTGAAACGCAATGACCGTAGTCTTTCGAGTTGTCAAAACCAAAAACTACACGATGATGTCCAATCAGCATTTGAAGGATAAACGCCTGACGCTTAAAGCAAAAGGGCTGATGTCGGTAATGCTGTCCCTGCCGGAGAACTGGGATTATACGCTGCGGGGGCTGTCGGCAATCAGCAAAGAGGGCGTGGACGCGATCAGCGAAGCCGTCAAGGAATTGGAGCGTTCGGGCTATGTGATCCGAAATCGAAAACGGGACGAGCGCGGACGGCTGAGCGGGACGGAGTACCTGATCTACGAGGACTGCCACATGAACAGCCAGCCTGCGCAGGACGCACCTAAGCCGGAAAAACCAAAACGGGAAAATCCAAGACTGGAGAATCCGGTTCAGGAAAAGCCTGTGCAGGAGAATCCAAAGCAGGAAAAACCTGAACAGGAAAATCCCGCACAATTAAATACGAATAGATCAAACACGAATTCAGAAAAAACGTATCCACCAAATACTCAGGGAGAAAATCCTTATCCATCAATCCATCTCAGGGAAAGGCGGGAAGATGTTGCGGTGATTCGGGACAGCGTGCGGTCGCAGATCGGGTATGACTGCCTTGTCACGCCGTATAACCGGGATCGGATGGATGAGATCGTCGAGCTGATGGTGGAAATCCTCTGCACCGGCAGGGAAACAATCACGATTTCCGGGGCGGAGTATCCCGCCGAGCTGGTCAGGGAGCGGATGCGCAAGATCAACAGTATGCACATCGAGTACATCTTCGGCTGTCTTGAGCAGAACGCGAGCCGCGTCCGCAACATCAAGAAATATCTGCTGACCACGCTGTTCAACGCACCCGCGACGATGGGCAATTACTACGACGCTCAGGTGCGATACGACCGGCGAAAGCGGGAGGAAGATTATGAAAACTGGCTCGATGAGCTTTAGAAGGGAGTGGTGTCCATGAAAAACTATTTTCAATTCGCCTGTGAACTCGAACCCATTGACCGATTTCCCGGCTGCATGAGCAAAGACGACCTGCTTGAGAACCTGCTGCGGCAGGATACGCAAGCAGGTTTTCTTTTGCCCGAAAAGCGGACGGAAACCGCGCTTCGGGTGATGCAGCTGGAGCAGGAAGCCGAGCAGCGGACGTGCGAGATCAGCGGAGGCTGGTTTCCCAGACGGGTGCTGTTCTTCGCCGTGCCGCCGGTGGACGGAAAAGCCTGCCAGCTCTGCGCGTTGACGCAGATTGAATCCGGCAGGTGTTACTTGTTTACGCCGGACTGTACCCCGATTCTGGTCTACGCCATACAGGGCAGGAAGCTGTACTGCCTGTGAGAAGGGAGGAACATCATGAAGCAAAAACATGCGGATTCGCCCTCGGCTTTTCTTGCGGCGGCAATGGCTGTGACGGGCGCGGCAATGCTGCTCTGCCCGCTCATCGGGCAGAACACGGAAATGAATCGGAGCGCGGCAGAATATGACGACCTGCGCGTTCAGCTCAAAAGCGAGGAACCGGCGCAGGCAACGGACGCGCCTGCACAGGGTAAAAGTGCCCTGCGCGTACTGCTTGGTTTCCCAGGCGCAACGCAAGAACCGCTTGAACTGCCCAAAACGGATGAATCCCCGCCTGAAATCGACATCGGGACAGGCGCAGACCTTGCGGCGTGTCTGGCACAGAACGACGATTTCATCGCGTGGATCAGGATTCCCGGCACGAACGTGGATTATCCCGTCGTCTGGACGGACGACGCCGACCATTACCTGCATCACACGTTCACGGGGAAACAGGGCGCGGCGGGAACGCTGTTTTCGCTGATGAAAACGGATTACAGCATCCCCAGCCGCAATATCGCCATTTACGGGCATCATCTCAAATCCACCGGCGAGAAGATGTTCACGTCGCTCATGCGGTACAAGGATGCGGATTTCTATGCCGGACACGAAACCGTGCTGCTCGATACGCTGTATGAAAGCGGATCATACCGCATTTTCGCCGTGCTGAATTTTCACAGCGGCGAGTGGGACGCTTCACAGGCGGATTTTGAAAGCGACGCGGCATTTCTGGAATTTATCCGATACGCCCGGCGGAACGCACTGTACGACACGGGCGTGACGGTCGGCGCGGAGGATTCCATTCTCACGCTGATAACATGTGACCGAAGCTATGGCGGCAAAGCGGGACGGCTTGCAGTCGTGGCTGTACTTGAAAAAAGCAGGAGGAACTTATGAAACACAAAATCAAACGTCTTTTGTCTTTGCTGCTGTCGCTGACGATGCTGACGGCGGCTTTTCCTACGTCGATATGGGCGGAAGAAACGGAGTTTGCTCAAGCAACAGGCGCGGAAGCAGAGCTTCCGAACGAGCTGGAAGAAACAGCCGAGCCGGAACTGCCGGTTGAATCACCGGAAGCAACAGGCGAGCCGGAGCTTCCAAGCGAGCCGACGGAACTGCCGACGGAAACCGAAACGCCGGAGGGCACGGCAGAGCCGACTCCGCAGGTTACCGAAGAACCCCTGCCAACGCCCGAACCTGAAGCGGCGTATCAGGCGGGCGTGTTCGTTCTCGTCACGGAAAACACGCGCGTGTTTTCGGATGTGGATGAAACGGCGGACGAGGCAGACGGCGAGTTGTACGACGGCAGTTTTGTCCGCACCGCAAACGTCCGGGTGGAAGAAGTCCGGCAGGACGGCATGGGGCGAACATGGCTGCTGGTGCGCTATCTGTACGGCGAGGAAGAACCTGATGGAGAGATGGCGTGGACGGACACGGCGACAGTCTGGGTGATGGCGGAGGAAACCCAGCCGTCCGATGCGGCGGATTATGACGTGACGGCTTATGCCTTCCCGTTTACGCCGGTGGAGCTGTACGCGGCGAATAACCCGCCGAGATTGCAGACGCTCAGCGGCAACACGGGTGAGTTTTACGCGGGACAGACGGTATATGCCTATTCCGTGCATGACGACGTGCAGATTGCGTCGCTCAAAAACTATGGCGCGATTTACGCGACAAGGCATTACATCAACGAGCATGTGGTCTATTGCCTTGAACATACGATGAACAGCCCCGGCATCAGGAACAACCCGGACGGTCCGTATCATGTGGTTGATCTGGCGCAGTACGGGCAGACGCAGGGTTACTCCGGCATCATATACAGCGAAAAGACGATGCACGCCATCGGCTGGGTACTGCGGCACACGTTTCCCTTCATGGGGATTGACCGGTATGAGGATGAATGCCTTGAATGGTCGAGAGCGGCGGGGCAGTTTGCCATCCGCGAGGTCATCAAGCAGCTTGAAGGCTCCGAGCATGTGCGCGATTACTGGCAGATGGACGAGTTCTACGCCGGCAGCGGGCATGCCCCCGGCGTGTATCTGGAGTATGCCAGATGGCTTGCGGAGAACGGCATTGCCCGCACACGAATGACCGGCGACATCAATGTATCGGGGAAAAGCACCGCATTGTCCGGCGGCATGACCGTCGGCACGGTCACGCTGACCACCGACGCCGACCTCATCCGCATCAGCCGTTCCTACGGTACGCTGATGGGCAATACCGCAGGGCAGGACGGTTCGTACTATTATCTCAACAGCGGCGACACCATCAGCGTATCTTCCGCCGCCAATCCGCTGACCATCGTAGCGGAGTCCATGTCTTCCGAGGATGAAGAGGCCTCTTTCCTCGTAGGCGTGACGGACGAAGCCATTCAGAAGGTGCTTGTGCCGCAGACAGGTCTGCCGTATCCGCTCAAATCGGCGTCCATTACCTTTGATATTCCGCTTGGCGCTGTATCGGTTCTCAAAAAGGATGCGGACAGCGGCGCGGTGCTGGCAGGAGCAGCCTTTGACCTGATCAGCGGCAG
>ERZ825670.4485-NODE-4485-length-10701-cov-26.667011_pt1 | contig 10701 bp, 8 predicted proteins | sample MGYA00519929_ERZ825670 | MGnify/ENA primary metagenome ERZ825670 (study PRJEB31778, sample SAMEA3449207) | human gut metagenome | biome: human gut; feature: human-associated habitat; material: faeces | place: United Kingdom | collected 2010/2012 ...
TAAATATTAAAAAGTAGTTAAAAAACATCTTAACTACATTATACGAGGAGATGAATTCCTATGAAATGTACTTTAATGAATAAAAATAAAGAAGTAATGTTAACAGAATATGATTCTGCAACAGGAGTATTTACTAGTATTTATGATGTTTATAATATTGATTATGCTCCGTATATTTTAAAAAGTTTTTATAAAAATGAAGATGTTAATGATACTTCTTTAAGAACTAATTTAAGTGAATGGTTTAAAGGAAGAGGAATACCATCTTGGAGAGATAAGCTAGACTTATTATTACATAGACTTAATATTAATGCCCCATGTGAATTATTAGATAAAGCCTTTGGATTATCTTTATCAGATCAGTATTGGTTAAAACCAATAGATTCTAATATTAAATATGAAGATATTAATTTCTTTGATAATGACTTTGATTATGCTGAATTTATGGAAGCGTCACTTTCTAAAAACAGTAAGATGATTCATAATGCAACATCATTAAAAACGCCTAATAATACTACAGATGGTATGTTAAAAAAAGCTTGGATTATTGAAAATGGTACAAGATATTTATTAAAAGGTGGATATAAGAATGAAACATTACAACCATTTAATGAAGTATTAGCAAGTGAAATATGTAAAAGACTAGGCTTTAATCATGTAGAATATACACTAGATACTTATAAAGATATGGTTGTATCAAAATGTCCTTGTTTCATAACAAAAGATACAGAACTAATTACTTGTAATCAAATAAGAGATGATATGGAAAAACATAATAATATAGAAGACTATGAAGAATATATTAAAAAACTTGAATCTGAAGGAATAAAAGATGCAAGAGAAAAAATAGAAAATATGTATATTTTAGATTTTCTAATTATGAACGAAGATAGACATCTTAATAACTTTGGAATAATAAGAGATGTTAATACTTTAAAATGGTTAGATGTAGCACCAATATTTGATAATGGTCAAAGTTTAAATATTGAATACTATGATGAAGAAGAAATGCATATTATTGGTGATGGTAAATTATTTTATGAAGTTAAACCATTTGATGAAATAATTAAAGTAGTAAAAAATATAAAAAGAATTGAAGTAAGTAAAATAGAAGATATTCCTGAATGGTTTGATAATTTATTACATGAGTATCAAGATATAACAGGATACTCAGATAATAGAATTAATAAACTATGTATTTTATTAAATAGACAAATAAATAAATTGAAGAAATAAAACAAATTAAAAGGAGAAGTAAAATATGGCAGTAAAGAAAAGCACTTTATATAGCAAATTATGGGATAGTTGTAATACATTAAGAAGTAAAGGTGGAATGGATGCAACACAATATAAGGATTATGTATTAATAATTTTATTTATGAAGGTTATTACTGATAAATATTATGGTAAAGCAAATTCATTAATTGAAGTTCCTGAAGATGCAAACTTTAATACAATGATTTCATTAAAGGGAAAGAAAAATATAGGAGAAGAATTTAATATTATATTGCAAAAAATAGCAGAAGAAAATGATTTGCAGGGAATAATAGATGTTGTTGACTTTAATGATGAGAACAAACTTGGAAAAGGAAAAGATATGATTGATGCATTGACTGGACTAGTTGAGATATTTCAAGATAAAGACTTAGATTTTAGCAATAATCGAGCAGATGATGATGATATTCTAGGAGATGCATATGAATATTTAATGAAAAAATTTGCATCAGAGGCAGGAAAAAGTAAAGGACAATTTTATACACCATCAGAAGTTTCAAGAATAATGGCCAAAATTATAGGAATAGGTCAGTCAGAACAAAATATTATTTCAATTTATGATATGGCATGTGGTTCGGGATCGTTATTATTAAAGGCAGCCTCAGAGGCAAAAACAAATAAAAAAGTGTATTTATATGGTCAAGAAAAAGATACAAATACAGCAGGATTATGCGTAATGAATATGTTTTTACACGGTAATGAAACTGCTATAATTAAAGTTGATAATACATTAACAAAACCGCAATTTTTGGAAAATGGAAGACTTAAAACTTTTGATTATTGTGTTGCAAATCCACCATTTTCTGTAAAAAATGGAATACGGATATGGAAGAAACATATGATAGATTTACAGGATTTGGAATGCCTCCAAAAGGATGCGCAGATTATGCATTTTTACTACATATGTTAAAATCAATGGATCCAGATCATGGTAGGGCTGCTATTATCCTTCCTCATGGAGTTTTATTTAGAGGTGGACAAGAAGAGCAAATAAGAACTAAGCTAATAACAAAAGGTTACATTGAAGGTATTATTGGATTACCAGCAAATTTATTTTATGGTACTGGAATTCCCGCTTGTATTATTGTTTTAGACAAGAAAAATGTTTCAAATAGAAAAAATGTTTTTATAATTGATGCTAGTAAAAATTATATAAAAGATGGTAATAAGAACAGATTAAGAGAAGAAGATATTAAGAAAATTGTTGATACTTATAATAATAAAATAATTGAATCAAAATATTCTGATAATGTTAGTATTGAAAAAATTGCATCAGAGCAATATAACTTAAATATTCCGAGATATGTTGATGCATCTTTAGATGAATTGAAGCCAGACTTGAAAGCACATCTATTAGGTGGAATTCCAAAATCTAATATTGATTTTTATAATAATTTTTGGACTGTTGCTCCTAAATTAAAGAACTCTTTATTTTCAAATGATACAAAAAAGGGCTATTATATATTAAATATTGAAAAAGATGAGGTTTTGACTAAAATTAATGAATCATTGGAGATTAAATCATATATTAAAGAAGTAAAAGAAAAAATCTATATATGGGAAAACAAAGTAAAATCAATCTTGTTGAATTTAAATAATGAAATGAGAGTTAAAGAAATTATAGAAAATATTTCAAATGAACTATTAGAAATATTTAATAAAGATATTTTAATTAATAAATATGATGCATACGAATATTTAATGAACTACTATGATTCAGTATTAAAAGATGATTTATATATGATAACAGATATTGGTTGGATTCCTACTTTATCATATGCCAAAGATAAAAATGGCAAGATAAAAAAGAACGAATTTGATTCAGAACTTTTACCAAAACAAATTATTATAAATAAATATTTCAATGAAGAACAATCAAAAATTGATGATAAGAATAATGAACTAAATAGTTTAATATCAGAATTTGAAAGCTTGGTTGAAGAAAATACCGGTGATGAAAACTTATTTAAAGATGATGAAAAAGTAAACGAAAAACTATTGAAAAAATTAAGAAAAGAATCTAATGATGACGAATTAACCATATTAGAAAAATTGTTAAAAAATTTAATCATTCAAAAAGATGTTAAGAAAGAAATAAAAGCATTACAAGAGTTATTAAATGATAAAGTTATTTTTAAATATGATTCATTGGAAGTTGATGAATGTAAAAATATAATTGTTTATGATAAGTGGTTTGCTTCTGTTGAAGAAAAATTTTCAAATTGTATAAATAATATTATTTCAAATTTATCAAGTAGTATAGTTAAACTTGAAGAAGAATACGAATATACTTTGGAAGATATTAATGAGCAAATAAATATAAAGGAACAAGAATTATCCAGTTTACTAAAAGAACTAGTTGGAGATCCTGATGATATGAAAGCATTTAATGAATTTATTAAAGAACTTGGTGGTGAATAAGATGAATGATTTATTAAAACCAAGAATTAGATTTAAGGGATTTACTGACGTTTGGGAACAACGTAAGGCATCAGATTTAGCTTTATTTTCAAAAGGAAAGGGTTATTCAAAAGGTGATTTAGTTAATGATGGAACTCCAATTATTTTGTACGGTAGACTTTACACCAAGTATCAGCCTATGATTAGTGATGTTGATACTTGTGTAGTTCCTCAAAGTGGTTCTGTTTATAGTCAAGGGAACGAGGTTATAGTTCCTGCATCTGGAGAGACTGCCGAAGATATTGCTAGGGCATCAGCCATTGAAAAATCAGGGATTTTGCTTGGTGGAGATCTTAATGTTCTTAGACCGTTTAATTTTATAAATGCATTATTTTTGGCACTTTCCATTTCTAATGGGGAACCACAAAAAGAACTTGCTAAGAAGGCGCAAGGAAAATCTGTTGTACATATTCATAACTCTGATATTCAAGAGGTGTTGATAACTTATCCGTTAAGAGTGGAACAAGATAAAATTTGTAAATTATTTACTAATCTAGATAACCTTATAACTCTTCATCAACGTGAGTGTGATAAATTGATAGAATTAAAAAAATCTCTATTAGAAAAAATGTTCCCTAAAAATTCATTCAATATACCTGAAATTAGATTTAAAGGATTTACTGACGCTTGGGAACAACGTAAGGTTACTGACATAGGAAAATTATCTATTGGTTTAGTAACTACAATGACAAGTCATTACACTGATAAAGGAACTTTATTAATAAGAAATTCTGATATTAAAGATAATCGTTTTGAGTTTAGTGATGAACCTATTTACTTAGATGAGAAATTTGCAAATAAAAACGCAAACAGAAAACATGAAATTGGAGATGTTATTACTGTTCATACAGGAGATGTTGGAACATCTGCTGTAATTGACAAAAACACTGATAAATCAATAGGTTTTGCCACAATAATTACCAGACCAGACTCAAAGATAATAGATTCATATTATTTATCAACTTTTCTAAATACGGAAAAGCATAAAAAATGGGCTGTATCAATTTCTACTGGTGATGGAAGAACTAATTATAATTTAGGAGATTATCAAAAGTTGGTTGTTCCTCTAACATCAGTAGATGAGCAAAGAAAAATTGCAAACTTTATTTTAAATATAGATAACCTTATCACTCTTCATCAACGTAAGCATAAAAAATTAATAGATTTAAAACAATCATTATTAAATGATATGTTTATATAGAAAGGAGTTTATTATGACAGGAGTTAACGAATTAGAAAGAAAAACTCAAGATCGTATTATACATGATGTTTTTGAAAAAAAACTAGGATATATATATATTGGGAATTTAGAAGAAAGAGAAAATAACTCGAATATTGAGGAAGATTTGTTATTAAAATTTTTAAAGAAGAAATATTCTGAAGATATTGCAAAAAAAGCACTTGCTGAATTAAAAAAGGTTGCTCATAATGACTCTAAATCACTGTATGAAACAAACAAAGAAGTGTATAGTCTTTTAAAATATGGAAAAGGTATTTCCTTACATATTGGAGAAAAAGAAGAAAAAGTATATTTTATAGATACGGATAATTATTTAAATAATGATTACTATGTTGCAGAAGAGGTAACAGTTAGAGGGCAAAACGAAAAAAGACCAGATATTGTTATTTATGTAAATGGTATAGCAGTAGGAATTATTGAACTTAAAAGAAGTACAGTATCAATAAATGAAGGAATAAGACAAAATCTTGATAATCAAAGCCCAAAGTTTATAGAAAGATTCTTTACTACTATTCAGTTAATTGTTGCAGGAAATGATACAGAAGGATTAAAATATGGTACAACTCAAACTCCTGCCAAATACTATTTACCATGGATTGAAGATTTGCATGCAATTGGAGATTTACACGAAAAAGTTAAATCATTAATTAATACAAATGATTTATTAATCGATCAGCAATTACCAGCATTATTTGAAAAAGAACGATTGATAGATCTTTTAGATAATTTTATCATATATGATGGTGGTGTAAAAAAAGTTCCAAGATATAATCAGTATTTTGGTGTTACTAATGCTAGAAAATTTATTTTAAATCATGAAAGTGGAATAATTTGGCATACTCAAGGATCTGGAAAGTCATTATCAATGGTTTTATTGGCAAAATGGATTTTGTCAAATGTAGATAATTCAAGAGTATTAATATTTACAGATAGAAAAGAATTAGATAAGCAGATTAAAGATGTTTTTGTTAATGCTGGAGAAACAAAAATACATAGAGCTAGAAGTTGTAATGATTTATTAGAATCATTAAATGATTATAAAAGTGGAAACTTAATATGTTCTTTAATACATAAAGTGGGTACATCTGTTGATGAAGGTTCTGATAGGGAATATGCTGAATATGTTAAACAACTAAATGCATATAAAAATAATGATTTTAGTGCAAAGGGAGATTTATATGTTTTTGTTGATGAATGTCATAGAAGTCAAGCTGGTTTGTTGCATGATGAAATGAAGAAGATACTACCTAATGCAACATTTATTGGTTTTACAGGTACTCCATTAATGAAAAAAAATAAAGCAACAACATTAGAAAAATTTGGTAAGTATATTCATACATATAAATTCGATCAAGCAGTAAAAGATGGTATTGTGGTTGATCTATGCTACGAATCAAGAAATGTTGAGCAAAGAATTAACAATCCTTCAAAAATTGATGAATGGTTTGAAAACAAGACAGAAGGTTTAAATGAATTTGCTAAGCAAAAATTAAAAGAAAGGTGGGGAACTTTACAAAATATTACCAGTTCAGGTTCAAGACTTGAAGAAATAGTAAAAGATATCATATTTGATTTTGAAAAGATTCCAAGATTAGCGGATGGAAAAGGAACAGCAATATTAGTCGCAAGTTCCATATATGAAGCTTGTAGATATTGGGAAATATTTCAATCTAAAAGTTTTACAAAATGTGCTATTGTATCATCATATACACCATATATTGCAGATATAAAAGGAGAATCAACTGGAGAATTTACTTTGTCAGATAAGCAAAAAATATATGAAGTTTATGAAAAAATGTGGGATAAAAATAAATATCCAAAATTAAGAAGTGATAGTGAATACGATGATCGTTCATCTTGCTTTGAAGATGATGCTATTAATAAATTTATTAATTCACCATCGGAAATGAAACTTTTAATCGTCGTAGATAGGCTTTTAACAGGATTTGATGCACCAACTGCCACATATTTATATATTGATAAGAAGATGCAAGATCATGGACTATTTCAAGCTATTTGTCGAGTAAATAGATTAGATAAAGATAAAGATTTAGGATATATTGTTGATTATAAAGATTTATTTGAAAATATAGAAGGTGCTGTTGAAAATTACACAACAGGAGCCTTCGATAATTATGATAAGGAGGATATTACAGGTTTACTTAAAAATAGATTGGAGTTTTCTAAAGAAAGACTAGATAATGCTTTAAAGCAAGTAAAAATTTTATGTGAACCAATAGATAAACCAAAAAGTACATTAGATTTTTTACATTACTTTGTTGCAGAAGAGTTAAGTATTGATGAAACAATGGAAGAACAGTTAAAAAATACTGAATCAAGGAGAATTGAGTTTTATGATGCTGTATCAAATTTAGTTGTTGCTTATACAAATATAGCAGATGAAATGACAAAGGCAAGTTATTCTAAAGAACAAAGTAAAAATATAAGAGAACAAGTCATTTATTATAATTCAGCTAGAGATGAAGTTATGAAATCCGCAGGTGATTACATTGAATTAAAAAACTATGATAGTGCCATGAGGTATATGATAGATAATTATATAAACGCTGATGCATCAGAATTACAATATAAACTTGATGAAACAACTTTATTAGATGTTATTGTTGCTAGTGGAATAGAAAAAGCAACTCAAACATTGCCAAATAATGTCAAAAATAATAAAAAAGCCGTAGCATTAGCTATCGAAAATAATATTGCATCAACAATTATTAATAATACACCTATTAATCCAAGATATTATAATAAAATGTCTGAATTATTAAAAGAATTAATAGATATGAAAAAAGATCAAAATCTAGATTACCAAGATTATATTAAACACTTGGTTGAACTTGTAAAAAAGGTTAAAAATCCTGAACGTAGTGGTGAATATCCCAAATCTATTCATAATATAAGATTAAGAGGATTATATGATATATTGGATAGAAATGAAACTGAAACATTAATATTATATAATACATTAATTGATTCAGCACCAATAGATTTTATGGCTTCTAAGATGAGACAAAGAGAGTTAAAACTTATTATAAGAACAATTATTGAAGATGATTTAAAAACAGAAGAAGTTTTCAATTTATGGAAAAATACAAGAGGATACTAATATGATAATTAATGGATATGACATTGAGATTAAAAGAAAAAATGTAAAGAATATTAATTTAAAGGTTTATCCTAATTTAAAAATATCAGTTTCTATTCCTTATGCTATGGAATTATCTTCTGTAAGAAGAATGATTATTTAAAAAGAGAAATGGTTGAATGATAGGTTGAAGTTATATGAGGAACAAATTAGAATGACAAAAAGAAAATATGTATCTGGAGAGGATCATTATTTAAATGGTAAAAGGTATATTTTAACAGTAGTAGATTCAAATAAACCTAGTGTTGTTAAACAGGGAACGAGGAAATTAGTAATGAATGTAAGAAAATCCTCAAGTATTGGGAACAAAGAGAAATTAATGTATTCATTTTATAAAGAAGAATTAGAAAGAAAGTTAGACAAATTTATCCCTGAATTGGAAAAAATGATAGGAGTTAATTCAAATAAATATTATATAAGAAAAATGAAAAATAAATGGGGTAGTTGTAACCACGAAAAGAAGTTTTTAGTTTTTAATATAGAATTAGCGAAGAAGAAAGATAGTGAAATTAAATACGTAATTATACATGAATTGGTACATTTAATAGAAAAAAAACATAATGACAAATTTAAAGAATTGGTTGAGACTTATTGCCCAAAATGGGAATTATATCATAAATCTTTAAATAGAATCTTGAACGACAATAAAATATGCTAACTATAAAATCTAGAGAAATCTAGATTTTTTCCTGTTCCTACACTTTGAACTAAATCTTTTAACTTACGTTGTTCCCAAGAAATTTGAAATAATTAAATATTAAAATTATCTTTATTACTTTAAGAAATTTTAGTAAAAAAAACAAAGGGATTTAGGAAATTATATTATTGATTTAGTAAAATCAAGTATTAGAGTATATTAAAACAGCAATAGTTATATCGATGGCACAAAAAAGCTTCGGATATTCATTGACTTATAAAAGTCAAGTGGTAAAATATAGTAAAATGAAATGATTATGCAAAGAGGACTTAGGTCTTCTTTTTTTCATTATAAGGAGTTTTTTTTGTTTGTGGTGCTATCTTCTTATCCTGCTCTAATTAAAAAAAGTAAAAATAATAGGACAATCATCCTATTTAGGAAGGAGGGATAGTTTGAAAATATTTTACCAATAGACTTATTTAATAGAATTAATTAATGTCTAAATTTTATAGAGTATCTACTTCTAAAATGATGACAGAATTATTAGAAAGAGGCTACTTAGAAATACTAAAGACAAATACGAAGGGAGAGTAATAAATGAAATACGATAAATATGTAAAAATACCATGGTTTATAATTTTAGATAGAAATATATGTATTGGTAACAAACTTTTATATGGAATAATTATGCTTTTATCTCATAAAGAAGGTTACTGTTATGCTGATAATAAATACTTAGGAAATTATCTTGGAGTAGGTCCAAGAAGAATATCAAGCCTATTAAAAGAATTAGCAGATAATAATTACATTATTATGGAATATAAACATAAATTTCAAAGAAAAATTTATATTAATGAAGAAAAGTTTATATCTGATCTACCTGAAGATTTTTTCTAATGGGTTAGATGTTTTTTTTACACTCAAAGGACATTTTGTTCCATAATAATATAATATAAAAATTAAATATAATAAATAATTCTAATAATATTATTAGTAATACTAATATAAAAAGAAAGGAAGTAGATATATGTATGAAAAAAATTCAAAAATAATAAATAAAAACATAAATTTAAATAGGTGGTTTAATTATGGAAGGAGCCTATTTGAATAACATTTCATTTAAAGATCTTATTTTAAAATACTTAATCGAAGAAATATCAAAAGAAGAAGGAGTGCAAACAAAATGATTTGCACTTCCTTAATCTTGATGTTATCATGGCCACGTCTTAATACCAAATTAAGTAAGATAAAAGGAGGAATAAATGTATAATACTTACTTAAACGGAATAGATTTCAATGTTGGAGTCTATATTAGACTATCCCAAGAAGATAAAGATAAAAAATATGAATCTGATAGTGAAAGTGTAATTAATCAAAAAGAATTATTAAGAGGTTATGTTAAAAATAATAATTTTAATTTAGTTAAAGAATATGTTGATGATGGATATTCAGGAACTGATTTTGAAAGACCTGGATTTCAAAGCATGTTAGAAGATATAAACAATAAAAAGATAAATTGTGTAATAGTTAAAGATTTATCAAGACTAGGTAGAGATCATGTTATGACTGGTTATTATATTGAAACATTTTTTCCAGAAAATAATATAAGATTTATATCTATATTAGAATCATATGATAGTTTTAAAAATCAAGCTAGCAATGATTCATCAACATTTATAATTGCTTGTAATGACTATTATAGTAAACAAAATTCGATAAAAATTAGAAATGTATTAAATGAAAAAAGAAAAAATGGAAAATTTGTTGGAAGTTTACCATGTTTTGGTTATATGAGAGATCCATTAGATAAGGGACATTTAATACCAAATCCAGATACTGCTCCAATAGTAAAAAAGATATTTAAATGGAGAGCAGATGGTATTGGACCTACTGAAATAGCTAATAGACTAAATAAAGCAAATGTAATTA
>ERZ825670.4493-NODE-4493-length-10683-cov-5.039706_pt1 | contig 10683 bp, 8 predicted proteins | sample MGYA00519929_ERZ825670 | MGnify/ENA primary metagenome ERZ825670 (study PRJEB31778, sample SAMEA3449207) | human gut metagenome | biome: human gut; feature: human-associated habitat; material: faeces | place: United Kingdom | collected 2010/2012 ...
TAAATTTAATAATATATTTTGTAAATAATAAAAAGAAAATAGAAATTAATTTAAATACATACAGATTTACCAAACTTCCTAAAGGTTATTTTTACATATTTAATGTTCAGATTGTGAATAAATCAAGAACACCAATTGCAATAAAAGGTATAAATTGTAATGGCAGTGATAATCCACCCATTCCGTATTTAGTAAAAGAAAATACAAGAAAAAGTGGAAAAGAAATAATAAGTTATGAAAAATATATGACTATGGAATTTCCTGTAAACCTAAACTCATTAGAAGGAAAATCAGGATATTTAGAATTTAAAAGTGATATTGAACTAAATTTAGAAGATTTAATGTTTTCAGTATACACTAATAGAGGTACTATTGAAAATTTACAAATAAACATTGATAAAGTAAAAGAGGAAACAAATTATAGTCCTTTTGATTAAATATAAAGATTAAAAATATAATAAGGAATTGAAATATATGGAAGATTTAATAAAAAATATAATTAACAGAGCAAAAGCAATGAAAACTAACTCAGAAACAACAGATTATGAAATAGCACAATTTGTTCATATTGAGCTTGGTAAGGTTATGTATTATGATAATAATTATAGTGCAAAACTTGGAAATGGAAAAGATGAAACAGAGTTGTCTAGTACTAGAAAAAGTAATATGTTAAGAGCAGATACAGATAAATCTCAAAAAGCGCAAATATGTAAAGGGATGGCAGAAATTTATGCTGAAATATTAAACGAAGTAGGAATTGAAGCTAGAGCAATTGGAATAGAAAAAAAGGGAGAAACACAAGAATTAGGTGAAGATGAGGCAAAACATTATTGTGCAGTATTTAAAATTGAAGAGCAAGAATATGTACAAGATTATTTGATGGAATCAGCTTTAATGAGAATTAAAATTGGAGAAGCAAAAATAAATGAAAATATGCCAGGAATTTGCCATATTGAAGAATATAAAGAACGCGGCTCGAGAAGTTTAATGCAAACAGACTTATCTCATGAATATTTAGATAGAATATTTGAAGAGAATATGATTGATTTAAATGACGGACAGCGCTTTAAACTTATTTTTGAAAAATTGAATCAATATTTTAGAGATGCAGAAACAGAGTTTGGATTTGAAGAAGCAAAAGATTTTGTTTTTCTTGCTGGTAAAAATTTTATAAGAATGAAGCCAAAAATAATAAATCTTGTAAGAGAAAATGAAAGTGAATGTGGTGTTGCATGCATATATGAAATTGATGGTAAGAAATATTTAGTAAGAGGTGGAGACGAAAGTACAGATATTCAATTCCCAGCAGGTGAAATTTCAAATAGTGATTTTTCAGAAATATTAAATCAAGGATATGAAGGAAGAAGTCAAGAAGATAGGGAATATATTGCAAGAGGCAAAGAAATTTCTATGAAAGATGTTGTAAAAAATGCAATAAGTAATGGTATTGCTACAGAACAAGTAGCACAAATGGATAGAGTACAAAATACTCTATCTAATGAAAGAAATATAGAGGGAGTAACAAAAGATGAATAATGAATATTCAAAAGCATACACAGAAGTGCTAGAAATTATTAATCACTTTTCTGAAGATGAATATAAAAAAATACCAAGAGAGAAAATAGATTTTTTTGAAAAAAACAAAGATAAAGATTATAATTTTCAAATTAATCCAAATGCTGATTTAGCTGAACAAAATATTTCACAAAATGCAAATGCTATATTAGTTTCATTATTCAGAGACTATTTTGCTACTGATAATCAAAAAGAAATATTAAAGAACTTGTTAAAGCAAAATCAAGAAAAAATAGAAATTGAAAAACATGAAAAATACAATCCTGATAATATATTTAATAATAGAGTTAATACAGAAAAATTAAAGGATTCAAAAGAAGAATTAGCTCTAGTTGAGATAAAAGATCAAACGTGGTATAAAAAAATTCTAGATTTCTTTAAAAGTATTTTTAAGAAATCTAAATAGAATATTCTTACAAAGGGAGCATAAAGCTCCCTTTAAAGTTTTTAAATTTAAAACTAATATTCAATATCAAAATCATCATCTTTCTTCTTAAATTGTTTTATATCGAGTTGTTTTTTAAAATTAAATAGTATATGTTTCTTTCTCAAAATCGCGTACAAGCTCATCCTCAGAAGGATATGAAAACTTATGGCAAAGCCATTTGATAAATCTTTTTAAAGTTACTTTAAATTTATCTATCATCTTATTTAATTGTTTATTTTCTTGCTTTAATTTATGAATTTCTTTTTTATATTCATGTTCCATATTATAAGCTTTACTTTCAAATTTTAGCTCTAGTTCCTTTTCTTTATTTTCCAATTCTTCTTTAAGTAAACTATTTGAAAATCTTAAATATACGTTTTTCTCTGTCATCTTTATATAATCTTCTTTAAAATCTTCAGCAAAATCTACTGTATTTACTTGTTTTGATAATTCTTTATGCAATGCCTTATTTTCTTGATAAAGCTTTTGGATTAGTTCATCTCTGGGCTTTATTATTGCAGTTTCTATTTTTTCATCACGGTTAAATATTGCTCTTTTAAACTCTTTAATATTAGGTGTTTGTGGTAATTCTAAAGTTATGCTTTCTAAAACCTTTTTAGTATTTTCAAAATTAGTTATTTGCTTGTAATTCTGGATTGTTTCATTTCTTCTTTTGGTTTCTTCTGCAGGTAATCCTCTTTGTAAATCAAAACCTTTGCTTGTTATATATTCGTAAAAAGCATTTTGCAAATTTCTGTAACTATCTCTGCCTTTCCAAAAGTCCCTACAGCATACTTTATCAATTTCATTGCCAGATTTATCTTTTGTATGAATTACTGGAATGTAAATCAAATGCATATGTGGAGTAGTTTCATCAAAATGTACTACAGCTGATATTATATTTTTTTCTCCAAGATTTTTGTAATTGCAGATAAATTTGTAGCTTTCTTCAAAATATCTTTTAGTTTCTTCTATTCCTATTGTATCAAAGAATTCTTTGTCTGATGTAAATATCATTTCACACATTATAATACTGTTACTTCTTATTTGACCTTGTAAATCGTATTTTTTCCTTAGTCTGTCAAATTCTTTTGTGTAACTTAACTCATTTTTCTTAAAGTAATAATTCAAGTGCGATTTGCTAATATCTATTTTCTTATTTGAATGATTTTTTGCCTTTCTATCATTATGAATGCATATTCCTATCGATTGACTCCTTGTTAATTTATCATTTCTTACTATGGCATAACTCATTGCTCCGAAGTCCTTTCTTGCTCAAAACAAATTTATTTGTCTAACACACTAGACAAGTTTTTCAAACTTATCCGTGTGCTCTGCGAGGCTTTCCTAAAAATGCCTTAACATTTTTAGGCTATAATTTATAATGACAAGTTCATTATAAATTATAGTGAAATTGCCCATATAAAGTCTATCTGTCAATTTCATATCAAAGCTATTGCTTACGAAGTTATCGCTTCATTATCATAAGCAAAGTTAGCATATAGAAAATCAAGTGAGCCATCTTCATATTCCCTTCCCTTATAAGAAGCTTTATTTTCTTTTTTGTTTGGTATAGTAATATGTGTATTTCCTAAATTATTATATAAGCAAATCATCAAATAATTTTTAGCATTTTGTATATTAGGTATATTCTTCAATATATCTAATAACTGTATTAAATTTTCTTTTACAATGAGTTTTAATTTATCTAATATTTTATAGTGATTAACTGTTACACTTCCAACTTTTAGAATATCTTTATAATATAAGCTATCAATAACATCTTCTAAAATGGCTTTATCTTCTTTTGTAAATTCTTCTAGTTTACATTTATCTTTTATTTCTTTTAAATGAAGTTCATCATCACTATTAGGATTGATAAAATCAGTATTGATTATATTAGTTTTGATATTATTAGTATTGATTCCTCGTAAATTCTCCGATTCTAAATTCGTAATATTTTCGTTTCCAGAATCGTAATTTTTACGAGTCAAGAAACGTAAATTTTCCGTATCTTCATGTTGTATTTTTCCAACATATATTAAATTAGGCTTACCTAATCCTTGCCTTTTCTCTTGTACAAGTCCTACTTCATTTAATTGTTTAAATGCTTTTGTTGCGGTTTTATCAGACAAATTCAATTTTTCTTGTACTTCTTCTCTTGTAAAAATTAAATATATATTTCTTTCTTCATCTATCCAATGATTTTTTTGAGATAGTGACAATCTGTCTAGTAAAAAAGCATAAAGTATTTTACTATCAGAATTTAATTTATCTTTATATAAAGAACTTACAAATAGTTCTTGTGGTATTCTGTAATATGAATTTTCTAAATATTCATTATCTTTATAAGGTTTAAATTCCATAAAAAAGTTCTCCTTTCTGTTTATTTGAAGAACTTTAAAACTACTTGATATTTTTCCTTGAAACTTTCTTGAAACATTATAAAAATTTTCTTGAAACTTTTTCTTGAAAAAAATAGGCAAATTTTATAGAATTTTTCTGAACTCAAAAAAATTATGCTATTCTTCATTTTTACTGAAAAATAGCATAATTCATAATTTTTGAATTTTTATAAATTCTCTTAAATTCCCTTGAAAAAGGGCAAAATATGGTCGAGGTGACAGGGATCGAACCTGCGACCTCATGGTCCCAAACCACGCGCGCTACCAACTGCGCTACACCTCGATTAGTAATGAACTACTTTATAAATATAACATATTCATTTAAAATATTCAAGTATTTTTAAAAAAAATTTTAATATTTTAACTTAATACCTTGAATATTATTAAAAAAAAATGTATAATACCTGTAGATTATTTTATGTGCCCGTAGTTTAGTTGGATAGAATGCAAGGCTACGAACTTTGAGATCGGGGGTTCGAATCCCTCCGGGCACACCAAGAGCTAGAATAAAATTCTAGCTCTTTATAATTTTTATAAATATAATTTCTACTACATTATAATATTAATTATAATCTTCTAATTGAATTTGCTCTAGGCTATCAATACTTGGTACTTCAATTGAATTACCAAAATAATCGAATCTAGAACCGTGACAAGGACAATCCCATGTATGCTCCAAACTATTCCAAGAAAGCTCACAACCAAGATGTGAACATATTGGCTTAACAGCATAAGTCCTTCCGTCTGAATCTTTGTACACACCAACTTTATTTCCGTTAACATTTATAATCTTTCCTTCATCACATTCTATGTCTTCTAAATCTTCTTTTGGAATTTTAAATTTTTCCACAATTAATGATTTAGTTGTTTGTTTTAACATATTTTCAACTTTCTGTATGTTTTTAATTGGTTCAACTCTAGTAGCTCTAAATATTTCTTCATATTTATTTTCTCTATTTTGTATTTTATCACAAATTATATTAGCTGCTATATTAGATATTGTTACTCCCCATTTTTTATATCCTGTTCCAACATACAAATTTGGCATAAATTTAGAAAAACTACCGATGTACGGAATCTTATCTAAACTAATACAATCTTCTGCACTCCATTTATATCTTATCTCACAGTTTGGATATAGTTCTTTTGCATATTTTTCTAGATTCTGTTCCATTTTTAGACAATCAACATCTTCACCAGTTTTATGGTCAAAACCAACAATTAATAGTAATCTTTTATCGCCATCTACAACTGTTCTAAATGACTTAGTGGGTAACTCACTATTAATATACATTCCAGAAAAAAAGTCATCATTTTCACATTCAATTGCAATAGCATATGATTTAGACTGATACATTTTAAAAAAGTAAAAACCAGGAGAATTAATAATTGGATAACGAGTAGCTAATACAACATATTTTGCACTGATATCTCCATTTTCTGTATGAACTAGATAGCCTTCTTTGCCTTTATTTACTTCTAGTACTTTTGTATTTTCAAAAATACTACAATTATTAGTTTCTAAGACTTTGTTTAGTAATCCAAAAGCATATTTTCTAATATTAAATTGAGCTTGATTTTTAAACTTTATTGCTCCTTGTATTGAAAATGGTAACTGTACTTTAGTTACAAATTCACTATCACCACCTATTGATTTTACAGCATTTACCTCATCTTGTATTTTTGGAACTTCTTCTTGCCTTTGCGTAAAAACAAAAGCATCTTGTTTTTCAAAATTACAATTAATATTTTCTTCTTTAATAATTTTTTCAATATTCCTAATTGCTTCCTCATTTGCTTCTAGGTATTTCTTTGCAAATTCTTTGCCCTCTGAATCAATTAAATATTTATAAAATAGTCCATGCTGACTTGTTATCTTAGCGGTTGTATTACCACTTGTTTTACTACATATCTCATCTTTTTCAAGTAAAATAACTTTCCTTCCCTCTTTTGCTAAATAATAGGCGGTTGTAATTCCAGTAATTCCTCCGCCTATAATACAAACCTCTGTACTTAAACTTTCTTTAAATCTTGGATAATTTCTTTTTTCATTTTTTGTACTTTCAATCCAGTACGATTTCATAAATTAGCTCCTTTCTATTTTTTTATTAATTTAATTTTTAGATCTATTTGAATTTTATCTCTTAAAACTGTAAGAGTAACTTCATCTCCAGGATTTTTTTTATAAATATACTCCCTCAAATCTGCCATTTTATTTAATTTATTTCCATCTATTTTTGTAATAATATCTCCTTCTTGTAATTTAGCATATTTGGCAGGTGAATCGGAAGAAATGCTTGCAACATATATTCCACTATCAAATTTAATTCCATTATTTAAATATGGAATAATATTTTTGTCATATGCAAATATTCCTATACTTGCTTCTTCAAATTTTCCGTTCATTCTGAAATTTTTCAATAATTGGTTTTACCATATTAATTGGAATTGCAAACCCTATTCCCTCAGCTGAAGTAATCTTTACACTGTCTATCCCTATAACATTTCCATCTAAATTAATTAATGGTCCTCCGCTATTTCCTGGATTAATTGTCGCATCCGTTTGTATTAAATTACTCATATAAATTAATTTATTATTTTCTTCAAATTTTATTGTTCTATTTAAAGCACTAATAATTCCAGCAGTAACAGTTTTTTGAAACTCAAAACCTATTGGATTTCCAATTGCATATACCTTTTCTCCGATTTTTACTGAATCCGAATTTCCTAGATTTGCAGGTTTAAGTCCTTTTGCATTTATTTTAATAATTGACAAATCTAAATCACTATCTGACCATACAACATCCCCATTAAATACATTCCCACTTTCAAATGTTACATAACATTTTCCATATTTTGATCCAGATACATGCTCATTTGTAAGAATATAACCATCCTCTGTAACAATAATTCCACTACCTAATCCCAATTTATTAACACCATCATTTAAGAAAATAGTATTACCTGTATCTTTAATTCTAGAAATTCCAACAACGCAATTAATACTTTCTTCTAATAAGTCTGTAATTTGTTTATTATCACTTTTTTCCTCTTCAATAGTTCTTGATACTTTTGATATATTATTTTCATATCCTTTTTGATATGTATTAATGTCAATATTACTGTAAACATTATATAAAGTAAACATAATGATAAGAATAATTGCAATAATAACAAATTGCAAAACTCTCTTTTTATTTTTTTTCTTTCGATACATTTATATTCTCCTTTTTAGTTTACTTATATTTTTACCATAAATATATAAATTAAACATTTATATATAATTTTTACATTACTTTTTCTCTTTTATCTATATTACCAAATAAAAAATGACCCTAGCTTCACCTTCCACAAAATGTGGCAAGCTTAACTTATATGGGTCATTTTAATATCTAAATTTTCATACTTAAACTAACTTTTTGTTTTTCTGTATCAATTTTAATTACTTTAACTTTTACAATATCACCTATTGAAACAATTTCTGATGGATTTTTAACAAATTTGTCACTAAGTTCTGATATATGTACTAATCCGTCATGCTTAACTCCAATATCCACAAACGCTCCAAAATCAATTACATTTCTAACAGTCCCTGTTAATATCATCCCTTCTTTTAAGTCTTCAAATTTTAATACATCGTTGCGTAATATTGGTTTTGGCATTTCTTCCCTAGGATCCCTTCCCGGTTTTGAAAGCTCTTCAATGATGTCTTTTAAAGTCATTTCTCCAATTTCTAACTCTTTTGCTAGCTCATTTGTTGAGATATTACTTAATTTTTGCCTAATTTCCTTTAAACTATCTTTATTTAACAAATCATCTTTACTATATCCAATATTTTTTAATAATTTTTCCGTTTGAGCATAACTCTCTGGATGTACCGCTGTTATCTCAAGCGGATTGTTTCCATCAAATATACGAATAAATCCAGCACATTGTTCAAATGCAACTTTTCCTAACTTTGGAACCTTTAATAACTCTTTTCTTTCTTTTAACTTTCCATTTTCATCTCTATATTTAACAATATTATTTGCAATCGTTTTGTTGATTCCAGCAACATATGATAACAATGAAGGCGTTGCAGTATTAACATCTACCCCAACTTTATTTACTGCGTCTTCTACAACTCCAGTTAGACTCTCTGTTAACTTTTTTTGGTTGACATCGTGTTGATATTGTCCAACCCCAATTGCTTTAGGTTCAATCTTAACAAGCTCAGCTAAAGGATCTTGAAGTCTTCTTGCAATTGAAATTGCTCCTCTTAAAGAAACATTAATATCTGGATACTCCTCTGTTGCAAGTTTTGAGGCAGAATATACTGATGCTCCTGCTTCACTAACAATTGCATAATGAATTTCATGTTTTACATCTTTTATTAAATCAGATACAAACATTTCTGATTCACGTGATGCAGTTCCGTTTCCTATTGCAATCATATTTACATTATATTTATTAATTAATTTCAATAATTCTCTTTTCGCACCATCAACATCATTTTGTGGTTCTGTTGGATAAACTGTTGTAGTTGCAAGTAATTTACCTGTTTCATCAATTACTGCAATTTTGCAACCTGTTCTATATGCTGGATCAAATCCAATAACAGTTAAATTTTTAATAGGAGCTCCTAATAATAATTGCTTTGCATTTTGTCCAAAAACTTTAATTGCTTTTTCTTCTGCTTTCTCAGTTAAATCTGAACGAATTTCTCTGTCTATAGATGGCTCAATTAACCTTTTAAAACTATCTAATATTGTTTCAATTAAAATATTTGCTACTTGTTGATTATTATCTTTTATAATGTCTTTTTGTATAAAATTTAAAATTACATCTTCTGGTTTTTCTATTTTTACCTTTAAAAATTCTTCTTTCTCTCCACGATTAATTGCTAAGATTCTATGACTTGGAATTCTATTTACTTTCTCAGAAAAATCATAATACATTTCATAACTTGATTTTTCGTTTTTTGCTGCTTTAGTTACAATTAATCCATCCCTATAACAAATTCTTTTAATTTCCTTACGGTAGTTTGGATTATCTGATATATTTTCTGCGATAATATCCATTGCTCCCTTAATTGCTTCTTCTGCTGTGTTTATTTCTTTGTCTATATCTATATATTTTGTTGCAATATCATATATATCTTCATTTTCATTTTGCTCTATAATAACTTGAGCAAGTGGTTCTAATCCTTTTTCCTTTGCAATTGTAGCTCTTGTTCTTTTTTTCTGTTTATATGGTCTATAAATATCTTCAACCTCTGCAAGTATTTTGGCTTCTCCTAGAGCCTTTACAATTTCATCTGTAAGCTTTCCTTGTTCTTCAATTGAATTTTTTACTTCTTCTTTTCTATTTTCTAAATTTCTTAAGTAATTTAATCTCTCCCCTAAAATTCTAAGCTGCTCATCACTTAATCCCCCAGTAACTTCTTTTCTATAACGAGCAATAAAAGGTATTGTATTTCCTTCATCAATTAATTTTATTGTTGCATCTACTTGTGAAGCTCTTACCTTTAGCTCATCTGCTATTATATTTATAATCTTTTCCATTAAACATTTCCTCTTTCCTATGTAATAATCTTAAATTGCTATGCAATAAACTATTCTATCCCTAAATATTCATTATATGTAACTTCTCTATCTATTATCTTATCTTCTTTTATGTCAATGATTCTATTGGCAACAGTTTGTGTTAATTGGTGATCGTGTGAAGTAAAAAGGATATTTCCTTTAAACCTTTGCATACCGTCGTTTAGTGAAGTAATACTTTCCATATCTAAATGATTTGTTGGTTCATCAAAAATTAAAAAATTTGCACCTGAAAGCATCATTTTAGAAAGTACACATCTTACTTTTTCTCCACCAGATAGTACATTTACCTTCTTTAATGCTTCTTCTCCTGAAAATAACATTCTTCCTAAAAAGCTTCTAACATAAGTTTCATCAGGATCTTTAGAATATCCCCTTAACCAATCTGTAATGCTCAAATCTGATTCAAACAAATAATTATTATCTTTTGGGAAATAGTTGTTTGTAATTGTCGTTCCCCAAATCAACTCACCAGAATCAGGTTCTAGTTCTCCTGCAATAATTTGGAACAATACTGTCTTTGCATTTTCATTATCTGCTAAAAAAGCAATCTTATCATTTTGTTTTACTGTAAAAGATATATTATCTAGTATTTTTTCTCCGTTGATTGTCTTTGAAATGTTTTTTACCTGCAATATCTCTTTTCCAGGTTCTCTATCTGGTTTAAAGTCTACATATGGGTATTTTCTATTAG
>ERZ825670.4494-NODE-4494-length-10683-cov-3.323956_pt1 | contig 10683 bp, 7 predicted proteins | sample MGYA00519929_ERZ825670 | MGnify/ENA primary metagenome ERZ825670 (study PRJEB31778, sample SAMEA3449207) | human gut metagenome | biome: human gut; feature: human-associated habitat; material: faeces | place: United Kingdom | collected 2010/2012 ...
CTTTCTTAGAGAAAGTTGTTCCACAGTTAATGCCAATCATCTACGAATTAAACAACCGTGTAGTTGCTAAATATGATGACAAGTCTGTATACATCATTGATGATGAAAAACGTGTACACATGGCTCATATGGATATCCACTACGGATTCAGCGTAAATGGTGTTGCATACCTTCATACAGAAATCTTAAAAGATTCTGAGTTAAATAACTTCTACAAGATTTATCCTGAGAAGTTCAATAACAAGACAAACGGTATCACATTCCGTCGTTGGTTATTACACTGTGATAAGGGATTGACATCCTTAATCGAAGAACTGATTGGACCAGGATTCAAGAAAGATGCAATGGAACTGGAAAAATTAGGACAGTTCGTAAATGATGATGCAGTATTAGATAAATTACTTGCAATCAAGACTGAGAACAAAGTTGTTCTTAAGAACTACTTAAAGGCAACACAGAACATCGACTTAGATGAGAACTCAGTATTTGATATTCAGATTAAGAGATTACATGAGTACAAGAGACAGCAGATGAATGCACTCTATGTAATTAACAAATATTTTGAAATCAAAGCAGGAAAGAAACCGGCAAGAAAGATTACTGCAATCTTTGGTGCAAAGGCAGCTCCGGCTTACATCATTGCAAAAGACATTATCCATTTAATTCTCTGCTTACAGCAGTTAATTGCAAATGACCCGGAAGTAAGTCCGTACTTACAGGTTGTTATGGTAGAGAACTACAATGTTACTTTAGCTGAGAAATTAATCCCGGCAGCAGATATCCATGAGCAGATTTCCTTAGCTTCTAAAGAGGCATCCGGAACATCTAACATGAAGTTCATGTTAAATGGTGCAGTAGCAATCGGAACCATGGACGGAGCAAACGTAGAAATGCATCAGTTAGTAGGAGATGATAACATCTACATCTTTGGAGAGTCTTCTGACGAAGTAATTGAGCATTACGCAAAAGCTGATTATGTATCACGCAAGTATTATGATAATGATGCAGATATCAAACGTGCAATCGACTTCATCGTAAGTGATGAAATGAAAGCAATCGGAAATGCAGAGAACTTAGAGAGACTTTTCAATGAGTTAATCAACAAAGACTGGTTCATGACTCTTCCGGATTTCGAATCTTATCGTGCAAAGAAAGATGAAATGCTTGCAGATTATGAAGATAGAAAAGCATGGGCAAAAATGATGCTGACAAACATCAGCAAAGCCGGCTTCTTCTCATCTGACCGTACAATTGAGCAGTACAACAAAGATATTTGGAAATTAGACTAAATTTTGATAAAAGTATTCTCCAACCTTTAAAAACAATGAGGGACAGATAGAAATATCTGTCCCTTGTTGCGTTTTATGAAATACGACTTAGAGCTTCAATCCCTTTAACAGTGCGCCAAGGCTGGTAGAAGCACTTTCATCAGAGGTGTAGGCGGATAAGTCTTCTTTTTCTTCTACAGAAGTATCTACCATTTCTTCTTCCAATGCACGCATGCTTAAGCTGATTTTGCCATCGTTGGTATTTAAAAGCTTGGCTTTTACATGCTGTCCTTCCTTTAATACTTCGGAAGGCTTATTGATACGGCGTTCACAAATCTGGGAAATGTGGACAAGTCCCGTAAGTCCGTCCCCAAGGTTGATAAATGCACCATATGGCATCAGGCTTTCCACGGTTCCTTCTACAATACTGCCCGGAACTAACATGGCAATCTTGTGATTCCTCTCTTCTGCTTCTTTTTCAAGAGCAACGGATTTACCGGAGAGCACCAGACGGTCATCTTCCTCATCGACAGTAATGACACGGACTTCTAATTCTTTGCCAACATAGCTTTCGGTATCTTCTACATAGGCTGTGGTAATCTGTGAAGCCGGAATAAATCCGCGAATGCCATAAAGGTATGCAACCACACCGGCTTTTACCGCCTCACTGACCTTTACGGTAACAATGGTTTCGTTTTCCAACAGCTCTTTTAACTTATCCCAGGCAAGCACTTCGTTGGCTTCTTTCATGGAAAGTAAAATGTTGCCTTCTCCATCATCCCGGCGGATGACCGTTGCTTCTAAGACATCTCCCGGATGAATGTGCTCGTCAATGACAAAGGATGGGTCGTTGCTGACTTCATCTGCTTTGATGATTCCCGGGGCATAATACTTTAAGTCCAATGTGATGGCGTCTTCATCCACAGAGATAACGGTTCCGGTTAAGATGTCTCCTTCGTTGATTTTCCGGAAGGAAGCCTCAAGCTCTGCTTCAAAGTCCTGCATGGTTTCTTTTGCTTCGTTTTCTGACATAGTAAAACCTCTTTTCTTATCTGATTCTGGTTGGGCGATTGCGAAAGGGGACAGGAGCTGCCGGAAGAATATTACGGGATTCACAGGGGATTTATCTTTATCCGGTATGAAATGCCAACAGTTCTTATAATGCGTGTTTTTCTTAATTGTAAACTGTCTTTCCGGTTGCTTTGGCTGAATATCGACGCTGTCCGCCGGGCACAGATGCCACATAATGCCTGCAAGGGGCACTGGGAATTTCGGCATACTTTTTCTTTTGCCTGGCAACCGGCACAAATTCACATCCATGTTCAATTGTGCCTCGCTGGTACATCCCTGTACCAGCGTTGCCTGTTGCCAGACGAAATTCCCAGTGCCCCTAACAGCCCTTATCAGGCATCTGTGCTTCGGCGAACCGTGCCGATATTCTGACAAACATTGGAAAGACTGTTTTAATAGCAAAAAGAAAGACACGCATTTTAGAACTGTGGTATTTCGTAGCGAAAGATAATCCCCTGTGAATCCGTGATATTATTGGGGCAATCATCTTTCTGTCCCGCTTCGCAATCGCCTAACCATATGCATGAGAATAACTCATGATTTTTCTTGCAGTGTATCACAGGAAACGAAGAAAAACAAGCCGGGGCGAGGTTGAAAGAGGAGCCTTAATTTGCTATACTAAAGCGGATGAAAGCGAGGCAATTATGAAGAAAATAAAATATATGGCAGTTGTACTTGCCACAGGACTACTGATGGCCGGCTGTGAGGAGGATGAGACACAGAATAATAAAGATGCATATCGGCAGATAGGCATCAACTGTATGCAGGAGGGTGACTATGAGGGCGCCATTGATGCATTTCAGAATGCACTGGACCAGTCGCTGGCAGTTGTGGGAGAAGAAGAAATAGATACCTGTTATTATAAAGCAGCAGCACAGTATGCCGCAGGAAAGAAAGAGGATGCCATTGAGACCTATCAGGCATTAATCAATTATGACAAGAAAAATGCCCAGGCATATTTCCTGTTAGGAGAACTGTACCGGAAAGAAAATGACATGGATAAAGCAAAAGAAAATTTTAATCTGGCAGCACAGTATGCCGGCAGTGACTATGAAATGTATATTGCTTTGTACCAGGAGTGTTATGCCGCAGGAATGCAGACCGAAGGTCAGGAGTATCTGAAAAAAGGTATTGAAGCAGGTGGTAAATCAGCGGAGGACTATGCCCAGAGAGGCAGAATTTATCTATTACTGGGAGATTATGATAATGCGGAAACAGAGCTTACGACAGCTATTAATAAAAAGAGCACGGAAGCTTCTTTGTATATGGCACAGCTCTATGAAGTGAAAGGCGAAGATGAGAAGGCAGCCGGATTATATAAAGAATATATCGATGAAAATCAGGATAATCCGACAGCATTGATCTGTCTGGGAGGAATGGAATTAGAAAAAGGTAATTATGACAGTGCAATAAACTATCTTAAGATGGCACTGGATTTAGATGCAGGCTCACAGAAGCAGGAGGCGCAGCGTAATCTGATACTGGCATATGAACAGAGCGGAGATTTCGCATCTGCAAAAAGCGAGATGGAGGATTATACAAAGAATTATCCGAATGACGAAGAAGCTGCCCGGGAATACTTGTTTTTGATGACACGTTAAGCAAAAAGGGCAAAATGTATGGGACAGGAAAACGAGGGAAAAAGGCAGAGAGGAACAATACGAAAATGAGCGAAACCTATGAGATTATCGTGCTGGATTTAGATGGCACCTTAACCAATTCAAAGAAAGTCATTACACCAAAGACGAAAGACGCACTGATGCGGATTCAAAAAGAAGGGAAAAAAGTAGTGCTGGCATCCGGCCGTCCTACCGGGGGCATCGTAAAGCTGGCAGACGAACTGGATTTGAAGAGCTATGGCGGATTTGTACTGGCATTTAATGGTGGAAAGATTATTAATTATGAGACCGGAGAGATTGTATACAATAAGACAATACCGGTAGAACTGGTGCCGGCAGTGTATGAGCAGGCATGCAGACTGGGTGTGGGCGTGCTTACTTATAAAGGAAATACCATCATCCATGGAAACGGAGTGAATGAATACAGCAGTATCGAGGCAAAAATTAACGGAATGCCGATGGAAGAGGTAGATAATTTCGCAGAATATGTAGATTATCCGGTAAATAAATTCCTGATGACAGGAGAACCGGAAAAGATTGCAAAAGCACAGGATGTGATGCGGCAGACCTTTGGAGAACAATTAAACATTTTCCGCTCAGAACCGTTTTTCTTAGAAATTGTTCCACCATCCATTGATAAGGCTTATTCTCTTGGAAAACTGTTAGAATATCTGGGAGAAAAGAAGGAGCAGATGATCTGCTGTGGAGATGGCTTTAATGACAAGTCTATGATTGCATTTGCCGGGCTTGGTGTGGCAATGGCAAACGCACAGCCGGAGGTAAAAGAGGTCGCAGATTATATTACCACTTCCAATGATGAAGACGGAGTGGCGCTTGTAATAGACAAATTCATGTAAGGAAGGCGTATGGCATGCAGAAAATAACAGAACTATTGTCAAAGGGAAAATCACCATATCATGTAACAGAATGGACAGGAAAGCAGTTACAGGAGGCAGGGTATGAAGAATTAAAGCTGCAGGAATCCTGGCGGCTTCATGCAGGCGGTAAATACTATGTAAGACCGTATTCCGGTATGGTAGCAGCATTCGCTGTTCCGGAACAGCTGGACAGAAAGACGGCACTCCGCCTGATGCTGGCCCATACAGATTTTCCATGTTTTAAAATAAAACCGAATCCTGAAGTGAAGACGAAGGATTACAGGCAGTTAAATGTGGAGCCATATGGCGGTATGCTCAAAAATACATGGTTTGACCGTCCACTTGGAATTTATGGGAAAGTGGTATTAGAATCGGAACATCCATTTGCACCGGAAGTAAAGCTTTTCGGAAGTGAGGAACCGGCAGCAGTGATTCCGTCATTAGCACCACACCTGAACCGTGAGGCAGGCGGAAAACAGGAATATGATATGCAAAGAGAACTGCTTCCACTGCTTGGAATAGAGCAGGACGGAGACGTTACAGAGAATTTTTTCACGGATTACTTAAAAGAACAGTTTGGGGCAGAGGCAAATAAGGTTTTAAGCTATGATTTATTCCTTACCAATATGGATGAACCGGAATTAATAGGAAGTGATAAGAAGCTTCTTTCTTCTCCGAGAATCGATAATCTGGCATCGGTAGCAGCAATTGTGGAGACAATGTGTGAAAAAACGACCGGAGATTCACTGGTTGTGGCAGGATTATTTGATAATGAGGAAATCGGCAGCCGCTCCAAGCAGGGAGCAGACAGCAGTCTTCTTAAGGATATCATAATGAAGATTGGTGCAGCCTTTGGAATGGCAGAAACAGAGGTAAATGATATGCTCCGGGGAGGCTTTCTCTTGTCTATAGACGGAGCTCATGCCGTACACCCGAATTACACAAATAAATCAGATATTACGAATGATGTGATATTGGGAAAAGGAATTACCGTAAAGACTTCTGCCAGCCAGCGGTATCTTTCTGACAGTGAGGCAACAGCGGTGGTGATGCAGCTTTGTAAAAAGACAGATATTCCATATCAGGTGCAGGTAAACCGTTCCGGCATGCCGGGTGGACAGACCCTTGGACCGATTGTGGTTTCCTATCTGCCGATGCAGGGAGCGGATATTGGAATTCCGATGCTTGCCATGCATTCTGCAAGAGAACTGGCAGATATGAGAGATTATCAGGCATTGGTAATGTTTTTGAAAATATTTTCTGCATAAAGAAATTGCAAAAAAAGTTGAATTTTTTGGAAAAATATCACAAAATGTCGTTGACAATCGGTAAGATTCAGTACAAAATTAGTAGTATAACGTAATGCACAGAAAGTGCATTGATTGGAGGAAATATATGGCATTGGGAAAGAATAAAAAAATTATAAATCTGGTTCAGTCAATTAGTGAGATGAAAGAAGAGAATTATGCTGCAGGTTCACCGGAACTGCAGAATATGTATGAACGCATGAGCGCTGGCAGACGTCAGCTTGCACAGGTATATGGGGAAGATATGCAGGCAGTTATGACAATGAGTGCCTTAGGCCTGAAAGTTGGACATGATACCGTAAAGATGACAACGACAGCAGAGGATGTCAATACAGCAACAAAGGCAATCCATGATGCAGCAGCAGAAACATCCAGTATTGCAGAGGAAGTAAGAAATGCCCATGAGGGTCTGACCAATACAATTGTTGATGTATCAGAGAAAACTACTGATATTTATAAGAAGATAGAGAATGGCCAGGAAGAACTGACAGCTATCCGGGATTTATCCAAAGATGCAATCTCAGAATCCACAGAAATGAAGAAGAATATGGATGCATTGATGGATGTTATCAATCATATGAATGAAGTCATTGAAGGTATCAATGCAATTTCCGAACAGACCAACCTGCTGGCATTGAACGCATCAATCGAGGCAGCAAGAGCAGGAGAAGCAGGAAAGGGATTTGCCGTTGTAGCGGAAGAAATCCGTCAGCTGGCAGAGGGAACCAAACAGTTAACCGGAAATATGGGTGAATTCGTAGAAGGAATCCGCGATGCTTCTGAGAAGAGTTCTAAGAGTGTGGATGTTGCAATTACATCTCTTGACAATATTGATCAGAAGATTAATGCTGTATGGAATATTAATGACGAGAACAAGAAAAATGTTGGAACCATCAGCGAATCGATTGGTTCCCTTGCTGGTATCAGTGAAGAAATCAGCAGCTCCATGAATGTGCTGGAAACCCAGGTGTCCTGTATTGAAGACCAGTGCGGTAATCTCAGCAATGATGCAGAATTGCTGACCGTTATAAATGGAAATTTAAAAGGTTCGGTAGAACCATTAACCCAGGTTGAAACGGGTATGGATAATGTGGCGAAGGTTATAGGAGAAATGAGCCGTGATGCATTTTACCGTATGGATAATGCAGTTTTTGATGCTTATGTACAAAAAGCAATGGAAGCACATAGGGCATGGCTTGAGACTCTACATACCATGGTAACTGAGAAGAATGTCCTTACGTTACAATTTGATGATACAAAATGCGGCTTTGGTCATTTTTACTATTCCATGCATCCGGAAAATCCGGCAATTGCACCGGTCTGGAATGCACTGGCAGAGAAACACAGAAGATTCCATGGATATGGAAAAGAAGTGCAGCAGGCACTGTTTGATGAGAACGCGGAAAAAGCAGAAGAAATTTATCTGGAAGCAGAGAAATGCTCAAATGAATTACAGAATGATTTTGCTGCAATTTTAAATATTTCTGCAGGATTATCCCAGAACGGACAGAGTGTGTTTGCATAAACAGAAAGTAAGAAAAGGATATTTTATGCCTGAATTTTTTGAAAACAATGAAATGGAAGAAAGAGTCATCCTGGTTGGCGTAAGCAGCCAGGATGGCGATGATACAGAAGACTCCCTGGATGAATTGGAGGAGCTGGTGAAGACTGCCGGAGCAGTAACGGTGGGCAGGGTAATCCAGAACCGTCAGACAATACATCCGGGGCTTTATATTGGTAGCGGAAAAGTAGAAGAGCTGCTGGATGAAATTGCATGGACCAATGCAACAGGAATTGTCTGCGATGACGAACTAAGCCCGGCACAGCTTCGGAATCTTTCAGATACCCTGAACGTAAAAGTGATGGACAGAACCTTAATTATCCTTGATATTTTTGCTGCCAGAGCATCTACCAGTGAAGGAAAGATACAGGTGGAACTGGCACAGCTTCGTTACCGCATGAGTCGTCTTTCCGGCATAGGAAAGAGTATGTCAAGGCTGGGAGGAGGAATTGGAACGAGAGGTCCGGGAGAGAAAAAGTTAGAGGTAGACCGTCGTCTGATTGCATCAAGAATCAGCCAGCTCAAACGGGAGTTAGAGGAAGTGAAACGGCACCGGGAAGTGAATCGTGTGGCAAGACAGCGGAATCATGTTCCGGTGGCAGCGATTGTAGGGTATACCAATGCCGGTAAATCAACCCTTTTAAATGCTCTGACCGGAGCTGGAATTCTTGCAGAGGATAAACTTTTTGCAACCTTAGACCCGACTACCAGAATGTTAGAACTTCCGGGAAGCCAGAAGCTTTTGCTTACGGATACGGTAGGGTTTATCCGAAAACTGCCGCATCATCTGATTGATGCCTTCCGTAGTACTTTAGAGGAAGCTAAGTATGCAGATTTTATCATTCATGTGGTGGATGCATCCAATCCACAGGCTGCCAAGCAGATGCATATTGTATATGAGACATTGCACCAGTTAGAGGTTACAGATAAAAAGATATTGACATTGTTTAATAAGCAGGATGCTATTACAGACCGGGAACCATTGCGGGATGGCAGGGCAGATATTACTTTACGGGTATCTGCAGCAAGAGGTGATGGACTAGAAGAACTGAAAGACTGCCTCGCCCGGATACTACGGGAGAACAAACGATATCTTGAGACAGTGCTGCCATATGACAAGGGTGGATTGCTGCAGCAGATAAGAGAAACAGGAGAATTAATAGCAGAAGAATATCTGCCGGAGGGAATCCGTATAGAAGCATATGTACCTCCGGAGCTATTTGAGAAAATACATGCATGAGCAGATTGCCCCAGAACTGCTTGTATGCTAAAATAGGAGCAACAGGAGGTATTCCACATGACAATCTTAATAAAAGGTGGCCGCATTTTAGATCCGGCTACGAAAACAGATGATGTAATGGACCTTTTCATAGAAGATGGAGTCATTACCAAAAGAGGAAAAAATATCAAGAAAAAGGCAGAGAAGACTATCGATGCCAAAGGACTGTATGTAATGCCGGGACTCGTTGATATGCATGTGCATTTGCGGGATCCAGGATTTACTCATAAGGGTGATGTTGAAACAGAAACCCGTTCCGCAGCAAGAGGCGGATATACCACGGTACTTGCAATGCCAAATACCAAGCCGGTGGTAGATAATGCTGATGTGGTACGTTATGTACATCATAAGGCAGAAAGTGTCGGACTGGTGCATGTATTACAGGTTGGTGCTGTAACAAAAGGACAGCAGGGAGAGGAATTAGCTGACATCAAAGAGATGGTGGAGGCAGGAAGCCCTGCAATCAGTGAAGATGGCAAATCAGTCATGAATTCACTTCTTGCAAGAGATGCCATGCTGGTAGCAAGAGACTGTAACATTCCGGTACTGTCACATTGCGAAGATAAGAATCTGGTTGGCTCCGGCGTGGTCAACGAGGATGAGAATGCAAAACGGTGGGGACTGGCTGGAATTACCAATTCCGTAGAAGATATCATGATTGCAAGAAATATCCTGTTATCCAAAGATACCGGTGCACACCTGCATCTTTGCCACTGCTCCACAAAGAACAGTGTAATCATGGTAAAATATGCCAAGTTAGAGCATATTCCGGTATCCGCAGAGGTATGTCCGCATCATTTTACACTGACATCAGATGATATGGTAGAGGGAGATACTAATTATAAGATGAATCCGCCACTCCGCCGGAAAGATGATGTGGAGGCATTGAAAAAGGGACTTTCCGACGGAACCATGGAAGTCATTTCTACAGACCATGCACCGCATACAGCAGAGGAAAAGGCGGATTTTGAGAAAGCACCAAACGGTGTGGTCGGACTTGAAACTTCATTTGCAGCAGCACTTACAGGGCTTTATCATACGGGAAAGGTGAGTCTTAATAAAATTGTAGAGCTTATGTCGGTAAATCCGAGAAAGCTTCTTGGACTTCCGTTTATCTCAATAAAAGATGATGAAACCGCAGACCTTGTTATTGCGGACTTGAACAAGGAATGGATTGTTGAGCCTGGAAAGCTTCATTCAAAATCACATAATACTGTGTTTAAAGGAATGACTCTTAAAGGCAAACCAATTATGACTATTTCCAAGGGTGAAATAAGATATGAGAACAAACTCTAAAAATCTGTCTCATCATACTTGTTGGAATCGGTTCTAAGACCGCACCGTACAAAGCCTTTTGATGTGCTTTGTGCAGTGTTGATATAAGACTTTTAAAGAATTGTGAGGGGAAAAATATGTCTTTTGACAGACTTATTGAAAAAATTATTGAAACTAAAAATCCTACAGTTGTAGGTCTTGACCCAAAGCTTGAATATGTTCCTGAATTTATTCAGAAAAGATATCTTAATGATGACGGCTGGAGTCTTAAAGCTGCGGCAAGAGCAATTTTTACATTCAACAAAATGATCATAGATGAAATCTGCGATATTGTACCTGCAATAAAGCCTCAGGCTGCATATTATGAAATGTATGGTCATCATGGAGTAAAAACTCTTGAAAGAACAATCAGGTATGCAAAGCTG
>ERZ825670.4498-NODE-4498-length-10678-cov-3.705921_pt1 | contig 10678 bp, 9 predicted proteins | sample MGYA00519929_ERZ825670 | MGnify/ENA primary metagenome ERZ825670 (study PRJEB31778, sample SAMEA3449207) | human gut metagenome | biome: human gut; feature: human-associated habitat; material: faeces | place: United Kingdom | collected 2010/2012 ...
GGTGAAAGCGGAAACAAGGATTTCCTTGACGAAGTTATCGTTTATGCAAATGGCGGAGAGGATACCGTATATGAGCATCTCAAGAGAGCGATAAAGTTGTCAATGGAGCATATGGGCGACCACGATATGCCGGCAGGACTTCATGCTGACTGGAATGACTGTCTGCGTCTTGGTGCAAAGGGAGAGTCAACATTTGTAGCATTCCAGCTTTTCTATGCAATGAATGTTATAAGAGATATGGCAAAATCTAAGAATGATACTGATTATATCAAGTATATTGACGATGTTCAGGCAAAGCTTGCCGCATCACTTGAAAAGTGCTGGGACGAGGACAGATTTATCAGAGGCATTCGTGAGGACGGCGTTATTGTAGGTGCAAAAAAAGACCCTGAGGCTAATATGTGGCTCAATCCGCAGAGCTGGAGCGTTATTTCAGGTTTTGCGTCTGACGAAAGAGCTGAAAAGGCTATGGGAAGTGTACATGAAATCCTTAATACACCTTATGGTGCAAAGCTGCTCGACCCGCCTTACAGAGACCATTTCTTCAGCGGAGCATTAATGCATATATTTAATCCTGATACAAAGGAAAACGGCGGTATTTTCTCACAGTCACAGGGCTGGCTTATACTTGCGGAGGCTCTTATGGGACATGGCAACAGAGCTTTTGAATATTTTATGGAAAGCTCACCTGCTGCAATGAATGAAAAGGCTGAAATCAGAGTTATGGAGCCTTATGTTCACGGTCAGTTTACAGAAAGCTCTGCATCTCCTTATGAGGGACGTTCTCATGTTCATTGGCTTACAGGTACAGCTTCAACTGTAATGGTAGGCTGTGTTGAGGGTATATGCGGAATGAGAACAAATGCTGAGGGTATCTGCATTAATCCTTCAATTCCGTCAGGCTGGGATGGCTTTAAGATTACTAAAAATTTCAGAGGAAAGAAGCTTGTTATTAACTTTGATAACTCTGCACATGTTGAAAGCGGTGTAAAGGAAGTTGTATTGAACGGTGAAAAGCTTGCAGACAACTTTATTTCTGCTGATAAGCTTGCTGATACAAATGAAATCAATGTAATTTTGGGATAAGATTTTTATATTTGGCACTGCATTATAATTATGCGGTGCTGAATAATTACGGAGGAAAGATATTATTATGAAGAAATTAATTTCAATGGCAACGGCCGCAGCAATTTTCCTTTCAAATACATTTATTCTTAATACTCAGAAATTAACAGCAAATGCCGCAGTACCCAAACCTGTTCTCTCTCTTTCTTCAATATTAATTGATTGGGATACGCTGGATACTGACGGTGACGGCAAGGCTGAAAGCAATCTTGTTCAGGACATAGAATGTTCGGTTTCGGGAGCACAGAATCTTTGGGAGGTTTGCGGCATTCATATTGTAAATGATGACAGACTTTCACTTGTAAAAAATGAAATAACAAATAATCTGTTGTGGCAAAGCGGTGATGCAGTTTCATCAAATGCAATATCACTGGCAATTTGTAAAGAAAATACAGTATTCTTTACTTCTTCAGCTGTTGCAACCGGTATGAAGTTTAATGACGGTACAACAAAATTTGGCGGTTCAGACGGCGTGATTATGACATATAGTGTGACAGTTCCTGATAATGTACAGCCGGGTGACGTTTATCCTATAACATTTAAATATGTTTCCACTCCTGCCGAAACAGAGGACAGCAGGGCTACTACTGACCTGTTTACAAACAGAGAATATTGGTATAAAGCGGTTAATGAAAATGCTGAAATTGACGAAATGACCGAATATGCGATCAATAACTGGGTTAACGGATATATTAAAATAGGAGAAAAAAGAGCAACCACTACAGTTATAACGACGATCACTACAGCAAAGCCTACTACGACCACTGTCAAAACCACAACTACAACAGCAAAGCCTACTACTACAACAGTTAAAACCACAACTACAACAGCAAAACCTACTACAACAACAGTTAAAACTACAACTACAACAGCAAAACCTACTACAACAACAGTTAAAACCACAACTACAACAGCAAAACCTACTACTACAACAGTTAAAACCACAACTACAACAGCAAAGCCTACTACAACAACAATCAAAACCACAACTACAACAGCAAAGCCTACTACTACAGTCAAAACCACAACTACAACAGCAAAGCCTGCTACTACAGTCAAAACTACAACTACAACAGCAAAATCTATTACAACCACTGTCAAAACTACAAGTACAACGGAAAAGCTGACCACAACAACTGCCAAGCCTACAGCTACAACAACAAAGCTAACTACAACATTGACTACTACACAACCTCCTGTTACAACAACTAAAGCTACAGACGTAAACAGAGGAGATATTGATGATAATGGTACAATTGATGCAATAGACGCTTCAGTTGCGTTGACTATTTATGCATTAAGGTCGACCAATGGTGATGTTTCAATGTATAGTGAAAAGCAGTTACAAGCTGCTGACACTGATAAAAACGGAACGGTGGACGCTATTGATGCATCGTATATTTTAAGCTATTATGCTTATATTTCTACAGGCGGTAAAAAGAACTTTGATGATTTTATGAAGTAAGGCAACACCACACAAAGATTGCAAGTTTATGACGTGCAAAGTCTTTTGACGTGCTTTGTGCGGTATTGCTGTAAGAACTTGCAGTATTACCTTTAAAATTTAAGTTCTGAAAAATGAAAGGAACATTCTATCCGAATGTTCCTTTTTTGTAACTATAAGGTTATTATCATTTTATTGTAATGTTGATTTCTCCAAATGAGTTTGATGAATCAATTTCAACATTTCCGTTTGAAGACGTATTTCCGCTGATATTGATTTCACCAAAACAGTTATCCTTGCTTAATTTATAATTTTCACCGTAAAGATTCAGGCTTGTTTCGCCAAAGGAACTATCAATGCTGCATGATTTGGATATTTCCGCATTATTAAGATTAAATTCACCAAAGCTTGTGTCAATGTCCAGCTTTTCAAATGTTGAATTGCTCATATTGAGATTGCATTCTCCAAACGAACAGTCAGCATCAATACTTTTTGTTACATCAAAATTGCTGAATGATACGCTTGAAAATGATGTGTCAATACCTGCTTTTTCACAGCTTAAATCATTAATATCAATGTCCGCAAATGCTGTGTCACATGTAAATTCATCATAAATCTTTTTCGGAAGATAAAGAGTGTATTCACCGCATGTATTGTTATTAAAGCCAAATGAAAAGTTGGAGGTGCTGAAATTAATATCAGTCGGAGGAAATGATTTAGTTACTTTTTTCTCAGTATCTATATTCAGAACACCGTTTTTTTCTGTAAGGTGAAGTGCGGTATTGTCGCTGACGTTTTCTGCTGTAAGGCGGTATGTATCACCCTGCTTAACGTTGAAGTCGGTATGATATGCACTGATATATATTGAGTGAATTTCCTTATCGTCAGGAAGAACCTCCTCATAGGAGATAATATCGCTTGTATATCCGCCTGTTGCTCTTAAAACGATATATCCTGCTATTACAAGGATAATTCCGAGAATAATTCCGATGATGCAAAGTCTGATTGTTTTTTTCATCGTTAAGCCTCCTTTTTGCCGAACAGATTTTGATAAAGCTGTCCTATAAGACCGCCGAGCCATTTAAAAAATCTGATTACAAGCTTGAATAAAGGACCTATGCACAGCACAAATATTGAACTTACAATCAGTCCTACTCCTAAAAATATGAGTCCTGCACCGGGAGAACTGAACAGCAGCACAATGCCGCTTACAATACAGCTTACACCTACTACGGCAAGTGAGAATACAGTTGCAATCAAAGCAACTGCCAGACCGAAAAGTGTACCGAAAAGACCTGCAACAATTCCTATCCACAGCGGAAAAGTAAGTATAAGTATCAAAATTATGAGAATGGTATTAGTCTTGTTTTTCTTGACTTCCTTTTGCGGTTCTTTTTCCTTGAAATCAAAAGCATCAGGCATCTGTACCCCTTGAGATGTTGATGTTTCTTTTGGTTCTTTTTTGACCGATACAATTCCGCTTTCTCTGATTATATTATCCGCAAGCTCCTCAGGAGAACCAAGCTTGTGGATAAGCTCCTGTTCATTTTCACTGCCTGCATCTTCAAAAAGCTCCTTGTAATATTCAAGTGCGGCATTTTTTTCTTCATCGGAAAGTTCCTCAAGACATTTGGAAAGCTTGTTTATATAATCAAATTTATCCATTTATAACCCCTCCGTTTATCAGTATTTTTTCAATGTTGTTTCTGTATATCTGCCAGTCATTTCTGTAATCTGTCAGAGCATTTTTACCCTGATCGGTTATTTTGTAATATCTGCGGTTTCGTCCCTGATATGCTTTATCGTAGGTATCGAGCATACCACCCTTTTGAAGCCGCCTTAATACAGGGTACAGTGTGGATTCCGAAACGGATACAGCATCACATAATTCTTGCGTTATCTTGTACCCGTATGTTTCTTCATTTGCAACGACTGCGAGAACCATGGCATCAAGCAGTGCTGCACTTACAGGAAAACTCATATTTACCTCCATTCTGATTTTGCACAGCTTTTTGTTCTGTACAGATTCATTATATTTATTCTCTGTATGATATTATACACGCTATAATATCATATGTCAAGTACATATTATAAATTCTATGAATATTTTTTATCTTATTTGCATATAATGAAATACAACAGTATTCGTTTTTTAGGCGATATTGCACAAAGTCATCATACATGATTTGTAAATAAGCTTTGATATGAATTCTTAATAATCAGGAGGCATTTATGTGCGGAATTGCAGGAGCAATCAGTTTTGTTGATGATATGCGTGAAGAAATGAAAATATGTGAGAATATGCAAAAGGCATTGCTGAGACGAGGCCCTGACCAGCGTGGAATTGTGCTTACAGAAAATGCAGCGTTAATTCATACACGCCTTGCTGTAATTGACATTCAGAACGGTCGTCAGCCTATGAAGTTCACCCTTGGAGAGTATACATATATAATAGTATACAACGGAGAAATTTATAATACGGCTGAGGTCAGAAAGCAGTTGGAGGAGGATTTTGAATTTGAAACTGCGTCTGATACAGAAGTTGTTTTAAAATCGTTCGTTAAATGGGGTGCTGAGTGTGTTGATAAACTGAATGGCATTTTTGCTTTTGTTATCTGGGATGAGCATGAACAGCGGTTATTTATGGCTCGTGACAGAATAGGTGTTAAACCGTTTTTTTATTGGCAGAACCATAAAAAGTTTATATTTGCATCTGAAATAAAGGCATTATTCCAATATCCTGGTGTTCAGAAAATTTTAGACAAACAAGGTATTTGTGAATTATTTGGAATTGGCCCTGCTCACACTCCAGGAACAACTATTTTTAACAATATATTTGAATTAAAACCTGCTCATTTTGCAATCTTCAACCGTTCTGGATTACACATCGAAAAATATTGGAATTTAAAAAGTGAACCACATACAGAAACTTTTGCCCAAACCTGTGCACATCTAGACTTTCTATTAAAAGATGCTATTACAAGACAGCTTGTTTCTGATGTTCCTTTATGCACCTTTTTATCTGGAGGCTTAGACTCTAGTATCATTACTAAATATGCTGCAGATTATTGCTATGAAAATGGCCTACCTCCACTTAATACTTATTCAATTGATTATGTGGATAATGATAAGAACTTTGTAAAGAGTGACTTTCAACCAAACTCTGACAATTATTATATTAATTTGATGGTTAATCGTTTTCATACAAACCATCACCCTATTGTCATTGATACTCCTGAGCTTGCAGAATATTTGGAAGATGCAATGATTGCACGCGACATGCCAGGAATGGCTGACATAGACTCTTCTCTACTTCTATTCTGTAAAAATGTAAAACCAACTGCAACAGTATCTCTTACAGGTGAATGTGCAGATGAAATCTTTGGGGGATATCCTTGGTTTTTCAGAGAAGATGCTCTTCAAAGTGGAACTTTTCCATGGTCAATTGCAATCTCAGAGCGTCAAACTTTATTACATCCAAGCATTGCAAAAAAAGTTGAACTTAAAGATTACATTAATTATAGATATCAAGAAAGTCTTTCTGAACTTGAAATTTTGGATACAGATTCAATTGAAACTGCTGAAAAAAGAAAAATATCACATCTTACAATGAATTGGTTCATGCAAACTCTTTTGGACCGTTCTGATAGAATGGCTATGTATAATGGCTTTGAACTTCGTGTTCCTTTCTGTGATTATAGATTGGCTCAATATGTTTGGAATATTCCTTGGGAAATAAAAGCTCTTAATGGCAGAGAAAAAGGACTACTTCGCTATGTTTCTCGAAAATATCTTCCTGCTGAAATTGTAGATAGAAAAAAGAGTCCTTATCCAAAGACTCATAATCCAACTTATCTGACTAAAGTAAAATCTATGCTTTCAGATATAATGTCAAATCGTCAGGCTCCAATTAACTATCTTTTAAATAGAGAATATATTTTAAATATTTTAGAAACTGATGGCAAGGCTTTTTCTCGTCCTTGGTTTGGTCAGCTCATGACTGGTCCTCAACTTATGGCTTACCTTTGTCAAGTTAATATGTGGCTTGAAAAGTATAAGCCTATCATTAAAATGTAAATTTGGTGACAATTTGGTGTCGGTGTTTTTCTTGACACTCTGTCAAAAAAACACCGACACCAAATTGTCAAAATCATCACATATAATATACCGCAATCCCTACTAAAATAAGCACATTGCCTAAAACTTTCTTTTTAGTTATTTTCTCACCTAAAAGCCTATTACTTAGTATCATAACAAAAAGATATCCTAAAGACTCAATTATTGGTTCGTTTTTATATGGAACCCCTTTAAGTCCTAGCACAACTAAGACTGTAGAAAGCACCATAAGACCATATCCAGTTATTACATATACATTTAAATATTCTTTAATAATTAATTTATAAGTTTTAGAAGAACTTTTCTTCAAAATTATTTGAGAAATTGAGCTTACTAAAACAGCTAATATTAATAAAAACACATATTTATTCATCTTCACTATTTACTATCATTGTCCCTATTATTACAATGACTACTCCTATCACATTTTTTATTGTTACTGTATCTTTGAATATCAAAATTGCCCAAACTATTGACCATAATAGCCCCATAGCTTTGTTCGCATACGCAACTGAAATTTCAAATTTTTTGATTAATTGTTGCCAAACTATTGCATATACTCCTAAAATCATCATTTCTAATCCATAATATAATATAAATTGAAATGACATAAAGTCTTGACCTGATGCAAATTTGGCACAAACTGTTGATAATGTATATATTGCAATAACTATTTGAAGAATAAAGATGTCTCTTAATTTTGTCTTCTTTTTTCCTTCATTTTTTACTTCTACTAATTTCGTTTCTTTTTCTTCTTCGTTCATTAGGAATTATTTCTCCTTTTCTAGAATTTCAAAATTTCATACCCATATCTTGTTGAACTATCAACAATTTTATGAGAATTTATTTTATCTATTGGACTTGCATAATAAAGATATTCAGGATGTTCTTCATTTATTTTATTTAATTCATCTATGTCATTTTGAGTAAATATAAATCTAATTTCTGCATTTTGTGGTTTAGATACCTGGATAAATTCCGGTGCTTTTCCTAAAGCTACATCTATAACCATTTTTAAGAAATCATATCCTGTTGAAATCTTTACTAAATCTGAACCTATGCAATCTCCACCCATTCTAGCTCCAATTTCGATTATTTTTACTTTTCCATCAGGTGTAATTTTGAATTCTGCATGTGATGCTCCATTTGTAATTTGTAAGCTATTTAATCCTGCAAAAACTTCTTTTTGAACCTTTTCTAGCATATTGTTATTAATTCCAGCTGGTTGAATATGCCCTGTTTCTATAAAATGTGGTGCACCTGTTGTTCTTTTTCTTGTTACTGCTAATAAAGTGTGTTTTCCTTTATATGAAATACTTTCAGCACTAAATTCTTCACCATCTATGTATTCTTCAATAATCGCCTTTTTCTCAAAAGAAACCTCAGTAGCCGCTTCTATTGCTTCTTTTAATTTTCCAGATTCTGCTTCTTCCCAATTTTCTATTTTATTAATTGACCTGCTTCCAGACCTGTCTGTTGGTTTTACTATGATTGGCATTGAAAAATCTTTTATTTTTGCTATTTCTTCTTCACTTGCCCCTGCAACTTCTGCAAATTTTGGAACTGATACTCCATTTACTAAAAATGCTTTTCTCATTTCATATTTGTTTGTAGATAATCTTGTACATTCAAGGCTATTTCCTACAAGCCCTAATTTATCTGCTAAATAGTTTACTGTTAATGTAGCTAAATCTGATGCAACTGAGATAACTGCATCTGGTTTTATTTCTTTGCATTTTGCTAATATTTCATCTTTTTCTACTATACTTATTGGGTAAAAGTAGTCTGCAAAAGCTGCCCCGACTGCTCCTTCTGCCCAAGCAAATACATGTGTTTCATATCCTAGTTCTTTAGCTTTTATGATAAGTGGCATTTGAAAATTATTTGCACCTATAATAACAATTTTTTTCATTTAGAAACTTCCTTTCTTACTTTTGGCTACTATGCTGATTAATTTTGGCATAGAATTCTTTTATTGCTTTTATTACTTTATCTTGTTCTTCTTTTGCTAATCCATAATACATTGGTAATCTTACTAATTTTTCACTTTCAGAAGTTGTATATTTATCTTCTCCATTAAATCTTCCAAATCTCTTTCCTGCAGGAGAATTATGTAATGGAATATAATGAAATACTGCTTGGATTCCATTGTCCTTCAAGTATTTGATTAATGCTGTTCTTTCTTCTAAGTCCTTTGCTTTTAAGTAAAACATATGTGCATTATGAGTGCTATACTCTGGAACATATTGTAATGTTATTTTTCCTTCATCTTCTAACTCTTGTAAGTTTTCTTTATAATAATTCCATGCTGATAATCTTGCATTATTGATTTCTTCAGCCTTTTCAAGTTGAGGATATAAATATGCACAATTCAATTCACTTGGCAAATATGATGAACCGTAATCTACCCATGTATATTTATCAATTTCTCCTCTAAAGAATTTATTTCTATTTGTTCCTTTTTCTCTTATTATTTCAGCTCTTTCAACTAACTCTGGATCATTTATTACAATAGCTCCACCTTCTCCCATGCTGTAATTCTTTGTTTCATGGAAGCTATAACATCCAAGGTCTGCAATTGTTCCTAAATATTTGTCTTTGTATTTAGCCATAAATCCTTGAGCTGCATCTTCTACAACTTTCAAATTATGTTTTTTAGCAATCTTCATAATTTTATCCATATCTGGAGAAATTCCAGCATAGTGAACTACTGCAATTGCTTTAGTTTTAGGAGTTATTGCCTCTTCTATTTTTTCTTCATCAATATTCATTGTTTTAGGATTTACATCTACAAAAACTACCTTCGCTCCAACCATAATAAATGCATCTGCTGTTGATACAAATGTATAAGATGGCATTATTACTTCATCTCCTGGTTGCAAATCCAACAAAATTGCAGCCATTTCAAGAGCATCAGTACAAGATGTTGTTAATAATACTTTTGTAGCATTAAATTTATCTTCCATCCATTTACTACATTTCTTAGTAAACTCTCCATCTCCACAAATTTTTCTACTTTTAATTGCTTCTTTTATGCAATCTAATGAACCTTCTATATAAATTGGTATATTAAATCCTATCATTTTCATCCTCTTCTTTCTATTTTCCTCTATAAGCTGGTATTATATATCCAAATATCGCTTTAAATGATATTACAATAATTAATAGCATTAATGCTATAATTATGACATTTCGTATTTTTTCCGATTTTATAAATTTTTCTAATAAAGTTTCAATTCCTTTAACTAAGAAGTATGTAAATGGAACTATAATTCCCATAATGTATCTTCCTTGTGGTTGATAATCACTTGCATATGAATAATACATACTTAATAAAACTGGAATTATAATTGATGCAACAAATATATAATTTAAAAGATATTTGTTCTTTTCTTCCTTTTTGTACATGAACAATTCTTTAAAATTAATCAAGCATCCAATTGCACCAATTACCCATATTGCAAGATAGCAATAGTATATTTTGGTTGACATCATTATTGTATGATATCCGAAAATTCCTATAAAGCTTACAGCTGTAGTGTTCAGCCATTCTTTTTCAACTATCATATATATTAATGATTTTCCTTCTTTTTGAAACGTTAATCTCGTTGACGGTTTATAATCATGTAATGCATATTTATCACCACACTCATTTTGAGCATTTATTCCTAAAAAATCTCCATTATATAAAATTGCATTTCTAACAAACCACCATCCTGCAAAGGTAATGGCAATTAAACCTACAACTAAAATTTTTTGCCAGACATCTTTAGCTTTCATTTTATTTGAAGTTACAGATACTAAGCAAAGTATGATACTACATAATATGTATCCATATGCATTATAATATGTAAGTGCACAAAATCCGATTGCAAGTCCAAGTAACACACAATGCTTTGTTTTCCAATTACTTTCCAAGCCTAGAATCCATAAATAAATAATCATAGTTGTTGCCAACACTGCTGTTGAATCATTATTTATATACGATGCCAA
>ERZ825670.4500-NODE-4500-length-10677-cov-4.710036_pt1 | contig 10677 bp, 9 predicted proteins | sample MGYA00519929_ERZ825670 | MGnify/ENA primary metagenome ERZ825670 (study PRJEB31778, sample SAMEA3449207) | human gut metagenome | biome: human gut; feature: human-associated habitat; material: faeces | place: United Kingdom | collected 2010/2012 ...
ATAACCTGCATATTCCACCTTTCATATCCTCACGAACAGAACTTACCATTTCTTTTGTTTTTTTCACACATTTATTCCATTTTACAATATCCTTGGTACTTTTCCCAGAGCTGACATCATACTTATGAATAATATACTTTCCAAGATACTCTGTCATTTTTTCCATTCCATTAATGTTTAAATGCTCTGCATCACTATAGTCTGATGGTACATCTATGCCCAATTCCTGTGATTTATCGTTTAAATTCAAAATATCATATCCATATTCGGAAATAATTGATCCAATTTTATCTATAGCTTCAGGATTTTCAAACTTACGCTGATGTGGAAATCTCACAAACAATACATTTTCTATATTTTGAGCCTGAAGATAAACCAAAATTTCTCTCAATGCTTCTTCACAGCCACTGTCAAAGTTAATATTCTGCAATTCCCCAACCTGCGTACCTTTATCACTTCTGGACACCGTACAAAATCCCTTTAAATAGCTTTGTTTATTAATGGTCATAATGCTTCTTTCCAACGTATTTTTAACAAGACTGATTGGTTGTTTCCAATTAACATGAGAAAAAGCCATATTAAAATAAAACTGTCCCTGTCCCTTTCCTTGAAGCAGAGAATCAACCGAATCCTTACGTCCATAAATATATGGAACATTATCAGGTGTTTTTCCTGTAAATACAGGCTTATCTCCTACTTTAAAACTAATTGTTGCATTATTTATCTCAACTTCACTAATATGTTGATATGTGACAGTTTTAGGTTTTATTGTTTTTACAGCAACTACAAAAAGCTTTGTTCCAGAATTCGTTACATTTGCACTATTAACATATGTCCCATTTACCATTACTTTTTTATCAGTTGCAAATGTATTTCCATCTTTTGCTTTAAGAGAAATACTATACATATAGATTTTTCCCTCTTCAAAAGTAGTTATTTTTTTGTCTTGTGAAAGAGCATTGTTCTTGCTCTCATCAGAATACCAAAACTTAACTGGTAGAGATTCACCATTTTCATTAGTTTTCATTTCTTCCCAACATTCATACTCTATATCATATTGTTCATACCAAGGATCCATTATGATGGCTGTTGCTTTTGGAGCATCACCGGGATTATAATTAAAAGTTACACCTTCAATATCTACATCACCAATTTCTGAGGCCGCAAATACTATCATTGGCATAACAGATAAAGCAAAACAAAGTAGTAACATAGTAGTAATAAATATTTTAATTTTTTTTATTTTCATTTTTTCCTCCTAGTATTTTCTTATTTTTTTCTTTTTGTATTGTTAACTATTACTAATGTAATTATTCCTAATAAAACAATTGTAAACAGTACAAAGTATGTTATAACATTATCACCTGTTTTAGGGTTTGTAATCGTATTATCGTTTTGAACATCATTGTTGGCTGAATTTCTATTTTCAGTGTTTTGTTGTTTTTCTTTTATTGCAAATTTTGTTATAGCTTCTCCATTATCTGAAAAAGCAACCTTTAATGTGTGTTCTCCTACAGATACTGTTTTTAAGTATTCATCTTTTAAAGTAATAATTGTACTTCCTGATTTTGAGTCATAATTTGTAGTATCTAGCAATTTATTGTCTACATATACTTTGTTTGTAAACAAGCTATAATCTGCATCTATTTTAAATGTTGCATTTTTTGATCCGTCAATGATATATGTTTGATTTGCTCCTTCAATGAATTTATATTCTTTAGGACTAACTTCTTCTTTTACATATTGAAATGTGAATTCATAAGTGCATCTAGTATAATAATCAAATCTTGTTTCAAGTATAATTCCGTCATCAAGGTCATCAAAATTCAATGCGGAACCTGTATATTGAGTATGAAATCCTTTAAAAACTTCACTTTTTTTAGTTCCAACATTTACTGCAGTTAATATTGCTTTATTTTCTGATTCATTTCCCACTATTTTTATAACAGCTTCACTTTCATTTTCAGTTTTTAATAAACTTCCATTAACATTTTTGTAATATAAAGTTTTACCTAAATCTGCAAATGATTTTAATCCTTCTGTTAATTCATCATCTTTAGAAAAATCAATTAGATATTCTTTTTCACTAGTTAAATCAATTACACCTTTTGATGTTAAATTATCATAAGCATTTTCAACTTTTGTATTAATAGCTGTTATTGTTCTTACAAGTTTAACATCTAATGTGCCACTAAATTTATTTGATTCTAATTTGAATGTAGATCTAGTTTCCTCTAATATTGATGTAGTAATAGGATAATACCAATTATTGATGTTTAATTTTATAGGTGTATTAGCACCAGAAACGCTTGCATCTTCAATTTCTTCAATTACAAACTTATACTCTGCTTCGTTTAAATCAATTTTCATATCATTTGAGATATTAGCAACTAATTCATCACCTTTAAATAATTGTATTTTTCCTATTTTGCTATATTCTACATAACCATCATGAATAATTCCACCTTCAAAATTTAATGTTACTTCATTTTTGTTTTCAGCATATACTTTGGTCATTGGAAATATTAAACTAACTAATAAGCAAAATATAAGCAATATTGATAGCGTCTTTGTTTTTGCCATGTTTTTTTACCCTCCCTTATATATTTTTTTATTTTATCATGATCGTATATATTCTACTATAAAAATATATACACTTTAATATTTTTTGCCAATATTTCCGTGCCAGTTTGGTAATTTCATTCATAATTCAAATTGTAAGTTGTCTTTTACCTTTTTATTTCTTTAATTAGCTTTTTTAGGCAAATTATAGGTATAATTGCTTCGAGAATTACAATTATGATAATTATTGATAATATGGTATTATCGTTGCTTTCAGCATTTTCTTTCATATATCGATCTAGTTGAATTCCATCTGAATCAATCCAATTTTCTACAACTTTCTTTTCACCATTTTCTAAATATATAACTTTATATTTACTTGCATCATATACTCTTTTAAATTTAACTTTAATTATTTCTGCATTATCTGGTATTTTTATTCCTATTTCATCTGACAAAGCTGTTCTTATATAATATTGACTAAAACCATCATATAAAGTGTATTGACCGTGAATATTTTAACAGCATAATAAAATCAATAATTAGAAGTCCTAAAAATATTACCATACTTATTATAAATATTATTGTTTTTATTATAATTCCAGTTCTTTTACTCATTTTTCCCCCTACAACTTACTATTTTTTTCTTATCCTATCGCCCCAAAATTTTATTATTATACTAATTACAAATCCAACAATTATCCCTAAATCAATACTATAAAATAGATTATGTGCCATAGAAACATTATACCATCCATATATTGTTACCGATAGTCCACAAATAGTCATAAAAATAAAATTATGTTTAATTAAAATATTGTTTTGTTTATGATAAAATGTTTTTATAATGGAAATTATAGTTCCAATATACATTGAACCTGCTATTCCTGTTAAAGTAAAGAGTTTCCATGCCTCTATATCAGTATAACCTGACTTTATTAACCTAATTACATAATAAGCCATATTCATTAGAGTTAAAACTAAACTCGGATTTATAAGTGCTAATGCATAATTTTCTGATATAAAAGCACATATGCATATAATAACTCCCCAAAATGTAATTGATTGAGTTATTCTTATCAACCAACTTATGTCGAATATTAACGCAAATTCAGTAATACTTCCTAATACTATTCCCATAATTATTGATATAATTATATTCTTTATTATTTGTTTTGTTTTCATAATTTTTCTCCTGTTTTTCAATTCACTACTTATGTATAAATTTACGTTTTTAGTTTTTTACTGCAATTTTTGCCATTTCTATTGCATCTTCTTCTGTTTTTGCTACACTGATAAATCTATTTGTATGGCAAAATGTTGCAGTATTTACTCCGCATACTTTTTTTAGATCTTCATCTTTTAATCCAGCCCACTCCTCTGGAAATAACTTTCTTGACTCAAAGCTTCCAAGTTCTTTTGGTACTGCATAAACATTATAGCCACCTCTGTTTGAAGGAAATACAACAAACAATATGTCTTTTCCTTTTTCATTTTCAAGTAAAAATTCTTTCCATGGCATAAATTCGTCTAATATTAATATTTGATTTTTAGCTTCTCCTATCGCTTTATTTATTTTAGCTTTAGCATTCATTTTTGAGATTGCATTTTTTACAATTCTGTCAAAAATTGTACTTGCTAATTTAACTGCTTCTAAAAATTGACTGTCTTGATTCTCTGTTTTATCATCCCAATTAGAATTGTACATTGAAATTAGCCCTGACAGTGTAATAATTTCAAAATCAAATTGAGTTAATTTTCCAAGTTGGCCATTATCTATTAAGTCTATATTTTGAACCAATTTTTTATCGATTGCTTCCCACACATCATCAATATTGCTAACATTTATACTTTCAAGATATTTTTTTCCAAATTTTTTCCATATTAAACCGAAAGCTGCATATTTAACACCATTTTCTCTTTCTCCATTTCCACCTGGTTGATGATGGTCATACTTTCCATATCCTACATCATATACAATTCCTTTTTCTTCTTGTGTAATTCCAGAAGTTCTACATAGTTTTATATTTTCTTTTTCTAATATTCGTGATAAAACTACTGTTGCAAAAACTTCGTCTGCATGAAATGTTCCATTGTGTGTAATTAAATCAGCTAAATTAGATTCGTTAACTGTTTCAATTTTTTTATTCATCTTTAAACTCTCTCCTTATATTGTATAATGTTTATCTTCTTTAACATTTATCACATATTCACGAGTTTCAAATATCTCCTTTAAATGGTAATTTATAGTGTTTACTTCTACATCAAACAATTTTGCCATTGATTTTTGTGTTAGTCAAAAATCTTCGCTATCATATAAAACTTCTACAGATATGTTTTCATTACTTTGATAAATTATTAAATCTTTTATAATTTTCTTAATTTTATAAAAAACATTTGTTTTTGTCAATAGCAAAAATAAATTTCAAAATTTTTTCAAACTCTGAAATTTAGTATTTATATTATATTTATATTAAATTCAAATTATTTTATCTCGCATACTGTCTACTTTGAAATCTACCTTCTGATATATCATGAGTTACCATCAGAGCTGTAATATTCTCGGCTTTCAAAATCTTAAAAATATCCTCGGTAACCATTAATCTTGTTTGATAATCCAAAGCAGAGAAAGCCTCATCTAACAACAAAATCTTAGGACGAACAGCAAGAGTCCTAATAAGAGCCGCTCTTTGCCTCATGCCACCTGAAAGCTGTGTGGGATATTTATCTTTAAACTCATACAATCCATATTTTTTCAGTAGATTTTCTGTATACTCTATGTTTTCCTGTGTTTTATCTTTTTGAATTTCCAATCCCAATAATACATTTTTATATATTGTTCTCCATTCCAAAAGATTATCTTTTTGCAACATATATCCTATCTTTCCCTCTATATGAATTTCTCCTGATGTTTTAGGCTCGAGACCAGAGATTATTGATAATAAAGTTGATTTTCCACAACCACTTGGTCCTATTATACTTATGTATTCCCCTTCTTTTACATCAAAACTGATATTTTTTAATGCTTCTATCTCACCATTTTGTGCTTGATATGTTTTACAAATATCTTTTACTTCTAATATTTTCTTCATAATTAATACCTCCATTTTCTATATTTTATGCACTAGAAGTAACTTTGTCATTTTTCTTTGTCAATAAAAATAAGAATATGCCACATATGACATATTCTTTAAGTTTATTTTGATATTAAATTACAAATCAAATTACTAATCTCTGTAGGATTTTCAATAGGTAATCCTTCGATTAATCTTGCTTGAGAATATAAAACTTTTGTATAATCTTTTAGTCCATCTTTATTATTTTCATACAAATCTTTTAATTTATTTACAATAGGATGATTTTCATTAATTTCTAGAATAGTTTGTGCCTTAATGTTTTCATTATTATTAGGCATTGCATTTAATGTTTTCTCCATACCTATAGAAACTGCTCCTTCACTTGTTAAACAAACTGGGTGATTTTTTAATTTGTGTGTAAATCTTATATTTTGAACCTCTGAATTTATAGCCTCTTTCATAACTTCAAACATAGATTTATTTTCTTCATTAACTTTTTCTAGCTCTTCTTTTTCTTCTTTAGATTCTAAGTCTATATTATCTGCACATACATTAGCAAATTTCTTTCCTTCATATTCTTGTAATGCTTGCATTACGAATTCGTCAACATTTTCAGTCAAATACAATATTTCATATTCTTTATCTTTTATGCCTTCTACTTGTGGTAACATATCAATTTTATCTACTGATTCGCCAGAAGCATAGTAAATTGTATCTTGTCCTTCTTTCATTCTTGAAACATATTCACCTAATGTTACAAGTTTCTTTTCTGTTGAAGAATAGAACATTAATAAATCTTTTAATTTATCTTTGTCCATGCCATAATTATTATATGTTCCATATTTTAGTTGCATTCCAAATGTATTAAAGAATTTTTCATATTCTTCTCTATCATTTTTTAGCATATTTTGTAACTCTGATTTTATCTTGTTTTCAAGATTTTTTGCTATAATTCTTAGTTGTCTGTCATGTTGTAGCATTTCTCTTGAAATATTTAAAGATAAGTCTGGACTGTCAACTAATCCTTTTACAAATCCAAAATAATCTGGTAAAAGTTCACTGCATTTATTCATTATAAGTACACCATTTGAATATAATTGAAGTCCTTTTTCATATTCTTGTGAATAATAATCATATGGTAAATGTGATGGGATATATAATAATGCATTATATGTGAATTGACCTTCTACTGATGAATGTATTACTTTTAATGGTGGCATAAAGTCATTAAATTTTTCTGTATAAAAACTATTGTATTCTTCCTTTGTTACCTTGCTTTTTTCTTTTTTCCAAATAGGAATCATGCTATTTATAGTTTCTGTATCCATTTTTATTGGATGTCTTATATAATCTGAGTATCTTTTAATTAGCTCTTGAATTTTATATTTTTCTAAGAATTCACTATATTTTTCATCTTCATTGTCTTCTTTTATGTGTAATAGTATTGTTGTACCTACATCTTGTTTGTCGCATGGCTCTATTGTATAGCCTTCTGCTCCTGTTGATTCCCATTTATGTGCTTGTGCTTCATCAACTGATTTGCTTTCAACTGTTACTTTGTCACTTACCATAAACGCTGAATAAAATCCTACACCAAATTGTCCAATTATATCAATATCTTCCTTTTTCTCATTAGCTTCTTTAAATGCTAAAGATCCACTTTGAGCGATTGTTCCTAAGTTGTTCTCAAGCTCTTGTTCTGTCATTCCACATCCATTGTCTTTTATAACAATCTGTCTTTTATCTTTGTCTACTTCTATTTTGATTTCTAGCTTTGATGTGTCAATATTTAAATTTTGATCTGTTAATGAACGATATGCTAATTTATCTATTGCATCACTTGCATTTGAAATTAACTCTCTTAAAAAAATCTCCTTATTTGTATAAATTGAATTTATCATTAAATCTAATAGTCTTTTAGACTCTGCTTTAAATTGTTTTGTTTCCATAAAAAATACACTCTCCTTTTTTACATTAATATTGCCAACATAATTTAACTCTTATCAATACTGGAAACATTAAATTCCCATAATCACTGTAGCAATATTAAAATACACTAACACTGAAAGAATGTCAACAATAGTCGTAATTAAAGGTGCAGCCATAATTGCAGGATCTAATTTTAGTTTTTTAGCAAGTAAAGGTAGTAAACATCCTATTGATTTAGATAATATAACCGTTACAGTTATACTTAATCCAACTGTACATGCAAGTTGTAAATTTTTGTATTGTGCAAAAATTCTTAAACCATTAATTACGGATAATGTTGCCCCAACTATTATAGCTATTCTTACTTCTTTCCATAAAATTTTAAATACATCTTTTACTTCTAGTTCATCTGTTGCAAGACCCCTTATTATTAATGTTGAACTTTGTGAACCACAGTTTCCACCAGTGTCCATTAGCATTGGTATAAATGCAACTAATAATGGTACCGCAGCAAATGCATTTTCATAATTTGTTATAATAGTTCCTGTTATTGCTGATGAAAGCATCAATACAAGTAACCACACAATTCTATTTTTTGCATGTTTAAATACTGATGTTCCAAAATAACTTTCTTCTGTCGGAGCCATAGCAGCCATTTTCTCAAAGTCCTCTTCCACTTCATCTTGTAATACATTTATAGCGTCATCTACTGTTACTATTCCAACTAATCTATTTTCTTTGTCAACTACAGGTAAAGCATATAAATCATATTTATCGAATTTTTTTGCTACCTCTTCTTTGTCTTCTAATGTATTTACAGATATTATGTTTGTTTCCATATTATCTGAAATTAAGCTTTCTTCTTTTGCTAACAAGATCTCTTTTATGCTTATAATTCCTTGTAATTTTCTATCTTTATCTAATACATAACATGTATATATTGTTTCCGAATCTGTACCTATTTGGCGTATTCTGTCTAAAGCTTGTTCTATTGTCATGTCTTCTTTTAAATCTATAAATTCGGTTGTCATAATACTTCCGGCACTATCATCTGGATATTTTAATAATTCATTTATTATTTTCCTATCATTTTTGTCTACATTTTTTAAAATTCTAGTTACAACATTTGATGGCATTTCTTCTATTAAATCTACTGTATCATCCATAAATAATTCGTCTAATACATTTTTTAGTTCTGCATCTGTTAAGTCTTTTATTAACTTTTCTCTCATATCTGTTTCCATATATGCGAATGCCATTCCAGCTTTTTCTTTTGATAATAATCTAAATACAATAACTGCTTGTTCTTTGTCAAGTTCATCTAATATCATTGACACATCAGCACTTTTCATTTCTTTAAGCTCTTTTTTTAATTTTGTAAATTGCTTATTTTGTATTAGATCTTTTATTTCTTCTATATTCATTTCTAATTTCCATTCCTTTCTAAAAAATTAAACTAACTTTCTCTTTATTAAAGTCCCATAACATGTGTCGCAACTTGAAAATATACCAATATCGAACACACATCAACAACCGTTGTAATTAACGGTGCTGCCATAATCGCAGGGTCTAATTTTAATTTTTTAGCAATCAATGGTAATGTACATCCTATTATTTTTGACACAATGACTGTGGCAATTAATGTTATACTTAAGACTATTGCAAGTTGAATATTTTGATATTGAATCATTATTCTTACCATATTTACAACTGCTAAAGCAATACCAACAATTATTGCTACTCTAATTTCTTTCCAAAGTACTCTAAATATATCCTTTAATTCTATTTCATCTGTAGCAAGTCCACGTATTATAAGTGTTGAACTTTGTGAGCCACAATTTCCACCTGTTCCCATTATCATAGGGATAAATGCAACTAATAATGGTACTGCTGCAAATGCATTTTCATAATTTGTTAATATATTGCCCGTAAATGCTGATGATAACATTAATATTAACAACCATACTATTCTACTTTTTGCATGCTTAAATACTGATGTTTGAAAATATCCATCTTCTGTTGGAGTAATAGCTGCCATTTTCTCAAAATCTTCTTCTACTTCATCTTGTAATACATTTATAGCATCATCTATTGTTACTATTCCAACTAATCTGTTTTCATGGTCAACTACTGGTAATGCATAAAAATCGTATTTGTCGAATTTTTTTGCAACCTCTTCTTGATCTTCTAGTGTTTTTACAGATATTATATTTGTTTCCATCAATGTCCCTATTTTGGTTTCTTTTTTACTTAGTAAAATATCTTTTATATTAATAATACCTTTTAATATTCTCTCTGAGTTTAATACATAACATGTATAGATTGTTTCTGAATCTACACCTATCTTCCTGATTCTTTTTAGAGCTTCTTCTACTGTCATATCTTCTTTTAAATCTATGAACTCTGTTGTCATAATACTTCCAGCACTGTCTTCTGGATATTTTAATAATTCATTTATTGTTTTTCTATCTTCTTTTGGTATCGCTTTTAGTATTTTAGGAACTACATTTGATGGCATTTCTTCTATCAAGTCAACTGTGTCATCCATAAATAATTCATCTAACACATTTTTTAATTCCACATCTGTTAAATCATTAATTAATTTTTCTCTCATGTCTGATTCCATGTGTGAAAAAGCTTCTCCTGCTTTTTCCTTTGTTAGCAATCTAAATACTATTACTACACTTTCTTTATCTTCTAATTCATCTAAAATCTCAGATATATCAGCACTATTCATTTCTTTTAGCTTTTCTTTTAATACATTAAACTTTTTTTCATTTAATAATTTTTTTACTTCTTCTACTTCCATTTCTTCCCCCTTATTTTATTTTTTAGAAATGGATAGAACATTTAATAAATCAAAAAATGAATGAATTACCCCAGTCCTTCATTTTTTGATACAATATTTTATCCATCCTCAGATCAGAATTTTCCTGCGGGTCATCACTCATTTTTCTCACCTCTCTTTTTCAACATTTCTATAATATCATATTTTATAAAAAAAATAAATAGTTTTACATAAATTTTAACAAAAAATTACCAGATAATGAAGCGGTTAGTTCATATGTCCTTAAGACCTCAAGATGTATCAACAAATGGAGTACATAAA